>JABLTO010234237.1_pt1 | contig 16169 bp, 15 predicted proteins | sample 7160091 | NCBI WGS metagenome assembly JABLTO01 (sample SAMN14651225, study PRJNA627086) | human gut metagenome | isolation source: feces | host: Homo sapiens
CCCACGCTGATCCGCTGCCCCTACGGCGAGTACGACGACCATGTGATCTCCGCCATCCGCTCCATGGGCATGGAGCCTATCCAGTGGAACGTGGACAGTCTGGATTGGAAGGACTATGACGCCGGGACCATCTGCAAACGGGTCCGCGATAAGCTGTGCCCCGGGTCCATCGTGTTGTTCCACAACGCCGCCCTCCACACGCCGGAGGCCCTGCCGTCGGTGCTGGAGCACATGATCCGGGAGGGCTACACCGTGGTGCCCATCGGGCAGCTGATCTATACGGAAAACTATACCATCGACCATACGGGCCGCCAGTTCCCGGCGGAGGGGAAGTGAGCGCACCGGCGGGGGAATACAGGAGGAAAAGAACTTTTTTTGACAGACTGTGACGTCACGAACCGCAAGGGGTTCGTGACGTTTTTTGCGGCGGGAACGCCCGCCCGGACAAAAAATCGCCCCGCAGCAGCGCTGCGGGGCGAGAGGATACGGGGATTCAGTTGACGATGACGAAGCAGCTGACGCTCTGGTCGCCCACGGTAGCCTTCAGAACGGTTTTGCCCTTGGCCACGCCGGTGACCAGGCCGTCGGCGGTGACGGTGGCGATCTTGGGGTCCTCGATGGTCCAGGTGATGGTCTGCTCGGTGCCGTCTACGCGCATCTGGACGGCGGCGCCCACGCTGGTGGAGAACTCAGAGATGGTCTCTCCCTTGGCCTGATAAATGGAGCGCAGGCCCAGCTCCTCCTTGGGCGGCTCCGGCGGCAGGGGGGTGGCCACGTTGACGGTGCAGGCGGCAGACTGGGAGCCGTCGGCGGTGGTGACGGTGATGGTGGCCGTGCCGGGAACGCCGGCGGTGACGGTGCCGCTGTCGTCCACCGTGGCCACGTTGGGATCGCTGCTGGTCCAGAGGACATTCTCCGCGCCGGTGACAGTGAGGGTGGCCGTCTCCCCCTGGTTCATGTTCAGGGTGGTCTGGTCCAGGGTCAGGGGCTCGGTGGGTGTGGGCGTGGGCTCCTCCACCGTGGGCTTATTGGCGCTGCCCTTGCCGCCGAACGGCAGCACGCCCACCAGCACCGCCGCCAATACCACCACCAGCACCATGGCGGGGCCCAGGATGCTGGGAGCCCGGCGGTGCTTGGTGACCTTGCGGTGGGGGGCGGCGGACCGGCCCTTCAGGGCCTCGTCCTCCTGGCAGAAGGGGCAGGTTTTATAGCTGTCGGAGTACATCTCTCCGCACTTGGGGCACTTGATGAGCTTCATACAATATATCCTCCGTTGGAAAACGCCGAAGGGCGGCGAAAGTTGTTCTCTATTATCATACTCATTTTCAAAGGCGCCGTCAACTGAAATCCTTGGAAATTCATGCTTTTTTTACATGTTCCCTTGCAATCCGACGGGAAGTTCCCTATAATACAAACAGAAATCATTCCGGAATCGTCTTATGCGGGAGGCAGCGATATGAACACCATCTTCATCGGCATCGCCGGAGGTACCGGCAGCGGCAAGACCACCCTCACCGAGCATCTGGTGTCCCGGTTCGGCGACGACATCGCCGTGGTGCACCACGACAACTACTACAAGCGGCAGGACTGCTCCTTTGAGGAGCGCTGCAAGCAGAATTACGACCATCCCGACGCCTTCGACACGGATCTGATGATTCGGGACCTGAAAAAGCTGAAGGCGGGAGAGACGATCTACTGCCCTGTGTATGATTACGCCATCCACAACCGCACCGACGAGACGGTGGAGATCAAGCCCGCCAAGGTGGTCATCGTGGAGGGCATCCTGATCTTCCAGAGCAAGGAGCTGCGGGACCTGCTGGACATCAAGATCTTCGTGGAGACCGACGCCGATGTGCGCATTCTGCGCCGGGCCCTGCGGGACGTGGAGGAGCGGGGCCGCTCCATGCAGTCGGTGGTGACCCAGTATCTGACCACGGTGAAGCCCATGCACGAGCAGTTCGTGGAGCCCACCCGCAAGTATGCGGATATCGTGGTGCTGGAGGGCGGCCACAACCTGGTGGCCCTGGACCTGATCATGCAGCGCATCGCCAACCATATCGCGGAGAAGTGATATGAAAAAATATGCCTTTTGGCTCCGTATGACCGGGGCGCTTCTGTGCATACTGCTGGAGCTGTATTTCCTGGCCCCGGCAGCTATGGGCATCTGGCATGTGGGCATGCTGTACCCCATGGTGCCCCTGACCCTGCTGTCCGTATGGCTGTCGTGCCCCCGGCTCCTTGACCGGCTTCCCCGGTGGCTGTGCCGCGCCGGGGCGGCCGTGGTGGGCGCGGGAGCGGCGGTGGTCCTGGCGGTGATGGTGCTGATGGGCATCCAGGCCGGGCACCGGCCCACGGAGGGGGACTGCACCGTCATCGTCCTGGGGTGCCAGGTGTCCCGGGACGGGAGCCCCACGGTGATGCTGGACGACCGCATCGACGCGGCGTACCGCTATCTGTCGGAGCACCCGGAGAGCCGGTGCGTAGCCTCCGGCGGACAGAACGACAACGAACCCATTTCCGAGGCATCCTGCATCCGCAACACTCTGGTGGCCCGGGGCATTCACCCGGACCGCATTTACCTGGAGGACCGGTCCCGGTCCACGGAGGAGAACCTGACGTTTTCGGCGGAGCTCATCCGGAAGGAGGGCCTGCCCACCCGGGTAGCCATCGCATCGGACAACTTTCACCAGCTGCGGGCTGCCGTGTGGGCCAGGCGGGGCGGATTGGATCCCTGGTCCATCGGCTGCGTCACCTGGTGGCCCCTGTCCCCCGGCTACTGGGCCCGGGAGGCTGCGGCCGTAACCGTGCTGGGCATCCGCACCGCGGTGGGATAAAGACGGCCGCGGCGTTTTTGGCGGGGCGATCTGAAAACTGGCAATCTGCAAAAAGGGAGACGGGCCGCAGCCCGTCTCCCTTTTTGCCGTTTGTTATCCAATGTACGAGTTTTCCACCTTCACCACGGCGAAGTAGCGCCCGTCATCCATGGACCGGACCAGGGCGCGTATTTTGTCCGCCGCCTGGGCGGCGGTGAGCTTTTCGTCAAAGGGCACCACCGCGTCGAACACCAGATTGGTGTGGGTAGGGCCGGCCACCACCCGGAAATCGTGGATGGTGATGGCGGGGTCCACCTGCTTCACCAGCTCCGCCACGCGGCTGCGGAGGGGACCGGTAAGGCCGTCGTCGGTGACCACCGGGTCCATGTGGATCACGGCCTGGCAGTTCAGCTGCCGGGACAGGTCCATTTCGATGTTGTCCACGATGTCGTGAAGCTCCAGCAGATCGCCGTGGGCCGGGACCTCCGCGTGGAGAGACACCATTACCCGGCCGGGGCCGTAATCGTGGACCACCAGGTCATGGAGACCCAGAATGGCCGGATGGGACAGGACGATGGATTCTATGCGGTCCACAAACTCCTTTTCCGGCGGCTGGCCCAGCAGGGGACTGATGGTCTCCCGGGCGGATTTGATGCCGGAGAACAGGATGAAGCCCGCCACCACCAGGCCCACCCAGCCGTCGATGTCCAGACTGGTCCACCGGGCGATGCACATGGCCAGCAGCACCGCAGCGGTGGCTGCCGTGTCCGACAGACTGTCGGCAGCGGTGGCCTCCATGGCGGCGGAGTGGATCCTCTTGCCAATGCGGCGGTTATACAGGCACATATACAGCTTTACGCAGATGGATGCCGCCAGGATCACCAGGGCGGCCACGCTGAAATCCACCGCCGACGGATGGAGGATCTTCTCCACCGATGTTTTGGCCAGCTCCACGCCCATCAGAAGAATGAGGCCCGCCACGATGAGACCGGAGACGTATTCCAGCCGCCCGTGGCCGAAGGGATGATGGGGATCCGGCTTTTTTCCGGCCAGGCGGAAGCCCAGCAGCGTTACCACCGAGGAACCGGCGTCGGACAGGTTGTTGAAGGCGTCGGCGGTGATGGCCACGGATCCGCTGACCGCGCCGGCAAACAGCTTCCCGGCAAACAGCAGCAGGTTCAGGCCGATGCCCACCAGGCCGCACAGCTGGCCGTAGGCCCGGCGGACCCGGGGGTCCGTGACGTTGTCCCGGTCCCGGATGAACCACTTGGAGAGAAGTCCGATCATATTACGCCCTCCCCGGAATGGTCAGGGACATCTGGCAGCAGAGCCGGTCCAGGTCCTCGTCGGTGGCGGCGGGGAGACGCAGCTTGCCGCCGCAGTCCCGGCAGCACAGATCCACGGAGTCCCGGTGGACCTGGATGCCATAGCGGGTGCTGCCGCAGCGGCAGCGGATGCCGCCCCGGGCGGCGATGTCCTTCAGCTCCGACAGCACCTCATACATGATGATGTTGTCGGTGAAGGCCTCCGGGTCCTGGGCCTTCTCCTTGGCCGCCCGGACGGCCAGCTGCTCCATCTGGGCGGACACCTGCTCCTCCTGGCCGATATAGCAGCAGAGCTGCCTGGTTTTGGGGCAGGCCAGACCGATGCCCCGGCCATGGAGCACCGCCTCGGCGCTGCACTCGGCCTGGTGGGTCTCGCCGCACAGGCCGCAGGGCACCCACATGCGGAATTTGGAGCCGTCGGTCTCGATGAGCATGTCGGACTCGCCGCAGGGGCACTCAATGTGGGCGGCGGCGGCCGCCAGGGAAAAGGCGCTGCGCCGGGCCATAACGGCCTTGCCGCACTTGGGACAGATATAGCCGAAGCTCCTGGTTTCTTCCATGATGCATTCCTCGCTTGATGATAGTCGGTTTGTGGAAAAAGGCTGTTGATGGGAGTCAGGTTCGGGCGGGGCAGAGCCCACGCCCCTACGGACCCTCTCAGTCGGCTGCGCCGACAGCTCTCCCAAAGGGAGAGCCAAGTAGGGCCCGCTGCCCTCAGCGGGCCGCCGGGCCCCGGCGCAATGACAGGCTTTTCCACAAGCTGTTTGTAATCGTCCCATCAGTGTACCACACCCCCGGTTTTCCGTCAATAAAAAGCCTTGACAGGAGAGGTTGAATCTGTTAAACTTACCGTAAGGTTTAATGGATTCAACCCGAAAGGAGGCGCGTGCCATGAGCGTACCCCAGATATTCGAGAGTGAGTACCGGTTCTGCCTGATCCTGTGGGAGCACGAGCCGGTGAACAGCACCCAGCTGGTGCATCTGTGCCAGGAGCAGCTGGGCTGGTCCAAGGCCACCACCTATACCGTGATCCGGCGGCTGAGCCAGCGGGGCGTGGTGAAAAATGAAAACGCCGTGGTGACCAGTCTGGTCACGAAGGAGCAGGTGCAGCAGAGCCAGATCGACCAGCTGGTGGACAAGACCTTTGAGGGCTCCCTGCCCGCCTTTGTGGCGGCCTTTGCCCGGGGGCGGCGGCTTTCAGAAAAGGAGGTCCGGCAGCTGCAGCAGCTTATTGACGACAGCGGAAAGGAGAACTGACCATGGAACAGCTTTTTCTGACCATTCTGAACCGGGCGGTTACCGCCGGGTGGCTGGTGCTGCTGGTGATGGTGCTGCGGGTGGTGCTGAAAAAAGCGCCCCGGGCGGCGCACTATGGCCTGTGGGCCATTGTGGCGGTGCGGCTGCTGTGGCCGGGGGACCTGCTGCCCCGGGCCGGCGTCAGCCTGGTGCCCACCACGGAGCCTATCTCCGGAGACGTGCTGACGGCGGCGGGAACAGCGGTATCCGGCGGACTTCCCGCCGTTGGCAGTCCCGCCGGTGCGGCGGCAGCGGAGACGGCCGCCCGGACGGGGCAGAGCCTGGGCCACATCGCCGCGGTGGTGTGGCTTGTGGGCATGGCGGCCATGGCGCTGTATCTGGCAGGCAGCTATGTGCGGCTGCGGGTGCGGCTGCGGACGGCGGTGCGGCTGGAGGACGGCGTGTGGGAAAGCGAACAGGCCCCGTCTCCCTTTGTGCTGGGGTTTATCCGGCCCCGCATCTACCTGCCCTTCGGCCTGGATCGGGGAAGCCGGGACTATGTGCTGGCCCATGAGCGGACCCACATCCGGCACCGGGACCACTGGGTGAAGCCCCTGGCGTTTCTGCTGCTGGCGGTGTACTGGTTCAACCCACTGCTGTGGGCGGCGTATATCCTGCTGTGCCGGGATATGGAATACGCCTGTGACGAGGCGGTGCTGCGGGACCTGGAGGAGCCGGACAAGCGGGCGTATTCCCAGGCGCTTCTGAATTGCGCCGGACCCCGGCGGGCGGTGACGGCGTGTCCGGTGGCCTTCGGCGAGATCTGCGTCAAGGGGCGCATCCGCCGGGCTCTGCGGTATAAAAAGCCCGCCGTGTGGGTGACGGCGGCTGCTGTGGTGGTGTGCGCTGCGGCGGCGGTCTGCCTGCTGACCAACCCCAGGGACCGGACCCCTTATGGGTGGGCCAGCCGGGTGACGGCTGGGGGGCTGAACGTGACGTATCTGTGTGAGGGGAACTCTGCCCGGACACCAGCCGGAATGTCGGGGCTGACCTCCCGGCTGGCGGAGCAGCTCAACGGGCTGACGGAGGAGGACTTCCCTCTGCTGGAGAACTACGCATACAATATCTTTGACCAGGGGAGGAAGCCCTTCCGCCTGCAAATGGGGCGGAAGGCCGGAAAGCGGGAGCTTCTGTACGGCGGCGACAGCGGATATCCGCTGATGCTGCTGTACCGGGGGAAGCTCTACGGCGTGAACAGCGAGGAGCTGCTGCAGACCATCCTGGAGTATACCCGGGGCGTGCAGGTGGTTCCGGCAGGGACGGAGCTGGCCTTGCGGATGGGGCTGCCCGGAGTGTACCGGATGATGACAAAGGAGAGCGCCGACGGGCCGGATGTGATACAGGGAGATGACTTTTCCTGGACCCCGGCGGCGTGGCAGGGCGGCATGGCATATGCGGACCTGATGCGGACGGAGGGAGATGCTTCCGGCTCCGTGGGCCGCATCTGGTGCGCCAGGGCCCGGTGGGGCGGCCAGGAGCGCTGGCTGGTATACGCCCGGGACGGGCAGATCGCCCTGCGGCCCACGGAAAGCGGCTCCACGAGACTGAGCATCGTCGGGCGGGGACCGGCATTCCCAGAGGACGGGACGTATCTGACGGCGGAGTGCGTGTATCAGACGCCGGAGATGCCCAGCCCGTCTCCCCTGTCGGCGGAGCTGCTGCAATTCCGGGATGAAGCCGTGAAATACTGGGCCCGGTATCAGGAGAACGCCGACGGGCAGCTGACCACTGCACTGGACCCGGAGAAGTACAGTCAGTATCCCATCCAGGGCGGTCAGAGCGTCAGCCTGGAGGAATGGGACAGCCGGTTCCCGGAGGGGTTTAGCCCGGATATCAGCGGGTACCAGGAGCGGTGGCTGTTCCAGCTGGAGGACGGCTGTCAGCTGCTGCGGCTGGACGATCAGCTGTATTTGCTGCAATATCACCAGGCTGACGGGGAAGTTTTCGAGATGCTGCGGCTGCGGCCGGTGCCGCTGGAGCCGGAGCGGGTGCTGGAGCTGGATCGTCTGCTGCTCAGCGTCAGCGGAGACGACAGCGTGGCGGCGATCAGCTTTTCCGGGGCCGTGGAGGCCGCTATGCGGCAGCTGCCGGATTACCGGCGGCTGCTGGACGGCGGGGCGGACACCCTGCGGTACTGCTTCACCATGCTGGAGTGCCGGTATAACGGCGGGTATGTGACGCAGGCGGCCATGATGGCGGTGTGCCGGGATATTCTGGTAGACATGGGCGAGGATCCCGGCGATGACGGGTATGACGTGCAGACCTGGTATGACGAGCTGAAGGCCCGAGCCTTTTCCGTGTCGGAGGACCTGGCGCACCATCCGGGTTACGCTGTGCTGCTGGGGCTGGGGGTGTCCCGGCCTGACGGCACGGCGGCGATAACCTATGTGGACATGGACGGCGACGGACTGGCGGAGCGGCTTACGGCAGAGAACGGAGGACTCCGGGTGCTGCGGTATGACGGCACGGAGGTGTGGTCCTCCGGCCCGGTGGGGCAGGACGGGGATGAGGCCCTGTTCCTGCACCGGAACGGCGGACAGTGGGAGCTGCTGCGCTATGGCCGGACGGCGGAGGAGCAGCTCTATGAGCTGCTGAGCCTGACCGGCGGCAGAGAGCGGCTGGTGCGGTCCCGGCATCTGGCCCACGGCGCGGCGGCAGAGAGCGTCCGGGTCTTTGCGGAGGATTTCCATACCCTGCTCTATGGCGTGGATGAGGCGGGCCTCTCCGACGGGTGCGAGATGCTGCTGCTATCCACCGTGAACGGCGAGACCCGGGTGGGGCCGCTGTACAACTTCAGCGGCTATGAGATCGGAGAGGGAAACGGATGAACGGAAGCGGCTATACCATTGTGCAGGCCGGGGCGGAGGTGCCGGCGGAGGAATTCGTCAGGCGGTATGTGAACCTGAAGGACCCCGCCGCCGGGTGCCGCCCCTGCCCGGACTATGGGCGGTACTGGACGTGCCCGCCCTATGACGTTCCGGCGGCGGAATACTGGGGGCGGTATAGGACGGTGCTGCTGCGGGGGATGCAGTTCCACTTTACCCGGGAGCTGCTGGAGCGGCGGTTCACGCCGGAGGAGCTGGCGGAATATACCCGGGAGCTGACCGCCGCCCACGCCCGGCGGATGGACGGGCATCTGCGGGCGCTGTATCCCGGAGCGGCAGTGCTGACCACCGGGGGGTGCATGCTGTGCGCGGCGTGTACCCGGCCCGCAGGGCGGCCCTGCCGCCATCCGGAGGCGGTGGGCTACAGTCTGGAATCTTTGGGCTGCGACGTGGGGGCCGCCGCCCGGGGAGAGCTGGGCTGGGAGCTGCTGTGGCCCCGGCGGGATAAGCTGCCGCGATACCTGACCTTACTGTGCGCGGTGCTGCGGTGACATACAGAAATTTTGAAATTTTTTCAAAATTCAGGTTGATTTTTCAATATCGACCGTGTATAATGAATTTATATTCAGGGCCACCTCCGAGGCCCTGAAACTGAAGCAGGACCGCTCGGCGGTCTGCCTGACTTCGCTGATTTCCCCCTTCCCCCCTATAGCAAAAACGCCGGTATCGCTGCGATACCGGCGTTTTTGCCGCTTGATACGCGCACAGCCGCCGCAGAGCAAGCTGCGGCGGCTGTTTCCTGCGGTTTTTGGGTCAGGACAGCTCCTCCTGGCCGGTGCAGAGTTGATAGTACCGGCCCTTTTGGGCCATGAGCTCCGCATGGTCGCCGCGCTCGATGATGCGGCCCTGCTCCAGCACCAGGATGGCCTGGGCGTTGCGGACGGTGGAGAGCCGGTGGGCGATGACGAACACCGTGCGCCCGGCCATCAGGGAATCCATCCCCTGCTCGATGAGCTTCTCCGTGCGGGTGTCGATGGAGGAGGTGGCCTCATCCAGGATCAGCACCGGGGGATCGGACACGGCGGCCCGGGCAATGGCCAGCAGCTGGCGCTCCCCCTGGCTGAGGCTGCCGCCGTCGCCGGTGATGACGGTGTCGTACCCCTGGGGCAGGTGGCGGATAAAGGTGTCGGCGTTGGCCAGCCTGGCCGCGGCGCGGACCTCCTCATCGGTGGCGTCCAGCTTCCCGTAGCGGATGTTGTCGGCCACGGTTCCGGTGAACAGGTGGGTATCCTGCAAAACGATGCCCAGAGAGCGGCGCAGGGAGTCCTTCCGGATGTCCCGGACGTCGATGCCGTCATAGGTGACGGAGCCGGATTGAATGTCATAAAACCGGTTGATCAGGTTGGTAATGGTGGTCTTTCCCGCGCCGGTGGAGCCCACGAAGGCGATCTTCTGGCCGGGCTTGGCAAACAGGGATACGTCGTGGAGCACCGTCTTTTCCGGGTCGTAGCCGAAGTCCACATGGTCAAAGCGCACGTCGCCCCGCAGCTCCGTCAGGGAGCCGTCGGGCTTCTTCCAGGCCCAGTGGCCGGTGCGGCGGTCCGTCTCCGTCAGGGAATCGCCGTCCTTCAGCACCCGCACCAGGGTGGTGCGGCCCTCATCCGTCTCGGGGTCGGCGTCCATCACGGCAAAAATGCGCTCCGCGCCGGCTACGGCGGCCAGCAGGGTGTTCACCTGCTGGCTGATCTGGCCCACCGGCTGGGACACCTGCTTGACATACAGCAGATACGCGCCCAGGGAGCCGATATCGAACACACCGGAGATGGACAGCAGGCCGCCCACGCAGCAGGTGACGGCGTAGTTGATGCGGGAGAGGTTGCCCATGGCGGGCATCATGGACCCGGCATAGGTCTGGGCCATGGCGGCGGCGTCGCGATAGGCGCTGTTGCGGGCGGCGAACTCGTCCATGGTCTTCTGCTCGTGGTGAAAGACCTTGATGACCTTCTGGCCCTCGATCATCTCCTCAATGTAGCCATTGAGGCTGCCCAGGGCCGCCTGCTGCTGCTGGAAGCTGACGCGGCTGCGGCCGCCCACGCTTTTGACCACCAGGAGCATCAGACCCAGGAACACGAAGGTGATGAGAGTCAGGGCCCAGTTCAGGTAAATCAGCATGAACACGGTGCACACAAAGGTGATGAGGTTGGACACCACGCTGGCGAAGCTGTTGCCGATCATATCGGACACGGTGTCCATGTCGTTGGTGAAGCGGCTCATCAGGTCGCCGGACTGGTGGGTGTCGAAATACCGCAGGGGCAGGGTCTGGAGCCTGTTGAACAGATCCTGCCGCAGGGTGGCCACGGTCCGCTGGGAGATGCGGACCATCAGGCGGGAATAGGCATAGGAGCACCCGGCGGAGGCCAGGAACACGCCGCCCATGGCCACCAGCATCCAGAACAGGCCCTTGAAGTCCCCGGCCACAATGTGGTTCAGGGCGGGCTTGAGGAAATAGCTGCCGGCCACGGAGCCCACGGAGCTGAGGATCAGGCACACGGCCACCACGATCAGCGCGCCCTTGTAGCGGCCGATGTAGCCCAGGAGCTTGCCCACGGTGCCCCGGAGATCCTGGGGCCGCTGATAGCCGTGTCCCCGGCCGTGGGGGCCGCCGGGACGGACCTGCTTCTTGCTGTCAGCCATTGATGGTCGCTCCTTCCTGCTGAGATTTATAGACCTCCTGATAGATCCGATTGGTGGCCATCAGCCGGTCATGGGTGCCTGCGCCGGAAATTTTGCCGTCGTCCAGCACCACGATCAGATCCGCATCCATAACGGAGGAGATGCGCTGGGCGATGATGAGCTTGGTGGACCCGGGCAGGGCCTGGCGCAGGGCTGCGCGGATCCTGGCGTCGGTGGCGGTGTCCACGGCAGAGGTGGAGTCGTCCAGGATCAGCACCCGGGGCCGCCGGAGAATGGCCCGGGCAATGCACAGGCGCTGCTTCTGGCCGCCGGACACGTTGGCGCCGCCCTGCTCAATGTGGGTATCGTAGCCGTCGGGCATGCGGGAGATAAACTCGTCGGCGCAGGCCATGCGGCAGGCCTCCTCCATCTCGGCGTCGGTGGCGTCCTCCCGGCCCCAGCGGAGATTTTCCCGGATGGTGCCGGAGAACAGGGTGTTCTTTTGCAGCACCATGGCACAGCCCTGGCGCAGAGCCTCCATGGTGTATTCCCGGACGTCATGTCCGCCTACGGACACAACGCCCTCCGTGGCCTCATACAGCCGGGGAATCAGACTCACCAGGGTGCTCTTGGCGCTGCCGGTGCCGCCCAGGATGCCAACGGTCATGCCGCTGTCGATATGCAGGCAGACATCCTCCAGGTTCCAGGCGTCGCTGTCCTTGTGGTATTTGAAATAGACATGATCAAAGTCCACGTCGCCGTTTTCCACGGTAAGGGCCGGGTCGGCGGCGGAGTCGGTGATCTCGGGCTGCTCCTCCAGCACCTCCACAATGCGCTTGCCGCAGGCGATGGACCGGGTCAGCACCATCATCACCATGGCCACCATCATCAGGGACATGAGGATTTCGGAGGCGTAGGTGAAGAAGGCGATCAGGTCGCCGGAGAGCATGGAGCCGCCCACCACATAGTGGCCGCCCAGCCACATGATGGCCATGATGGTGCCGCCCATAATGAGGGTCACCAGGGGGACAAACAGCACCACGAAGCTGTAGGCCCGCTCCGCCGTATTCCGGAGGGTGTCGCTGCGCTGGGCAAACTTCTCCTGCTCCCGGTCCTCCCGGACGAAGGATTTCACCACGCGGATGGCGTTCAGATCCTCCTGGACCACCAGGTTCAGATCGTCGGTGGACTTTTGCAGGGCGGTGAAAAACGGCCCCACATAGCGGATGACGATGGCCACCAGGATCAGCAGCAGCGGCAGCACCACCAGGAATACCTGGCTCAGCTGCAAGCTGATGGTCAGGGCCATGACCAGGGCGGTGATCAGCATTACCGGGGCCCGGACCAGCATGCGCATGCCCATCATCAGGGTCATCTGCACCGACGAAACGTCGTTGGTGAGCCGGGTGATCAGGGATGCGGTGGAAAAATGCTCAATGTTGGCAAAGGAGAACCGCTGCACCTGGGCATATTCCGCAGCGCGGACGTTGGCGCCGAAGCCCATACCGGCCCGGGCGGCCAGAGCCGCCGCCCCCACGCCCATCACCAGGGACGCCAGGGCCATGAGGATCATTTTCAGGCCCATGGCCAGAATGTACTCCTTGTCGCCGTTGGCAATGCCCACGTCCACGATCTGGCTCATGGCCTTGGGCAGCAGCAGCTCCAGCACGGCCTCGCCGGCTGAGCACAGAACGCCCAGGATGATCCAGATACGATATCCCTTGGTATAGGGAGCTAATTTACGAATCATGCGTTGTCCTCCTCCGATGTCAGGTTTTCCGCCGCCCGCAGCAGGAGCCGGCGGAGCGTATCCACCTCCTGGGGGGTCATGCCCCGCTGGACCAGGGCCTCTATTTCATGGGTGATGGAAACGAAGTCGTCATAAAACTGCTGGCCGCACGCCGTCAGCCGCAGGATGCGGCAGCGGGCATCGGTTTCGCCGGGGGCGCGGGTCAGCATGCCCTTTTCCACCAGACGGTCCACAATGCCGTTGACGGTGGAGGGCTTCACGGCCAGATGCTGCTGCAGCTGCTTCTGGGTCACGGGACCGGGCTGGCGGTGCAGATACGTCAGGGTCCGGCACTGGATGGGCGTGACGCCATAGCGCCGCAGCTTTTTGTCCATGCTCAGATATGCCCGATGATTGCAGTAGCCCAGCAGCGGGCCGATGAGCTCGGACTTCTTCTCGCAGTCCATATAGTTTTCTCCTTTCTTCTGATTTTTAATACTTAGCATACTAAATGTTAGCGAGCTAAATATTACCACCGTGGCTGCCGGCCGTCAATAGGCAGATTGCCGGTTTCCTGTGAACGTTCTGTAAACTGTGGGCCGGACCGCTTGACTTTTTCCCGCCGGGACGGTATGATAAGCCCGTAATCCGAAAGCTGTTATCATTGTTATTCTCTCTCCTTTTACCACAAAACAAACCGCCGGTCCCCTCTTTCCCGGGACCGGCGGTTTGTGTCGTCTTGACAAAGGTACGAAATCGTACTATAATACGTTTGGTATGATTTCGGACAGAAGGGAGGCGGCAGCCTATGCAATATACATCCCGGGACCTGCGGCGGTATAACCACCTTTTGCAGGAAACCGACGCGGTTTATCATGAAATGGCCCAGCACTGGGGCCTGCCGGACAGCGTGATGGGCGTGCTGTATACCCTGTGCGACGCCGGGGGGCGCTGCTCCGTGCGGGAGGTCTGCCGCCTGGGAGGCATGAGCAAGCAGACCGTCAACTCCGCCCTGCGGCGGATGGAACGGGAGGGCCTGATCTATCTGGAGGCCGCCGGACGGGGCAAGGACGTGTGCCTGACGGAGGCGGGAGAGGGACTGGCCTGCCGGACCGCCCTGCGGGTAATCCAGGCGGAGAACCAGGTGTTTGCCGCCTGGCCCCAGGCGGATGTGGAGCAATATCTGGCGCTGACCCGACGCTTTCAGGAGGCCCTGGGGGAAAAAGCGAAGGAAATCAAGGAGGAGTCATGAGCAAAGCGTCCATTCAATTATCGGACCACTTCACCTGCGGCAGGCTGATCCGGTTTACGCTGCCGTCCATCACCATGATGATCTTTACCGCGGTTTACGGCGTGGTGGACGGCTTTTTTGTGTCCAATTACGCGGGAAAGACGCCCTTTGCGGCGGTGAATCTTATCATCCCGGTGCTGCTGGGCTTAGGCTGCGTGGGGTTCATGTTCGGCACCGGCGGCGGCGCGCTTATCGCCAAGACCATGGGCCAGGGGGACCGGGACCGGGCCAACGACATCTTCTCCATGATCGTGTACGTCTCGGCGGCCATCGGCGTGGTGCTGGCGGGCCTGGGCTTTCTGATCCTGCGCCCGGCGGCGGTGCTGATGGGGGCGGAGGGGGAGCTTCTGGAGCAGGCCCTGATCTATGGCCGCATCAACCTGCTCGCCCTGCCGTTTTATGTGCTGCAATATGAGTTCCAGTGCCTGTTTGCCACGGCGGAAAAGCCGCGGCTGGGGCTATATATCACCGTGGCGGCAGGCGTCACCAATATGGTGCTGGACGCCCTGTTCGTGGCGGTGTTTTCCTGGGGCGCGGCAGGTGCGGCGGCGGCCACAGCCCTGAGCCAGTTCATCGGCGGCAGCCTGCCCCTGGTGTATTTCGCCCGGCCCAACAGCAGCCTGCTGCGGCTGGGCAAATGCCGGATGGACCTGCGCGCCCTGCTGAAAACCTGCTCCAACGGGTCGTCGGAGTTTATGAGCAACGTGTCCATGTCCCTGGTGAGCATGCTGTATAACGTGCAGCTGATGAAGTACGCCGGAGAGGACGGTGTCTCTGCCTACGGCGTGCTGATGTATGTAAATATGATCTTCCAGGCCATCTATATCGGCTATTCCGTGGGGACGGCCCCTGTTGTGTCGTTCCACTACGGGGCCGGAAACCGCGGGGAGCTGCGGGGCCTGCTGCGGCGCAGCGGCGGCCTGCTGGCCGCGTGCGCGGTGTGCATGCTGGCGGCGGGGCAGGTTCTGGCCGCGCCGCTGTCCCGGCTGTATGTGGGGTATGACCCGGGACTGTTCCGGATGACGTCCCACGCCTTCACCATTTTCTCGTTCTCGTTCCTGTTCTCGGGCTTCGCCATCTACGGCTCGTCCTTCTTCACGGCCCTGAACGACGGGCTCACCTCGGCCATCATCGCGTTCTTGCGGGCCCTGGTGTTCCAGGTGGGAGCGGTGCTGCTGTTCCCGCTGTTGTGGAGGCTGGACGGCATCTGGATGTCCATCGTGGCGGCGGAGGTCATGGCCGTTGTCGCCACGGGTATCTTCCTGCTGGCCAAGCGGAAACGGTATGGCTACTAAAAAAACGGAAAATTTCAAAAAACCCCTTGCATTCCCCGAAAAGGTGTGGTATAGTAATCAAGCTGACTTGAGTGATTCGGTTGGCTATCCGGGTGTGGCGAAGTTTGGTATCGCGCTTGAATGGGGTTCAAGAGGCCTTGAGTTCGAATCTCAACACTCGGACCATAATGTGGAGACAAAACAGATGTCTCCTGCGAAAAGCCCGATTATATCGGGCTTTTTTGCTGTCCAAACGGCGATTTTTCTCTGTACCAAAACGCAGATGTAAAATCGCCGTTTTCCCTTTGCGGATAGACTTGAACTCCCGAAAAGTAAATATCAGATACACAGGCAGATAGAAAGCAAAAATCTATCTACCTTTTTTATTACCCTAAAAAGGAGAAATCAGATATGCTGCAGAAAGAATGAACCAACCGGCTCAAGGCTCGGTACGACACCAAGATGGACGGAAGCGGATGGCTGGAAGTATCCTCGGACGGCATCCCCCTCTGCCGGATCGACAGTATGCTCCGTGCGCCCGACTGCCCGTTCATGCTTTTCGTCGGCACAAAGAAACTGGTCAAGCGAAAGGAGTTTGAACAGTTCATCAGTGAAAAACTGGTGATATAAGAGGTTCCGAAAAATTTACAAATAGGCGGAGAGTTTTTTCACGCAACGGCTTGAGAAAAAGGACGTTATATGCTATAATTTATTTGTAGTAGTGCGTCCTTTTTCGCAAGCGCGGAAGGGATACAATTGATACCCACCTTTACAAGCTATGCGACGAAGCAGGAATTGAAAAATTCTGTATGCACGCTTTGCGCCACACCTACGCCACAAGAGCGATTGAATGCGGCGTACAGCCCAAAGTGCTGCAAAAGCTGCTGGGTCATGCCAGCATCAAAACAACAATGGATCGGTATGTTCATGTGACTGCCGAATC
>JABLTO010012370.1_pt1 | contig 16156 bp, 11 predicted proteins | sample 7160091 | NCBI WGS metagenome assembly JABLTO01 (sample SAMN14651225, study PRJNA627086) | human gut metagenome | isolation source: feces | host: Homo sapiens
AGTTCTGCCTTCACTTCCGCCGGAGTGCGTCCGGTAATCCCTTCCGCTATCGTATCCGCTTCCTGCTCTGCCACCGGGTTCTGCCGGCTTTGGAAGCGGGCGATCCGTGCCTGCATCTGTGCTTCCAAATCACTTCCCAGGCCCGCTTGATCCAACCCATACGCTCCGCCTGCTATTTTGGGTGCTGCGGCTGCCGCATCCACGTTGTGGTTGCCAGCCATTGGGGTCATGCTCTCCTGCCTCTTCTTTACCGTTTGATATGCCATGCTGCTCCTCCTGCCGTTTCAACAATGCCGTATTTTCTCGATATGCACGTTCTCTGTTTATCGCTTCTTCTTTACTTCTAAAAATCACTCTTCCAACAAGTCCGCATATTCCCGAAGTTCCTCACGAACCACAACAATCTCGTTTTTGCGCATTTCATTCACTGCCGCTCGCAGCACATGCCGCATCGAAATGGCAGTTCCTTCGCCCGCTGCCATAAAGGCTGCACCGAGAACGATGTTTTTGATATGGCCGCCGGATAGTTCAAACTTTTCCGCAGTGAACTCCCAGTCCACATCTTCATCTACCGGAGCGCCGGCCGGCAGTGTGCGCAGATAGATCTCCTTGCGCTGAGGCGGTTCGGGAAATGGAAAATGCACTACATAGGTGATGCGCCGCATAAAAGCTGCGTCAATGTTCTGCACCAGGTTGGTGGCCAGCACGCATACCCCGTCGTAATCCTCAATCTGCTGCAAAAGGTAGGCCACTTCCACGTTGGCATTCCGGTCGTGGGCATCCTTTACATCGCTTCGTTTGCCAAAGATCGCATCGCACTCATCAAAGAAAAGGATGCAGTTGGAGTTTCGAGCCTCCGTAAATACGGCCTGGAGATTCTTTTCCGTTTCTCCAATATATTTACTTACGATCTGGGAGATGTTGATCTTATAGATCTCCATATTCAGCTCCCGCGCAATTACCTGGGCGCACATGGTTTTGCCTGTTCCTGGGGCCCCGGCAAAAAGGATGGACAGGCCCTTGCCATAGCCCAGCTTCTTGCCAAATCCCCATTCCTGGTAGACCTGGTGCTGATAGCGGACATGGTTGCAAGCCTGCTGCATCAGCCGTTTCTGGGATTCCGGCAACACCACATCCTCCCAGCTATAGCAGGGTTCTACGCGTTTTGCAAGCTTATCCAAACGGTGCACAACCTGCCGATAGCAGCATGCATGCACAGTACGGTTATCCAATGCTTCGCCACCGCTTATGCGGCTTAACCCCGCTGCCTGCATGCCAGCCCCCTGGATTTGCCGGGGTACAAAGCGAAATTTCGCGGAAAGCTCTTGCAGCCGCACCTCCGGCGCCAATGGTACCTTTTCAAAATAATGGGTAAACAGAGCCAAACGTTCCGCCTCGTCCGGCCGCTCAATGGAAAATTCCACTGTAGCCGGCCGAATCGGCCTTGGCATCCTCCGTTGGGAGAGGAGAAAGATCGGTTCCCGCTGGATATCTGCCTGGGATAAAGCTTCTGAGAGCACTGGCGAAGCAGGCTCTATCTCCCCTTCCTGCGTCACACTATCCAATCCGTAAAAGCACACATATGCGTCGAGCAACCGAGCCGCGAGCGCCGCCCGCTCTACTGCCCGGGCAGGGTGCTCCATGGCCTCCATATCCGCAAACAGGCACAGCGCCTTTTGCCGCGCCATGAGATGCAGCACTTGAAACCGCTTGCCGACGCCTTCCGTTCCTGTAATGGCAATGGCTTGCGCTCCGCCAGCCATTGCGCCATCCAGCCCAGCAGCCAGTGCTTGTTGAATCACCAGCGGATCGGAAGGAACGTCTGCGCTGCCATCGAACACGCGCAGCCCGTGATCGTCCTCCAATGTACCTGCGCTTAAAAACGCAAGCACCATGGGTTGGAGCTGCAAATTCCCCTCTGCCAGCCCCTCCGGCTGAAACAGCGAATTGAACCGGCTCTTTCTGGAGAAAGCAGCAGTATATTCTTCCACCGTTTTTCCAGCCGGCAGATAAAGCTGCACTGCCAGCTGAACGGTTGGCACTTTCTTTGTTACATCATCCTGCAAATAGGCGAAAAGCCTTTCGTATTTCGCATCCAGCTTGCCAGCATAGCACAGAAGGAATACCCAGCGCTGGAACGTATCCATAGAAAACCGCTCCAGCACCCGCAGAAGCGGGAATGCACCCGCGTCCGTCAGCTTAAGCCGCCTTTCCAGCACGGCTTCACTTAACCGCAGCTGCTCCAGTTCCGCCTCCGTGAGCTTTTCCAAAAGGCCAGTCTGTGCGGCCTTGGTAAGGTTGTGCTCAAATTCTTCCCGGCTTACCACAAGGCCCAGCATGTTGCGCATTTCTCCCTGCGGGCCCAGCCACTGGTGATTTTTATAGTAAAGGTAAAGCCGATAATCAATTAGGGCAAACGCATCCTCCATCAACTCCCACTGATCTTTATAGGGCTGATCCAATTCCGCATAGGATACCTGCCGCGTTTCGGTCGGCTCCAACTCCTGCACTGCCAACGGTTCCGCTGCCTGCTCATTGTCTTTGTTTGCGAGCGGCTTGCTTGCCGCCTGGCTCTTCCTTTCCCACCACATTTTAAGGCACCATTACAGTTGTCGCCATAGGACTTGCGACTTGTATGCTTCCGCCATAAGCGCACATCAGCACGCTGGTGCTGCTTAAAGCCGGTTTTCCGCCGATATATACCGTAGGGGAGCCCGGCGCCCAGGGCGTGGCCAACACCGGAGTGCAAGGCTGTGGCACCATCGTTACCACACCCGCGATCACCTTCATCGTAGCCGGGTTTGCAGGATTGCTGCACATGCCAAATGGCGTTACTACCATATCCGTGATGGTAGCAGCAGGCTGGCCGCATGCCATGCATCGACCTGTGGGCGGCACCGTTAGCGTGCCGGGCGCACTACCGAACATGCATTTGCATGACGCTGTATTTGCAACTTGGTTTGCCATAAACCGCTCCTTTGTCTTTTAAGCTTTTTCTTGGAGCAGCTTTCCAAGCTCCCCCTGGTTTTTCCCTTTTTGCAGCTGCATCCCTTCAAGGCTTGCCTTTTCGGGGTCGAAAATTTCGACAGGCACTGGCTCCCTAAAAAAGGCTAAAATTTCCCCATCTTGATTGGTTTGATACTCTTGTGCGGGATAAAAAGCAACTCCGCGCTTATGGGCGTATTTCAGAGGGGCTGCAAAGCTTGCTTGACCTTCCTTTGCACCCAAAATAGCAACCACTTCGCTCTTTTTTCCATCCACCAGCAAATAGTTCCCTGGAAAACGCCCTTCTGCGCCGCCTCGGAAAAAAAGCTTTGCTTCATAGCTTCCAGCTTCTACCGCATCTTGCGCCAGCTTCAAATCCGACATGGCCGCCTGCGCTGCAACCCACAGTGTCCGCCCTTTTACGGGCAAGCCCTTGTCCTGCAAGCTGATGGATAATTGCGTCATCTCGTGATAAAAAGGATAGTTAGGCGCCGGTTTGAGCGTTATGTTGCGCTCAATATGGCCCGTCTCCGGCACCGTCAGAGGCACCTGTTCTTCCCGATACCGAGTCCCTTGCAGCACAACGGCATGCGCTCCTGGCGTTAAATTGAGCAACAATAGGTAGCCTCCATCCCGATATTCCGGATGAAAGGGCTGGCCATCCACAAAGCACCGCACCGTATTGCGCCCGATGGGCTTCCCTGTGTAGCCATCCCGCACGGCCAAAGCCGCGCTCAATCGCACGCGAATCATACGTTGCCTCCTTTCCGGGTTGTGGCCTGTTCGTCCAAGGAGATTGCCACCTCGCCCACGCGGGCAACGCTCCGAGTGCGCTTGCTGTCAATGAAAATGCCTTCCAGCTTACACACAATGGATAACTTATAAGGTTTGGTCGTATCGTTCCAGATTTTAATCATCTGATCAAAATTCGGTCGCTCTACTGAAATGTGAACCGATGCCCCTGTTTCCAAAAGGGAACCTTGCAGATACTTCCGATCCAGTACAGGGTGATCTTTCAAGACCTGGATCGCCGCACCCAGCATTCGGTATTGGTCTGCCTCGCGCAGCTGCGCCGGCGCCTTAGAGTGTGCCGTAATCAAAAAGCTGAGTTGAAAGCGTGAAGGCGCCATGCGCTGCAGATTCCTGGATTGCTGCATATATCCCCCGTTGGGGGCGCTCTGTTTATCCTCCTCAATGTGGAAAAGATAAACGGTAACCTGGTTGTTTTCGCTCTCGTGGGGTGAGCAAAGGGAAATCAAGTCCCGCTTGCTGATGGGCTCCGGGGTCATGTTTTCACGCAACAGCTCCACCAAGCCGTTTCCTGCCTCCACAAAGGCCGTATATTCCGCCATCCTCCAATCCTCCTATTGGCTCAAGGCATCCAGCCAGCCATATTGGTTGGCCAATGCACCGTTTGTTAGAGTGTTCAAAGCAATCATCTGCGTAGCACAAGCATGGATTGCCTCATGAAGCGTTACTGCCGCCTGGCTTTCTGAGCAGAGGGCATCACAGCGGGCCTTAGCATCTGCATTACCCATAGCATAATTTTGCAGCGCGGTTGCAAGAGCGACCGAAGCGGTTTCATAATCCGCCTGCGCCTGCTGCAACTCCTGCCATGCCAATTCCAGATCCATAAGGGCCAATCTGATGGCCTCGCTATCCCCTGCCGCCATCAAAGCATCCACATCCATCGTGATGGGATCCTCCAAAAACAGCGCATCCGTCATGTCATAATCTGCCAGGTTTCCCGTAAGAACACCTTTAGCTTCCAACTGAATCCTTTCCATCGCCACCATGGCGCGGTTTGCGCTCAGCTCCAGCTTGCTTACCTCTGCAACTAGAGCATCTACCGTCTCTTGGCTTCCAGTTCCCATGGACAGCTTTATTTGCTCCGTTGCCAACAAATCGGCTTTCAAGGCCGCCTGTTCCTCCATTGCTTGCCGAATCTCAGCTTGCAGATAATAATCCACCATGGCTGTCAATGCCTTTTCGAACGTCTCGCCGGAGGCTGTGCCGCCAGATAACAGGCCGATAGCTGGCTGGGTTCCATAGTAAGCACAGCTTGCCACCGTTTGCAATGTCTCTTGCCCATCGCTTGCAGTGTTCTCACTGCTGTTTTCAGCATTGCTCTGCCCACTGCTGATCCCGCTTTGCCCACTGCTGATCCCGCTTTGCCCGCTGCTAACGCCGCTTTGCCCGCTGCTGATCCCACTGCCACTTCCGCTCTGATTCTGGTTCTGATTCTGGCCAGAGGTCGTATTTTCCTCAGTTCCGCCGGTTCCTTCCTTGAGGCCCAGCTTTTCGAGCAGACCTTCCATCCGCTCCGCATTGCCGGCGCTCCCGCTGTCTGTGCCCGATCCACCAGAAGGCAGGCTTTGGCCGGCTACCCATTCCACCATGAACCATTCCTGTTCACCCACCTGGCTCCAGCCTACAAACACATACTCTTCATAATAATAAGCGGTTCGATGATATTTGCCATTGGCATAAGGCACGCCACCGGTAAACACCGCATTTTCATCCCGCTCCTGCTTTTCATAACCTTCCGCCTGAGCCTCATATTCCTCCGCATTCTGCCATGCTATAGCACTCGCAAATTCGTCCGCACCCTGGTTATAACCATATACGTAGTACACCGTGGGATCTGCTTCCTCGGTTTTGTAGGTGCAAAACAGCGTCACGCCGAGCGCCTTGTTGGTAATGGAGAAGCCATTGCGTTCGCCTTGATTCTCTATCAGTTCCGCTTCTCCAAAGGCGGCGCGGGCCACATCGCCAGTCTTGTTGAGCAATGCTCCAAGATCGGGAACCCCGTTGATCATATTGCCTACATAGATGGATTCCCCTGTGCTGGCATATAGCGTTCCTTCCCCGTGCGGCAACAAGTTTTCTACCATGCCTTCATAGTACAACTTGCCATTTCGGTGCATCGTTGCTGTGCCAACGGGCGTTCCTGCTTCAAAGGTGCCGGTGAGTTTCAATTCCTTGGTTATGTTCAATACTCCATCTCCAGAATACTGTCCCTGGAGGAAATTGCCTTGATAAAGCACGCTGCCATCCGGATTATACAAAGTGCCCGTTTGATCATAAAGCCCATCCAGGAAGCTGCCTTTGTATTGGATTTGGCCATCCTCATAATACAGAGTGCCATCCCCATCGTATTTACCTTGGAGATAGCCGCCCCGATACTGGGTTGCCCCATTGGAATAGTAGGCTGTACCCGTACCGTCATAAAGGTCTTCCGCAAATTCTCCCTTATAACGGATTTGCCCATTTGCATCGTATTCCGTGCCCGTGCCATCCTTTAGGCCATTGGAGAACTCGCCCTCATAGACGACTTCGCCATTCTCATACAATTTGCCCTTGCCTTCATATACACCGCCCGAGAATTCGCCGGTATACACCAGTGCCCCATCCTCATATTTGCTACCCTGTCCTTCATATACGCCGCCGGCAAACTCTCCGCTATATACCAATATGCCTTTCTCATATTGGTTGCCTTGACCCTCATAGAGGCCATTCACAAAATTGCCTTCATAGAGAATTCGTCCGGCTTCATCGTAGGCTTTGCCCTGGCCTTGGACAAGCCCTTCTTCCATTTTTCCTTGGAGCATGGGCTCCTGCTTTCCCTCATCGTAATAAACGATTACTTTGCCGTTATAGGCGGTCACCGCAGAATCGCCTTGGTAAAGCTTCGCAGTAAAAAACATCCGCACAAGCCAGGGCCAGACCACAAAATAGATTAACAGCCCCAATGCAACCAGACCCACCACCAACATCACCAGCAGCGACTTGGCTACAAACAGCCGTTTTGTTTCAACGAAGTCCTCCCGCTTTGTGGGTTTTTTCCCAGCAACCGCCACGGATGACATGGCCTTAGGCAATAATTTAAACGCCTGGCGTGAAAGGCTGGTAACCCGCCGGATGCGCGCCCGGATGCCCATAATCTGCCGAGTAAAAAAAGCCCGAAACATGCGGAAAACCATCCCGCATGAATTGAGGAGTTGCTTAAAAAAGCTTGCGATCACGTATTGGTCCTCCCTGGAATATTAAAACCTGTGGAAGTCGTCCCTGCACTTTGTGGATCAGAACAGATACTTCAACAGCAGCAATGCAACGCCCAGCACCAGAAGCACCAGCACCACGCCACCAATGATCCGCTTAATCAACCGTTTGCGGTAATCCGGCGCTACACGCAGTGGCTGAACCGGCGAACGGCGCACATATCCATCCGGCGCAACGATGGCGGGATGTTCCTGCACATAGACCCCGCTTTTGTTTTCCTCCTTGCGGGAAGTTCGCGCTGTACGCCCGGATGGATTCAACCGATGAAGAGCATTTCCAAGCCTTGCGTTTGCATAGCCAACGATGCTCGTTTCACGCCGCACCTCTGCCTGGGCCGAGCGCAGCTGGTTTTTTGCCGCGCTTTCAAATTGTTTACCTACCATATCCAACGGTGTAATAGGCATTTGCACACTTCCCTTCTTTTTCCATGCAGCCTCAATTTAGGCCAATCCAATCCGGCCGGTTCTTCTCAAACCGATCTGCCAGGTAAAGATAATACCTTGCTACGCCATCCTCTCCCTGCTGCCGGGCGATTTCCATAAACAAACGCTTCGCTTGCGAAAAGTCTCCACTGTACAGGGCATACACGCCATTGCTGAAGGAATCCCGCACGCTTTCTTTTGCAAGCCGCATTCCATAGGGGTCTCCGTCAAACAGCTCATAGACGCGGATCACGCTGTCTCCATCCTTGCACTTGCCGATATAACGCTGATTGTATTCCTCTGCAGCATCTGCTACCACCATGGTGCAAAGGATGTTGGCATCCAAAACTTGAGCCAACGCAACCAGGTTGCGCGCTGTAGTCAAGCAAGTAGAAACAACCGTTGGCACCACTCGGTCATCATCCCCTACAACGCCCATCATGGCTACGCCGTGATCCAGCGCTACCCGCAACTCTACAGGCGCATCGCCCCGAGCCTGTCGCTGCGCGTTCAGATCCAGCAGCGCCTGCCGTACTTCTACCGCTGCGCCCACTGCAGCCTTAGAGCCGCTCTCAAACACTGCGTCAAAGCCATCATGCGTAAAATTGTAAATGGTGCCGCCCGCGCTGGAGACTGGCCCCGCGATATGGGCAAATACCTCGTTGATGCTATCAAAAAGCACCTTAGCTTCCCGCTGATACATCGCTTTAGGGAAATGAAAGCGCACCACCATCATGGCAATCTCATGGGAAACGCAGGTGTTCTTATCCACCTGCTCAATGTTGCTTGCGCCCAGCAAAGCAACCAACCGCCTTGGCACAAAACGTAGATACGCGCTTCCTGCAAGCGCTGCATTCTCCCGTTTTTCTTCCAATGCGCTGCTCAAATCGTTGAATGCAGCAGCCAACGCTTCCATCTCGTCCCCGGTTCGATGTATAACGCGCACCTTCGGCGCGCCTGCTGCCAGCAGGTCTATGCCACGGGTTATCCGTTTGGCGCCAAGCGCCACTTCACCGAGCGCAAACAGGCTCAGCAAAATCAGCAGTGCCAATGCTCCATAGGCATACAACGCAAGGGTAAGGATATTTGCCTCGATGCCTTGTGCAAGCACTCTATCCTGCACCCGCAGGCACAGCACGCTTCCGTTCTCTAAGGGCGCATAGGCATAGTAGTATCCGATTCCTCCTTGCGTTGCTTTAAAAGTGCGCTCTCCTTTTTCCTGCACCAGCGCTATCCTTGTTGCCTCGCCCGGCAACACGCCGGCTGCCTGCACGCTTTCACCTTCCACCTCAGAACCGGAACTTGCTGCTACAACCATGCCTTGCTCTTCTGTCTGTTCCATTAGCAGGAAGGTGCAATCTTCATAGGCCGCATCGGTGGAGGCCAGCGCTTCTGCCGCAGCGCTCAACGCGTCTGCATCCAAAGCTTCCACTCCTTGAGCCGCAAGCTGAGCCACCTGGGCCTCCATGCCCGTCAAAATATTCTCATCTGCGCCAGCCCGATATTTGGGCCCAACGGCAAACAGCATAACGGCTGCAACCGCCACATAGCCCACCAACCCCAGCCAAAGCAGATTTTTAATCACCATGGGGAAATAAAGCTTTTGATATTCGCAAACCAAATAGTAGAACCCATAGGATAACACCAACACAAGCGCCACCAGCAACAGCATCACAATGCCGCTTTGCCATGGCACCCGATATAACCCTGCGCTGAGATCCATGCAGGTTCCATCCTTGGTTATGGAAAGGAGCGACTGCCCTTCTTCATGCAGCAGTGCCAGCGCGCCTCCCTCTGCCCCAGAGGCCAGATATGCAATGCTTGTTGCCGGAAGCCCTGCCAGCTCCACAGCAGTACGCGCAGCGTCCATGGCTTCTGCCTGGTCCGCCATAATTTCCGCGACTGTATCCTGTTCAAGCGTTCCTACAGAAATTAGGCCTTGGATCTGATTGGGATCAAACGTATAGCCAAGGTATTCCCCCTCCTGCAGTACGGTAAGCTCTACCATTGAATCCACGGTTTGTGCCATAACAAGCCCTGCGCTTGCACGGCGCTGATCTGCCGTTACTCCAGAAACAGGCGCTTCCAGCAGAAGCTGGAAATCCATCCCCGGTTGGGCTACAAACAAAGCATAGCGTGTCAGCTCTACGCCAGCCCGCTCATAAACGCCTAATAAGATGGCACCATTCTCCGCCACATAGAGATGCTCTACCTCGAAATCCTCTGGAAGCCCCTTGCTCAGTTTTTTTTCAGAAATCCGGCCTTCTGATCCTACTCCATAAAGGATATAGCCGCCTTTTTGCAGCGCTTGCAGGGCATAGCTTACGCCATCTGCCCCTTCTACCGCCAGGATAAAAGTACGTTGTCCTTCTCCGCTGCGTAGGTTTTCCGCCATATCACCGAGCGCTGCCGGGAACAGGCTGTAAAGCAGCACTCCAAACACCGCAACAAACAGAAGAAATACGGAAAATTTTCGTACATTTCTCATGCTTTGCGTCCCTTTCTCCCTTTCCAGATCCGTTTTGCCAACCTGCCCACATTTTGAAAAAACAAATAGAGTGCTCGCTGCAGGGAAGATTTTGCTTCCAAAGCCTCATAATCGGCAATGATCTCTTCCTTCGCCATGCTCCAATGGCTATAGAGCGCCACAGGCGTTAAAAACACCTGCTTCTCCAAGCTATCCAGAAAGCGAATCTCGGCCTTGGGTGAAGCGTAGCGCCGCAACAGTACCTTTTTGACTTGATCCAGCAGCAGCAACGCTTCCTCCCGCTGGTTCATTCCCTCCATGGGGCGCACTTGGTAGTGCACCTCCAGCCTCCCTTCCTTCGGCCAAAACCGCAGGTTCTCGCTCAAAAGGGCGGCACAGGCAATCTCGGGTGGATAATCTGAAATAGATAGGCCCAGGTGGAACAGCGCCTGCGCTGCATCCACCCGTTCCTGCCAGGTTACTTCTGCGCCTTTAAAGAACACTTGGTCAATCGGCGTTCCACCAACGGCATCAAAAAGCGCCACTAGACTTCCCTGATCCATGAACAGCCCATGATAGGCCGCGCAATGGCGCAGCCGATCAAAGCTGTCCACATAGGACTTCACAAGCTCGCCCTCATAGACATTAAGCAGGTATTCCCGCTTCTCCCGGCTTTCCAGGTCCACGGCCTGCAGGGCTGCATACTGATCCTGGGCATATTGGATATGGGTCACCTTATATCTGGACCGGATCAAGATCGCATCCACAGCATAATCCCTTTCTGCGTTCTCTGTTTTCTCCTCACTCAACGATCACATATGCGCTGGCCATAACTTTATCGTCCGCGCTGGCCGTAGCCACGATCTCATAGGTGCCCTGAGTTTCCGGCGCTTGATAAATGCCGTTCTGGTCAATGGCGCCACCGCCTGCATCCTTTACTTTCCATACTACGCCTTTATCCTCGCTGCCTTGAACCACAGCCTTAAAGCGCATCTGCTCTCGTCTCTCAAGCCTGGATACCTCCGGCACGATGCTTACGCTCAGCTGGCGGTTCTCCAACAGCCGTTTGGTATCACGCTCCGGCTTTTGTGCATAATAATGGATGCGCACCCGGTTGCCCTCCACATTATCGTGGAGCCATATGCCAATCCGCATCGTGCCACGCCCCGGGTATACCACCGCTGCGGTTTCCACCCAAGGCGGCGTGATGTTGGTGCTCTTTCCGCGGAATACCTCGCTGTTCCCGAACAGGTGAGCTTCCCCTTCATTTTCAAATTCCACTGCTAGGCGAACTTCTACGTTGCCAGGCCCCAAGCCATGGGGAATCTCGTCGGACATATAGCGTCCGTTTACCTTGATGCCACCCGGCATAGCAATATCTACGACCCCATGGCTCGTGGAATAATCATACAGCTCAGGTGAAGGGATTCCAAACGCCAGATGCAGCGCGTTGGAGCTTTGGGAATAGCTTGCCTTCACATCCGGCTTCTGCCAGAATTCCAGCGCTTCCACCGAGGTGGTAATATCCATTCTGTCCTTGCCAGCCGCCTGGGTTGCCCTGTCATGATTCAGCCGCTGCTCAAAAGGAAGGTTGGTTACGCTTCCCAAGAATACCCGGTCTGTTGCCTCTATCAGTTCCAACTTGGCCAGATAAATAGGCGTCTCCCGGCCTTTCAAATGCCGGCTTAGGTCATCCTTTTGGTGCAATAGATCAAGATAGGCCGTCCTGTCTGCGCACAAAGTAAGCTCTGCGGGCACCTCGAGCATGTTTTTGTAGGTATGCCCACCCATTTCGATGGTCAACTCCGCTCCGTTGGGGAACAGCGGTGCCACGAGGTCCGTCAAGCTCTGAGCCTTTAAGCGGAAGGTCGTCGTGAACACATTCCGCTTTTCATTCTGGCTTTCGCTGTAATTGAGGCTGATGTGCCCATCCTGGCTCTCTGCGATGCCACATTCCCCTTCGAGGGTAAACTGAATCGGTGGCGTCTTGTCATTCTTCACTACCAATACTCCAACCGTAAATTCATCCCCCGCGCAAACCGCTGCATCTGCGAAAAACACAAGCGTCAACCCGTTATCCGAATACAATACGCTTACGTTCTCCCTTCCAGCAGTCTCAAGCAGCCCACGGTATTCCGGAGCCTCTGGGGAAAAATACAGTTTGTACCCTTCCCGGGTCATATTGTACTGGCTTGTAGTGCCAGTATCCGAGCCCACCGCGTTCACTGGCTCCGTATCCGCTTCATCATACGCCAGGCAAAGATAGGCATCTGCCCGGCCGTTGAGCGTCTCGTGCCCCTCGATCATTTCCAGCCGCCGCACCAGCGGCTCTTCAATCACGATTTCGCGTCCCAGATAATCCAGGGCCATTCCGCTACCGATGAGCAGGGTGGTATCGTCGCTGCGGCTTACGCCCAGGCCGCACACCACACCCGCGCCATGCACCACACGGTTCACCAGGCGGTGTTTTGCGCTTACATAGTTCTGCTCCGCCTCAAAATCCCGCACCGTAAGCAGCTTTCCATAGAAATAACGGTTCCGTTCCATGGGGAAAAAGCTAACGTCCTTCAACTTCGTTTCCTCCGATCATAGTGTCATAGTGGATGGTGGTGTTTTCATCTATCATTACCGGGACATAATCGCTCACCATGGTGTTTATGCCCAGATAAGTATGCCGGTCCAATTGAACGCATCGTTTAAGCAGCACCAGCTCAAACTCCGTTCCCGCCGGGATCAGCCCCTGCATCCGATCCAGAAACGCTTCCATCTGCACGCGGCTTCGGAAAGCATCTTCCGGTAAAAGGATGAAGAATTGATAGGGGTTCTCCCCGTAAAGGCGCCTATAAAGCGCAGAATTCGCACAATCCGGCCTATTGGGATCCACATCTGCGCTTTCGATGATCAAGGCTTCCTGCCCTGTCAGCCTTTTAATGGAGCGTTTGATGCCCGCTACTGTATACAGGCTTTCATAATCTGCCTGCGCGGTGCGGATCCTCTCTGCAAGGGTGTCCTTTCCCCCATCCGCACTTTCCACGCACATCCAGTCGGCCAAGTATTCCAACATCTGCGATGTCGTGTTTTCATAGTCAAAACGGGCGGGCAGCTCATAAATGGCCTGCTCCATATCCATCATAATACTATCGAACACGGATAGGAAGCGTTTTGTGAAATCTCCATTTTCTGCATAAATGGCCGGCAGATAATCCAGCATATGATCTCCCGCCATATGCAGCCGCAGTGCCTGCAACCGAGGCGGCTGCCCCGAAGCCATGAACTCCAGCATAAGCCACAAATACCGGCCTGACTGGTTGATATAGCAATCCTCACCTTGGCCTACAGGCTGAAATATTTCTTGCAAGGCTTGATCTGCCTCCAGAGATCCAGGGGTCAAGCTGCTCAAAAAGCTTTCCATTGTCGGGTAGTTCCCATATTGGGGAACATCTGCTGCGTAAGCCCAAGTTCGAATTAAGCTGTCTTGTGCAAAAACGCAATCCAGAGATAGCCGCCCCCAGCTGAATCCTTTTTCTCCGCTATCCAATCCGTAAAGGCAAAGCACGCCTTTCCTAGCCCCCTGGGCCAACGTAAGGCCATCACCATCGGGAATCACCCCCAGCCTGTAGGGGGAACGCCAATCTTCCCCTTTGTTCAGCACAAGCTGCTTTTGAAGCCTTTTCATCCTTTCCTCCTATGCCCGGCCTTAGCGAGTCTGCACATCCAACGCCCGCAGATAGGCGATGGCATTTCGCTTGAGCCGCAAATCCCCGCGGGGATCTTCATAGCAATCGGGGCTTAGCGCCCTTAGTTCAAGGCGTTCTACCTGCATCACCCCATCGAGCGCCATCAGCTCAGCCATTAGGTCATCCTTTACCACTGGATCCCCGATAGCGCGTTCCTTTGTGCCCGTTTCCAGATAAGCTTCCACTTGCGTGCGGATGGCATCGGATAGGCCGGGAGCTCGCCCGCGTACTTGTACGGATACACCAACTGGTACATATTTAGGCGCCGCCACCTTAATGGAAGTACAGATCGGCCGGAAACGCTCCAGTTGAGCCTGCACCGTCTGCAAAAACCGGGTATCCGGCATGGGCCGCGCTTTGGCGCTCCACGGAAGCACTACAACCGTTACAACCGGAAGCCTGCTTCGCCCCGCTGGTTCATCCGGATCAAATCCGGCGATGGCTTTGGCTTGCGCTACCCGCAGCCCGGGCGTAGCCTTAGCCGCCCGCTCATAATCCGCTTCAGATACGCACTTGTGAGTGCCCTCCATAGAGCGCAGGAATGCTACAGCTGCCTCATCCAGGCTCTGGCTCTCCTGCCCGCCGATGGCCGCCTTGTTTTCGGCAGGGTCGCCATTATTAAAGTACAGCCCACAGTTTCCCGGAACGTTGCCGCCCCCGCAATAGGACAGCACCATGGATGCTACGAGCACACCTTGCTGGCTTTTGGGCGGTACCGCTCCATGCGCACCATCCCCAAATACCAGCTGCTCTTCATCCGGGTCATAGGTAAACACCAAATCCCGGGGCCCGCAAGAGGAAAGATCCTCTGCATAATGCCAAAGCTGAGGCCGGACCTCTCCATCTCGGCATCGCGTGTCACAAATCAGAGCCAGCCTTTCCGGCAATACCTTCCTTCCACCCAGATCCAGCGCAAGGGTCATGCTTGGAAGCCCCGTCGTTGGGAAAAACAGCCTATGGAAACGCAGGGCATCCTGGCTTACCGCCAGCAGGTTGTCGTCCCCATCCTGGATGCAGCCATCCACCTCCAGGGTTACCTCCAGCCCTTGCTCGGTCCGCCGCTGCTCGGCTTCTACAAAGCGCAGGCCTTCAGCTTCCCGCACGAACCAATATACGCCGCCTTCCTGCGACACTGCATCTGCCAGGAGCAACTGATTTTTGCCGGGATCAATCTTGAACCAGCGATAGCCGGCCCAGGTTTCCTGCTGCGCTGCCCGGAACCAACCTGCGGACACATTGCAAAGCCGCACATCTTCCTCGCAGCCACCTTCCAGCTGCTCTACTGCTAAATACCTCCGGTTTGGAAGCCCGCAATCCCCGTCGCTCTCGCCAAACGAAGCGGGAAACGTGAAGGTAATAAAGCCGCTATGGCTTAAGCCAAAGGTTTCATCTTCCACCGCAACCGGGTCTTCCGTGCCACAGCAGCGCCATTGCAGTGTCCGCGGCGCCGCCTGGCCCTTCTCAAATGGGTTCCGATCCACCGGCCGCTTATCATCCACCTCAAACCACAGCCGCATGCGCTGCTCCGTTCCAGATAAGCCAATGCGCAGCGTTCCGCCGCCTTGGCGCTCCAAAAACGGCCAGATCGAAATGCCCGGCTGCCCCATGATGGAAGTCATATCCTTGGCACCATCGGTGCCAAGCAGATACACCACCTCCACCGCTCCGCCCTTTTGGGCCGGTTCCAGCAGCTCAAAGCATATGCTCTCCTGGTTCTCCAACCGTGCCAAGGTAGGATAGCTGTCTGCTTCTTCCCAGGCGGGATGCACCAGGCAGGCGGCCGGCCTGGCTGGCTCCAGCTTTATGCCCAGAAGCTTAAGGAATTTTTTCTCCAATTCCTCAGTGACCACATTCATGTGGTACTGTTGCATTTCCTTATACCAGGCGATCAGTTCCAAAATGGTGATGCCTGGATCATGAGCGTTGTAATCCGTCCAAGCGGGGCAAAGCCAGGGCAGGCGACCGATCGCGTATTCCATGATTTCATCAAAGGTCTGGTCATCCAAATTCCTGGATCGCAGCATTTTCCGCTCCCCCCTTTCCCAAGCTTAAACAACCCGGATGCTGTGCGTCCCGCTCCGCACTGTGGCAAACGGGAACGCATCGTCCGTATCTAAGGCGCACAACTTGCGCCGGCCTTCTTCAAAATAACTGCCCTCGCAGAACACCCGTTCCACGCTCCGCACATTGGCCGTTGCCTTAATGGTGCGGTAGAGCTCCACCAAATTGATCTGGGCCCCGATCTCCCGGGTGCGCCAGGTCTTTTCAATCAGAGCTGTGATATGGCCTGCAAGCTCCTGCTGGGTGGCGGCCGCTTGATCCAGATCCCACATCTGTACCTGTGCCTGCACATGGATGGTAATTTCCGTAGAGGGCACAATGTGTAGGCGGTCACCCGCAATTAAATTGCAATCGCATCGGGTGGAGAGATAATTGTAAATCTCCCGGGCGGAGTGCTGGCCGTAATCACGTTTCACTCGCTG
>JABLTO010029671.1_pt1 | contig 16155 bp, 12 predicted proteins | sample 7160091 | NCBI WGS metagenome assembly JABLTO01 (sample SAMN14651225, study PRJNA627086) | human gut metagenome | isolation source: feces | host: Homo sapiens
ACGCCAGGCCTCGTAAGGTTCTTAATTTCCGTTCTGCTCAGGATTTGTGGGTCTTTGAACTCTCTTCCTGTTGCACTTAGTTTGACAATTCGCTCCGTGTATCTATTATTACTTGTTCTCCATGTTTACGGCGCCGGAGAGGTCAACGGAGGTGGAACCTTCGTCTTCCTGCTCGAAGACGTAGTCTTTGCCGGGGAGGATCGCGTTGAGGCCGATGCCGACGATGGAGGCGACAGCGAGGCCGGAGAGGCTCACGATGCCGATCTGGATGCTGCCGGAGTAGCTGATGCCGATCGCAAGAACGAGTATGAGCGCGGCGATGATGACGTTTCTGGTGTTGGTGAAGTCGACCTTGTTCTCAACAACGTTGCGCACACCGACTGCGGAGATCATACCGTAGAGGATGAGGGACACGCCGCCGATGGTCGCGGTGGGCATTGCGGAGACGAGAGCAGCAAACTTCGGGCAGAAGGAGACGAGGATCGCGAAGCAGGCTGCGATGCGGATGACGCGGGGGTCGTAGACCTTGGACAGCGCGAGGACGCCGGTGTTTTCACCGTAGGTGGTGTTCGCGGGGCCGCCGAAGAGTGCTGCCAGGGAGGTTGCCAGACCGTCGCCGAGGAGGGTGCGGTGGAAGCCGGGGTCAGACATGAAGTTCTTGCCGACGGTGGAGGATATTGCGCAGATGTCGCCGATGTGCTCGACCATGGTGGCGAGGGACAGGGGGACTATGGTGAAGACCGCGGACCAGAGCAGAGAGGAGTCAACCTCGCCAGCGAAGAGGCCGAACACGGTGTGGTTCCAGTGAACGGGAAGGCCGATCCATGCTGCGTTGGAGACTGCTTCGGAGACGGCAGCGCGCTCTGCGGGGTCAACGATGAGTGCGAAGATGTAGGAGCCGAGGACGCCGAGGAGGATGGGGATGATCTTGGTCATGCCCTTGCCCCACATATTGAAGCCGATGACGATCGCGATGGCAACGATGGCGACGAGCCAGTTGGCCTTGCAGTTATTGATAGCGGAGGAGGAGAGGGTCAGGCCGATGGCGATGATGATGGGGCCGGTGACGATGGGCGGGAAGAAGCGCATGACTTTCTTGACGCCGAAGGTCTTGAAGAGGACGGAGAGAATAACATACATCAGACCTGCGATAAGAACGCCGAAGCATGCATAGGGCAGGAGCGCGTTGTCATAAATCGGACTGCCGTCAGCTGCCGCGCCGATGGTGCGGATGGCGTTGTAGCCGCCGATGAAAGCGAAGGAACTGCCGAGGAAGGCCGGAACCTTGCCGCCGGTGAGCAGGTGGAAGAGCAGGGTGCCGATACCGGCGAAAAGAAGCGCGGTAGCGACGTCAAGTCCGGTCAGAGCTGGAACAAGCACGGTGGCGCCGAACATGGCGAACATGTGCTGGAGGCCGAGCAGCAGCATCTTGGGGGTGCCGAGCTGGCGTGCGTCGTAAATGGGGCCGTCGATGGTGGTTTTCTTGTTCATTCAATTTACCTCTCTCAGTAGATTTTTTAATTGAACCATCTATATAAAGCGGCGTTTGCCGCAATATACCGTATTAAATTAATCCGCAATATCCATCAGGAACACGCCGGTCTCGCCGTCGTATTCCGGAAGGCGAACCTCAACAAGCTCGCTTCTGGAGGTGGGGATGTTCTTGCCGACGTAATCGGCGCGTATCGGCAGTTCGCGGTGCCCGCGATCCACCAGCACGGCAAACTGTATCGTTTTCGGCCTGCCGCAGCTGAAAACAGCCTCGATCGCGGCGCGCGCGGTGCGGCCGGTGTACAGCACGTCGTCCACGAGCACAACGTCCCTGCCTGTCACGTCGAACGGAAGCTCCGTGCGTCGCACAAGCGGCGTGTCGGCCAGGGTGCTCAGATCGTCGCGGTAAAAGCCAATGTCGATGCTGCCGCAGCTGGGGTCAACGCCCTCGATTTTCTCAATATTGCGGCGGATGATCTGGGCGATAGGCTCCCCACGGCGGCGGATGCCGACCAGAACCACATTGTCAACGCCCTTGTTCTTTTCAGTTATCTCGTGAGCAATGCGCATGAGCGCGCGGTTGAGCGCGGCCTCGTCCATTATCTGAGCTTTGAGCTTCATCTACGATCCCTCCGGGCAACAAAAAATCTTGCTGGCAGAACCGGCAAGACACACAAATATGCAGGCGCGCAACACGCCTGTACCATATGAGCGATTTTGCCGGCGTCTCTGCACCGTGGCTTAAAAATCTCTTATCGCTTGGATTATACGGTAAGCGTGTCGAAAAAGCAAGAGCTTTTTTGCTGTTCGGAGCTTTGTACAAGATACGCCGCCGTGCCGGAAGCCGCTTTGTGAAAATAAACAAGTCCGTCCGGAACTGCTCCGGACGGACTTGTGATTCAAATTAGTATCAGTTAACAAGGGTTGACACGCCTGACCGTGCGTCTTTCCGTCTCGTCAGAAGAAGCTTGCACCGTTCCGCTTCCGCCTCGCGACAAAAGCTGCACTCTGCAATCTCCTTCTTCCGCCTCAAATCAAACCCACTTCGTTGGGCTTTGATTTGAATTACAGAGGGGCGGCAGCCCGTCTGCGTCTCAAAGAACAAAAATAACCCGAAAATCCATCCCTGTCAGGTGCGCAGCAGTTTTGGCGGAGCAGAAATGTGGCCAGACGATGAAAAGACCGCAGAGAATACTTGCTGTATTGTCAAGGACTTTGAAGAAGTATGGGCGCATTTCTGCCCGCCAAAACCGTGTTTGCCCTTGTCAACTGATACTATATAGCGTCGATATAGCTGCACGCGGCGAGGGCGGCGACGGAACCGTCGGCGCAGGCGGTGGTGAGCTGGCGCACGGATTTGCGGCGGCAGTCACCCGCGACAAACACGCCGGGCGTCCTGGTGCGGCAATCCTCGCCGGAGTCGGCGTAGCCCGCGGCGTCAAGCTCCATGAAGTCGGAGAAAATGGCGTTATCCGGCTCATGCCCGACGGCGACGAACAGCCCGTCAAGGCTTATCTCGCGCCGCCCGCCGGGATGGCGCACGGCGATGCCGCGCAGCTCCGTATCGCCAAGCAGCTCTTCGACCGTGGAGTCGAGGATGAACTCGACGTTATCCTTGGCTTCGAGCGCCTTTACGAGCTTTTCTTCGCCGCGGAAGCTGCCGCGGCGGTGGATAAGATAGACCTTGCGGCAGGTCTCGCTCAGGAGCATAGCGTCCTGAAGCGCGCTGTTGCCGCCGCCGTTGACCGCCACGTCGCGCCCCTTGTAGAATGCGCCGTCGCACACCGCGCAGAAGCCGACGCCGTTCCCGACCAGCTCCTCCTCATGCTCAAGCCCGAGCATTCTGGGCTTCGCGCCGGTTGCGATGATGAGAGCCTTCGCTTCAAACTCCGCGCCGGACTCGCAGCGCACGAGCTTGCTGCTGCCGCGATCCTCGACGGATACGACCTCCTCCAGCTCGACCTCCGCGCCCTGCTCCATGGCCTGCTCAAGCAGCCTGTCGCCAAGCTCGGTGCCGCTTATGGAGACGACGGTCGGGAAATTTTCAACTTTCGGCGACCACGTGATCTGCCCGCCGAACGCGGCCTTCTCTATCACCAGCACCGTTTTTCCGGCGCGGCAGGCGTATGTTGCCGCGGTAAGCCCCGCAGGGCCGCCGCCAACTATAATTATATCGTACATAGCTATAACTCCTGTATGCAATGAATACGCCCCGGCGAACCGGGGCGTATTCTGTTTTAGATCAGGTCACTGTGCGAGGAACTGCTTTATCGCGGGAGCACCGGCGTACTTCTCAAAGTCGGTGCCGTTGGTGACGACGAGGGTCGGCGCCTGCTTGACTCCGTAGCTCAGCGCCAGCTCTGCGTTCTCATCGGCCATCAGCTTCTCATACTTGAAGCCGGCCTTATCGAGATACGAGCAGGCGATGCGGCAGTTGGGGCAGGTGGGAGTGGCGAAAAGGATCGCTCTCGCGCCGCCGTGGGACTCATCGTGATGCTCCTCGGCCTTCGGCGCGTCATGCTCGATGGGGCCGTTGTGGGTGAGCCTGGAGGTGCCGATGTTGTACTCGCGGCGCTCCTTGTACTCCTGCGTCTTGCCTGCGTTCCAGTTCTGGACGGGGCGGTAGTAGCCGGTGATGCGGCTGTAGACCTCGGCGTCCTCACCGCAGTGGGGGCACTTGAACTGCTCGCCGCTCAGATAGCCGTGATTCTTGCAGACGGAATAGGTCGGGGAGATGGTGTAGTACGGGAGCTTGTAGTTCTCAGCGATCTTGCGGACAAGATTTGCTGCGGCCTCCCAGCTCGGCAGCTTCTCGCCGAGGAAGGCGTGGAACACGGTGCCGGAGGTGTAGCGGGTCTGGAGATCGTCCTGAATGTCGAGCGCGGCGAAAATATCGTCCGTGTAGCCGACAGGCAGGTGAGAGCTGTTGGTGTAGTACGGGGTTCCGCCCGGCTCGGCCGCGGTGATGATGTCGGGGTAAAGCTCGACGTCGTGCTTGGCGAGACGGTAGGAGGTGGACTCGGCGGGGGTAGCTTCGAGGTTATACAGGTCGCCGTACTGTTCCTGATAATCGCTCAGGCGCTCGCGCATATGGTCGAGAACCTGCTTGGTGAACTCCTGACACTCGGGGTGGGTCATATCCTTGCGGATCCACTTGGCGTTGAGACCGGCTTCGTTCATGCCGACAAGGCCGATAGTGGAGAAGTGGTTATCAAAGGTGCCGAGGTAGTACTTGGTGTATGGGTAAAGGCCTGCGTCAAGGAGCTTGGTGATGACGGTGCGTTTGATCTTGAGGGAGCGGGCGGAGAGATCCATCATCTTGTCAAGGCGGGAGTAGAAGTCCTTCTCGTCCTTCGAGAGATATGCCAGACGCGGCATGTTGATGGTCACGACGCCGACGGAACCGGTGCTCTCGCCGGAGCCGAAGTAGCCGCCGGACTTCTTGCGCAGCTCACGCAGGTCGAGACGGAGACGGCAGCACATCGAGCGCACATCGCTCGGCTCCATGTCGGAGTTGATGTAGTTGGAGAAGTAGGGAGTACCATACTTCGCGGTCATCTCGAAGAGCAGCTTGTTGTTTTCGGTGGGCGACCAGTCGAAGTCGCGGGTGATGGAGTAGGTCGGGATCGGGTACTGGAAGCCGCGGCCGTTCGCGTCGCCCTCGATCATTATCTCGATGAAGGCCTTGTTGACCATGTCCATCTCTTTCTTGCAGTCGCCGTAGGTGAAGTCCATTTCCTTGCCGCCGACTATCGCGGGCTGATCCTTGAGGTCAGCGGGGACGGTCCAGTCGAGGGTGATGTTGGAGAACGGAGCCTGAGTGCCCCAGCGGGACGGGGTGTTCACGCCGAAGATGAAGGACTGGATGCACTGCTTGACTTCCTTCTGGGTCAGGTTATCGACGCGGACGAAGGGGGCGAGATAGGTGTCAAACGAGGAGAAAGCCTGGGCGCCAGCCCACTCGTTCTGCATGATGCCGAGGAAGTTTACCATCTGGTTGCAGAGGGTGGAGAGGTGGCTCGCGGGGGAGGAGTTGATCTTGCCGGGGATGCCGAGACCCTGCTGGATCAGCTGCTTGAGGCTCCAGCCGGCGCAGTAGCCGGTGAGCATGCTCAGGTCGTGCAGGTGAATGTCGCAGTTGCGGTGTGCGTCGGCAATCTCCTGATCGTAGACCTCGCTGAGCCAGTAGTTGGCGGTGATGGCGCCGGAGTTGGAGAGGATAAGTCCGCCGACGGAGTAGGTGACGGTGGAGTTCTCCTTGACACGCCAGTCGAGAGCGCCGAGGTACTTGTCCACGGTGTCCTTGTAGTCAAGGTAGGTGGACTTCATGTTGCGCAGCTTCTCGCGCTGCTTGCGGTAGAGTATGTAGGACTTGGCGACTGCCTCGTAGCCGCCGCGGGAGAGCACTGCCTCAACGCTGTCCTGTACGTCCTCAACGGCGATGAGGCCGTCCTTTATCTTGGGCAGAAAGTCCGCAGAGACCTTCAGCGCCAGAAAATCAATAATGCTGTCGTTATATTCGGTGCCGGTGGCATCGAACGCCTTTTTGATGGCGGCGGCTATTTTATTGATGTCAAAATCAACTATCTTTCCGTCACGCTTGATTACCTGATACATATCTTATCCTCCTATACTTTGTATCTTAAACTCCCCGCACCTGCACCGACGGCACATACTGCGCCGCGGCATCGGCAAGAGAGTGCATTTCCTTCTCGTCATACGCGCTCAGGCCGTCTATCGCAATAATATGGCCGGAGTCCTTGAATTGCTGGAGATAATATTCCTTTGCGCCTGCTATCCACTTCGCCGTGCCCACGATGCTCTCGCGCGTGTGCAGCCCGCGGACGACGGTCGTGCGGAATTCGTAGTCCACAGTCCCACTCAGCAGGAATTCCTTCGAGCGCTCTATCGCGCCGAGGTCGAGCGTATCAAGCCCGACGGTCTTTGCGTAAAGCTCCGGAGCGTTCTTGATGTCCATCGCCACTCGGTCGACAAGTCCTGCGCTGACGACGTCCATCAGCCGCTCAGGGAAGGTGCCGTTCGTGTCGAGCTTTATCATAAAGCCCAGCGCGCGAACCTTTTCGAGAAACGACGGAAGATCCTTGTGCAGCAGCGGCTCGCCGCCGGTTATCGCAACGCCGTCCAGCACGCCCTGACGCTTTCTCAGAAAGCTCAGCACCTGCTCCTCGTCCGTATCCTGCCCGACAAGCTCCGGCAGCACGAGAGGGGCGTTGTGGCAGAAGGGGCAGCGGAGATTGCAGCCCGGCGTGAACACGGTACACGCGACCTTGCCGGGGTAATCCAGCAGCGTGAGCTTTTGCAGTCCGGATATTAGCATAACGCGGCCTCCCTTCGCCCGATTCTTAAGTCCATGGAGTATAATACAGTCATATGCTGCTCTTGTCAAGAGCAAATCACAAGATATTGAAACTTTAACCGGCGTGTAACCGAATTGACCACAAAATATAGTGCCGAGGAGCGGCTGACCCGCCTCCCGGCACCGAGGGCTATTTTATATCAAGCTTCAAGGATTTTCAAGAGGAAAAACACATTCGGCGCATTTTTTGTCAATGCTGCACATTTTTTGCCTGTTCCAATTTACGTTCGCGGCGATTTCTGACATCATCGCCCATAGGCTTGATGTCGCCCGCCTTCTGGAGCGCCCATTTGGTCATCATCGGGCCGACCAGCTCGTATATCAGCACCGCGAAGAGAACGATGTTGCGTATCAGCGCGCCGTCCTCAGGCAGAGTGGACGCCGTGACACACATGCCCAGCGCGACGCCGGCCTGCGGCAGCAGCGTGATGCCGAGGTATTCGACGATGTTCTTATCGCAGCGCATGAGCTTTGCGGATTCGCGCGCGCCGATATACTTACCGGCAGAGCGGGCAAGCATATAGATTATGCCGACGAGCACCGAGGCAAGCTCCTTGAATACGCCCAGCTCCAGCTCTGCGCCGGAGATGACGAAGAACAGCACCATGAGAGGGCCTGTCCAGCGGTCGGAGTTCTCCATGATCTCTTCGGAGAGCGGGCAGAGGTTGCAGAACACGCTGCCGAGCATCATGCACACCAGCAGCGACGAGAAGCCCAGAGTCACGGGGCCAATCTTCACGCTTATCATCGACAGCGCGACCGTCAGGAACACGAAGCTTATGGTTATGGCAAGGCGGTTTGTGTTGGAGTTAAAGAGCTTTTCAATCTGGGTCATAACCCAGCCCGCGACTGCGCCGAGGAGCAGGGAGGCGGTAATCTCGATTATCGGGTTTGCGACGATGGTGTAGAGGTCGACAACGCCGCTGCTCAGCGCCTTGGCGATGCCGAAGGACACTGCGAACAGCACGAGGCCGACCGCGTCGTCCAGCGCGACTATCGGCAGCAGGAGGTCAGTGAGCGGCCCCTTGGCCTTGTACTGGCGCACGACCATGAGCGTCGCGGCCGGAGCAGTCGCGGCGGCGATGGCGCCGAGGGTGATGGCTGCGGGAATGGTCAGTACGTCGGGGCGGATAAAGTGGAATATCAGCAGCGCGATATCGACCAGCACCGTCGCGGTCACGGCCTGAAGAATGCCGACGACAAGCGCCTGCTTGCCGGTCTCCTTGAGCTGCGACAGGCGGAACTCGTTGCCTATTGAGAAGGCGATGAAGCCGAGCGCGACGTCGGATATAAGCCCGACGCCCTCCAGCTCCTCGTAGCTTTCAAAGCCGATGCCGGGGATGCCCAGCGCACCGATGAAGCAGGGGCCGATCAGAACGCCCGCAATGAGGTAAGCCGTCACGTCGGGCAGATGTGTTTTTTTGAGAAGTCGGGTCATCATAAGCCCGGCAAACATTGCGATGGCAAGGGATAATAATGCTTTCATATATCTCATCTCCAAACTGCGATATTGTACAGCATCCGCGGACTTTTTTCAATAATAAACAGGCAGGAAATTTCAGATTTTCCTGCCTGTTTTTTGTGCAAAAGTTATATCCGTATATTTATTATATAGTAGGATAGTAGGACTCAGCCATTATGCGGCCTTCTTGCTCTCGACACTGCGGATGACGAACAGCGTCGCTATCGTGAGCACCGCGCCGACGGCGATGCAGATGAGGGCGTTCTGGACAAAACCGGCGACGACGTAGGTCACGAAGCTGACTGCCGCGACGGTGATGACGTAGGGAAGCTGAGTGGAGACATGCGTGAGGTGATCGACCTGCGCACCGGCAGAGGCCATGATGGTCGTGTCGGAAATGGGGGAGCAGTGGTCGCCGCAGACAGCGCCCGCGCAGCAGGCGGAGATGCCGATTATCAGCAGCTCGCTGGAGGTGGGGAAGATCGCGGTCGTGATGGGGATGAGGATGCCGAAGGTGCCCCAGGAGGTGCCGGATGCGAAGGCGAGGATGCAGGCCACGACGAAGATGACCGCGGGCAGCAGGCTGTAAAGTCCGCTGGAAGCGCCGTACATGAGGTCACGGACGAATTCCGCCGCGCCGAGATTGCTGGTCATGGTCTTGAGGGAGACTGCGAGGGTCAGAATGATGATCGGGGGAACCATGGCGATGAAGCCCTTGGGAACGCAGGACATCGCGTCCTTGAAGCTGATGACACCGCGCGCGACAAGGTAGATAACGATGAGAACGAGGGAGATTATGCCGCCCCAGGGAAGGCCGACAAAGGCGTCGGTGTTGCCGAAGGCGCCGATGAAGTCGCCCGCAAATTCGGTGCTGCCGGAGGGATCTGCGCCGAAGAAGCCGCCTACATAGAGCATGCCTATGGTGCAGGTGATTATCAGGACGAGCACGGGGAGCACGAGGTCGATAACGCGGCCCTTGGGGTTTGCGGCTTCATCCTCGCTGCCGGCAAGGCCGCCGAGATCGCCGTTGAGCTGGGCGCTCATCTCGTGGATGCGCATGGGGCCGTAGTCGAACTTCATGCAGGCCAAGGCCACGATGAACACGAGAGTCAGCAGAGAGTAGAAGTTATAGGGTATCGCCTTGATGAACAGCTCGATGCCGCTGTAGCCCGCGTTGAGGTCTGCCGCGACGCCGGAGACGGCGGCTGCCCAGGAGGAGATCGGGGCTATCATGCAGACGGGCGCGGCGGTCGCGTCGATGAGATATGCGAGCTTGGCGCGGGAGACGCGGTGTCCATCAGTCACCGGCCGCATGACCGAGCCGACGGTCAGGCAGTTGAAATAGTCGTCAATGAAGATCAGAACGCCGAGGACGAAGGTCGCGAGTATTGCGCCGACGCGGGTCTTGATGTGGGTCTCTGCCCAGCGGCCGAACGCCGCCGAGCCGCCGGACATATTGACCAGCGCCACGATTATGCCGAGCAGGACGAGGAAGAGGAAGATGCCCGCGTTTTCCGCGATGGCGGCGATGAAGCCGTCGTTCAGTGCGGTGTCGAGCGTGCCGACGGGGGAGAAGCCAGCGCAGAACATCGCGCCGATGAGGACGCCGATGAACAGCGAGGAGTATGCTTCCTTGGTGATGAGTGCGAGGACGATTGCGATGATTGGCGGCAGAAGCGCCCAGAAGGTTCCGTACATAATATGTACCTCCAAAATAAAAAAATCATGAACAGAGCAGATACTGTTCATGACCTAAATATCATAGTCGGTACATAGTCCTGACAGCTCTCCGCTTACGCGACAGTCCGGCGGATATTCTCCGACGACCCAGGCATATCCGTTCGGGAATCGGATACCCTTCGGCGGCGACCCCTTTCGCTCCACGCTTCCCTGCGTTTTTCCGGAGCTACTCTTGATAACCGCACCTCTATCATACTTTGTTCAGTTGAGCTTATTATAGCCGCCGAAATCGGTTTGTCAACAGGGAATATTCATTTTCGTGATTTTTCCCGTTTAATTAACTGCAATAAAGTGATATTATATACATATAATACAATCAAGAGGATGTTTAAATGGCTGAACTCTTTGATTTTACGATAAAAAACGGCGCCGCGGGGGGATTCGGAATGTTCAGTGCGGCGCATTTCACATGGCTTGCGGCGCTCGTCGCGGCGGGGAGCGGCGTGTGTCTGGCGTATAAAAATGCGGATGAAAATTCACGGCGGGTCATCCGCCGCGCGGCGGCATGGGGCGCGCTTGGGATGGAACTTCTGCGCGCGGCGCTGCTGCTTGCGGCTGGGGAATATAATATCGGCCGTCTGCCGCTGCATTTGTGCGCGATGGCGGTGTATATCTGTGCGCTCCACGCGTGGCGCGTCGGCGCGCTGACGGGGCAGTTCCTGTACGCGTTCTGTATGCCCGGCGCGGTTTTCGCGCTGATTTTTCCCGACTGGGGCTATTATCCGGCGCTGCATTTTATGAGCGCGTCGTCATTCGTGATACACGGGCTGATCGTGACCTATGTCGTGATGCAGGTCATGGCGCGGGACATCGTCCCCGACGTGAAGAAATGCCCGCAGTGCCTTGGCCTGATGCTGGCGCTCGCGCTGCCGGTGTACATTTTCGACCGCATCACGGGGACGAATTACATGTTTCTCAACTGGCCGTCGCCCGGCTCGCCGCTGGAATGGTTTGCATTTCTGGGGAGTCCCGGCTTCGTGCTGGGCTATCTGCCGATCCTCGCCGCCGTTTGGGCAGTGATGTATTATCCGTTCCGCCGGACGGGGGAAAATAAAAAGCAATAATTAATAAAAGCAATAACAAACCGTCCCTCGTTTGAGGGACGGTTTGTTATTGGATGCTCTATTCAGGGCACAGCTTCGGTGCTCATAAGGAGTAAGAGAGTTTGTGAGTTTGTGAGGTTGTGGAAGTATAAGCCCCGGACTCATGCCCTGAATACAGCACCCAATTCCATACAATGTATATGAAGATATTTACAAATCGCCGTAATGCGCGTATAATAAATTAGTTTTTACAGCTCGCGTTATATTTCCTGTGCTCCGCCTCAAATACAAGCATATTATACCAGATTTTTCTCCGTGTGACACACCATATGTCAAATACGCAGATTTTTATGTCGAAACAGCATAGTACATGAGGTATGACCCGCTATGATTTCTCTACCGACTCTTGTCTCGAATTATATACAGTTTAACTTCTGGGGCATCGCGATGAACATCCTGCTCACGCGGCGATACAGTAGGCTCAAGACCTTCCTGCTGCTCCAGCTCATCATACTCGGCATGATATTTTTCCCGTATATCCTGCCGTACCTCTCCACATGGCGCGCCATGATCGGGCTGATAACATGGGCGGCGCCGCTGGTGCTGTACAGCGACAAAATACGAAAGAAGCTGGTCATTTTCGCGCTGTGCACGGTCACGACGATGTTCGTGGAACTGTGGGTGGCGGTGCTGCTGCCGCCTGAGGTCGTAGCCGCAGGCGTCTCCGCGCAGACCACCGAGCTGCAGTGCGGCATTTACGCGGTCTATGACGCAAGCACTGCGCTTCTGCTCGCGGTGGGTACGCTGTTTCTCAAGCGCTTCGATCTTAAAAATGAGCAGTACCTCACGCTGCGGCACTGGCTGGGCTTCAGCCTGTTCCCGATAAGCCAGTACGTCCTGCTCTGCGGCTGGTTTTCCGAGCTGGCGCTGGAGGATTTCTCACTGAGCAAGCTCATTTTCATGGTGATCGCCGAGCTTATATGCATGGTCTCCGACGAGGTGCTGTATATGAGCATGGTCAGCATCGCGCGGCGTTCCAGACTCGCGGCCGAAAACGAGCTGCTGAAAAAGCAGATTGACGCGCAGAAGGCGCACTACGCCGCTCTGACGGATCAGTATGAGGATATCCGCCGCATGCGGCACGATATCGCAAACCATATGTACACGATAAATCTTCTCCTGAAGGATGGCCGCACCGAGGAGGCGGCGGCCTACGCCAAGGAGCTTAACGAAAAGACCGAATTCCAGCCAATGCTCGGCCAGTGCCGTAACCCGATCACGGACGCGTTCCTGTATTCCCGCTCGAAGGAGCTGGAGGCACAGGGCGTGGATGTCAATATGAATGTAAACGTGCCGCGCATACCCAAGGTGAGCAACATATATATGGTGAGCGCACTCGGGAATCTGCTGGATAACGCGGCCGAGGCCGCTCTCAAATGCGAAAAGCCGTGGATAAAGCTGAACGCCTATTCCTCAAAGGGCTATCTCATCATAGAGGTCACGAATCCGACCCTGCCGAACGCGTCCAAGCCGCGCCGGATTCCGGAGCTGCCGCGTGGAGTCGGCTCGCATATTCTGACCGAGATCGCGGAAGCCTACGAGGGGCAGTATACCTGCTGCGAGGAGAACGGCGTTTTCCACGCCACGCTCACTCTGAAGGAGGACAACTGCGATGCTTCGCATAGCGATATGTGACGATGAACGCATACACCGCCGGCACACGGCGGAGCTGATAGACAGCGCGCTCGCCGCGCGCAGCGCGGATATCAGCTGCTTTGACAGCTCCGAAGCGCTGCTCCAGGCGGTGGTTTCCGGCTACGCGCCGGACATCGCGGTGCTGGATATTCAGATGAGCGAGATGGACGGGATCAGTCTCGCAAAGAGGCTCAATGCACTCACTCCGTCCTGCCGCATAATTTTTGTCACGTCGTACCTCGCATTTGCGACCGAAGTCTACAGCACGGAGCACGTCTATTTCATCCTGAAAAGCCAGATCGACGAGCGCATCGGAAGCGCACTGGAGAAGGCCGTGTCGGCGATCGACGCGGATCGCGGCAGCGGCGCGATGCTGCCGGTCAAGGTTCGCGGCGGCACGGAGCTGATACCGGTGAAGGACGTCAAATACGTGGAGCGGCTGAGCCGTAAGACGCATGTTGTTGCCGCGGGCTCGGAGCTGTGGAGCGCGCATGCTCCGGCGGAGCTGCTGAGCGGGCATGAGGAGCGGTTTATCCGATGTCATCAGAGCATATGGGTCAATCCGCAGTGGGTCTCCGCCATGAAGAGCGACGAATTCCTGCTCAAGGACGGGGCGAGCCTGCCGATAAGCCGCGGCTACAAGCAGTCCGCGCGGGACGCGTTCTTCGCATCGCTCCGCCGTCCGGAGGACGCACTATAATAAAGCAGCGCGGCAAAGTGTTGACAAGTCCGGCACCGCACCGTATAATTGAACGAAGAAGAATTCACGGCAGGAAGATGAATCTTCCTGCCGTTGATTTTATAATTTACGTTACGGGAAACTGCCAACAGGAGGGATATTGTGAACCGTGTTTTGAATTTTTCCGCGGGGCCGTCGATGCTGCCGCTTGAGGTGCTCGAGGAGGCGCAGCGCGATCTGGTAGATTATAAGGGCTGCGGCAGCAGCGTCATGGAGATGAGCCACCGCTCCAAGTATTTCGCGCCGATAATAGCGGACGCGGAGGCCTCGCTGCGCCGCATCATGAACATAAGCGACGATTACCATGTGCTCTTTCTGCAGGGCGGCGCGTCGCTCCAGTTCTCGATGATACCGATGAACCTCGCAAAGCGCGGGGAAAAGGCGGCATATGTCGTCACGGGGCAGTTCGCGGGCAAAGCGCTTGACGAGGGCGCGCGCTGGTGCGATGCTGTGTGTCTTGCGAACGGCAAGGAAAACGGCTTTACGGCCATCCCGCGCATAAACGCCGCGGATGTGCCGCAGGACGCGCGGTTTATGCACATAACCGTCAACAACACTATCTACGGCACGATGTGGAGCGAGCTGCCCGAAACGGGAAGCGTCCCCCTCGTGGGCGACCTGTCGTCCGTTGCACTGGGGCGCGAATATGATATAAACCGCTTCGGCCTCGCGTATATGGGCGCGCAGAAGAATATGGGCATCGCAGGGCTCACCGTCGTCATAGTCCGCAAGGAGCTTGTGACGGGCGAGCTTGACGAGGGCGTCCCCTCCATGCTGCGCTATGATCTGATGGCGAAAAACGGCTCCATGTACAATACCCCGCCCGCCTTTGCGATATATATGGCCGGACTCATGTTCAACTGGGTCGAGGCGCAGGGCGGCGTCGCGGAGATGGAGCGCCGTAATAAAGAGAAAGCCGCTCTGCTGTATTCCGTGCTGGATGAGTCGAAGCTGTTCGCCCCGCGCGCCGAGAAGGACAGCCGTTCGATAACCAACGTCACCTTCACGCTGCCCACGCCTGAGCTGACCGCGGATTTCGTGCGCATGGCCGAGGGGCGCGGGATGATAAACGTCAAGGGGCACCGGCTCACCGGAGGCTGCCGCGCCTCGATATATAACGGCATGCCGATGACGGGCGTGGAGAAGCTCGCCGAGTGCATGAGAGACTTTGAGAGGGGACTGCGCGAATGAAGGATCTGAACAAGCTGTTCGCGCCGATCGGGCTGCGCGTTCCGGAAATCCTGCTCCCCGCGCGAGACATTGAGCGCTTCGCGGTTATCGCCTGCGATCAGCATACGGCGGAACCGGAATATTGGGAGGAGACGGAGCGGATCGTTGGCGATGCGCCGTCCGCGCTGCATCTGATGCTGCCGGAGGCGTGGCTCGGCCGCGAGAATGCGGGCGCGGATGTGCCAGCGAATATGCGCCGGTACCTTGCCGACGGGAGCCTGCGCAGCATAGGCGAGGGCTTCGTCTATGTGTGCCGCCGGACTTTGGAGGGCATACGCCATGGGCTGCTTGCCGCCGTCGATCTTGAGCAGTATGATTTCAGCCCCACGGCGGATACGCTCATGCGCGCGACCGAGGCCACCGTGCGCGAGCGGCTGCCCGCGCGCATTGCGCTGCGGCGCGAAGCCGTGCTGGAAATGCCGCATGTGCTCGTGCTGACGGACGACCGCGAGAATTCCGTGACGGCGCTGCTGGAGCGCGAGCTTGGCAGCCTGCCGAAGCTGTATGATTTCGACCTGATGCAGGGCGGCGGACATATCGAGGGCTATCATGTTCGGGATGAGCGCGTGTGCGCGGCGATAGCCGATGCACTCGGCGCGCTGAACGAGAAGCGCGGCAACGCGCCGCTGTACGCCGTCGGCGACGGGAACCATTCGCTGGCCGCGGCGCGCGAGTGCTGGTATGCCCAGCGCGAAAGCATTCCGGAGACCGAGCGCGAGGGGCATCCGCTGCGCTATGCGCTGGTGGAGCTGGTCAGCATCTATGACGAGGGGCTGAGCTTCCACCCGATACACCGGCTGCTGTGCAATGTCGATCCGGAGCAGGTGCAGCGCGAGCTGGGCTTCGATGCGGCGAACCCGCCGTCGCTTCAGGAATTACAGCCCAAGCTCGACGAGTGGCTGGCGCGGCATCCGGAGGCGCAGCTGGACTACATACACGGTGCCGAGGAGTGCCGGAAGCTTGGGGACAGGCCGGATAGGCTGAGCATAGTGTTCGGCAGCTTCGACCGCGGCGACTTTTTCGCGACGATACAGCGCGACGGGATATTTGTCCGCAAGAGCTTCTCCATCGGCAGCGCGGACGAAAAGCGGTATTATCTTGAATGCCGCAGGATAAGATAAAGACGCGGCGCTGAAACTGAATAGACGAAGGGCGGCTGTTTCAGACAGCCGCCTCAGCTTGTCAAAAAAGTCCTCACAGGACTTTTTTGACAAGCTTCATCCGCCGAGCATTTTGATAATATCAAAATGCTGCTTTGCTCCAAAAGTCATTGATATATCAAAACTTTTGGACGGCGGTTTATTGTATTTGAGGCGGGCCTTTTCTCGCTGCGGCTCGGTCACGGCGCGGCTCTGACATGCCACCGGCATGTCATTCA
>JABLTO010050591.1_pt1 | contig 16134 bp, 14 predicted proteins | sample 7160091 | NCBI WGS metagenome assembly JABLTO01 (sample SAMN14651225, study PRJNA627086) | human gut metagenome | isolation source: feces | host: Homo sapiens
CATCAATGCCGTTGCTGCATCCCAGTGGGGTGAGGTTTCCAAGGCATTAAAGAATTCTTCAGATACGCTTCAGGCTATCTGGCAGAAATATCCTGAGAAAGTCGCTGAAGGGATTGAACAGGCGCACTTTGAAACGGCACATATTCAGTACAACGATGAAAATGCATTGAGTTATACCATTTCACTTGCTTTATATGCAGCAAGAAATTTTTACACTGTATATCGTGAACTGCCCACAGGAAAAGGGTTGGCTGACATGGTTTTCCTGCCTCGCAGACAGTTTCCGGATAAACCGGCATTGGTGGTTGAACTGAAATGGAATCACAGTGCCGAGGGTGCCCTTGCTCAGATTAAAGAAAAACAATACTGTAAGAGCCTCGAAGATTATAGGGGAAATATTCTGCTGGTGGGTGTCAACTATGATAAAGTGACGCGAGAACATACCTGTGTGATAGAGGAAGCGGAGAAATAAATAATAAATTCTATGTAAGAGGATGTCTTAGGGCATCCTTTTTTTGTCTATAGTTATACTAAATTTTCTTTCAGAATTCTTTCACTCCATATAACTTTCTTACAATACCCCGACTTTTCCTGTTTTCGGATTTTTTTGTGCTATGATAGGGGCACCAAAGAGAACAGGGGGCGATAGCTTGAAAAATATATTGGAATATCTTGAACATTCAGTCGGTCGGCGGCCTGAGAAAAAAGCCTGTGCCGATACAGATACATCGATGACCTGGCGTCAGCTTCGAGAGGCATCAGCGCGGATCGGCAGTTTACTGCTGAAGCACCGGTTGACACACCGTCCGGTGGCTGTTTATATGGAAAAAACACCGGCCTGTCTGGCGGCAATGCTGGGAACGGTTTACGGCGGTGATTTCTATACAGTGATTGATACAAAAATGCCCTGGGACAGAATCCGCAAGATTTTCAGTGTGCTGAAACCGGCGGCGATTATTACCGACAGGGACCATGAAGAGACAGTCAGGGAAGCCCTTGCCTCCGAAAGAAAAGACAGTCCGAAGATCCTTCTTTATGAGAAGGCCATGTATGTGCCTGAGGATCGGGAAGGGCTGGCAAAGATTCGGAGAAAAGCAGTGGATACGGATCTGGTGTATACCCTTTTTACATCCGGTTCCACAGGCATGCCGAAGGGTGTTGCCGTTTCCCATCGAAATGTGATGGCTTATGCGGAATGGGTGAAAACGACATTTGATATCAATGAAGCGACGGTTTTCGGCAGCCAGACACCTTTTTATTTCAGTATGTCGGTGCTGGATATTTATACAACTCTGGCAGCAGGCGCAGAACTTCAGATTCTGCCGAAGCAATTATTTGCTTTTCCGGTGCGTCTGTTGGAGTATATGAACAGTCGAAAAGTGAATACCATTTACTGGGTGCCGACGGCTTTGTCCATTGTGGCTAATTGGAAAGTGCTGGACTATGTGTCCCTTCCGTATATGGAGAAGGTTCTTTTCGCCGGTGAGGTGATGCCGGTGAAACAGCTGAATTACTGGCGGAGAAAAATGCCGGAGCTGCTGTATGCCAATCTGTATGGGCCGACAGAAGTAACAGATATCTGTGCCTATTACATTGTGGACCGGGATTTTGCGGATAGTGAAACACTGCCTATTGGGCGTGCCTGCGACAACTGTGACCTGATCATCCTTCGTGAGGATGGTACGGAAGCGGCACCGGGAGAAATCGGCGAACTGTGCGTCAGAGGCTCTTTTGTAGCCGACGGATATTATGGAGATCCGGACAAAACGGATGCTGCTTTTATCCAGAACCCGCTGAACCCATGGTATCCGGAGAAGATATATAAAACCGGTGATCTGGTCCGTTATAATGACCGCGGCGAGCTGCTGTATCTGGGACGCAGAGATTTTCAGATTAAGCATATGGGATACCGTATTGAGTTAGGTGAAGTTGAAGCCGCCGCAGGTGCGGCCTCCGATGTCAAGAGCTGTGTCAGTATTTACGATGAAGTGCATGACAGAATCGTCCTGTTCTATGAGGGTGGTCCAAAAAATGAAAATCAGATGCGGGTTCTTCTGGAAGGGAAATTGCCGCCGTATATGCGGCCGGGAGAATGCATCAGAGTGAAGAGGATGCCGGAAAATGCCAACGGCAAAATCGACAGGAAATACTTGAAGAGCTATTATACAGATTTAATGGATGGGCAGGCCATCGGAGGTTGAGGGGATAAGAAGTAGTGCTATCAAGTATTAGTTGTGGTAGATAATAGAGTGAAAATGGAAGGAGATGCTATTGACATGAAAGAACTGTTAGATATTTTAAATAAAGTGAAACCGGGTATTGATTATGTGAATGAGAAGCATCTGGTGTCGGATGAACTGATTGATTCTCTGGATGTGATGACGATTGTGACGGAGATCTGTGACGAGTTTGATGTGGAGATTCTGCCGACGGATGTGGTGCCGGAGAATTTTGAGTCTGTGGAGGCGATGTGGCAGCTGATCATGCGGCTTCAGGAGGATTAGTCCGGGATGAGTTATACCTCTTATTTTTATCTGCTGTTTTTTCTGGGAGTGCTGGTGGCTTTATATTACCTGATGCCCTTGAAAAAACGGTGGTTGGTGCTGCTGGGCGGCAGTTATTTCTTCTACTGGCTGGCCTCCGGAAAAATGATCGTTTTTCTGCTGATCACAACCGTTTCGGTTTATCTGGGAGCTCTGGCTATGGAGCGGGAGCAGCAGGCCTTTGACAGTGTGCGCAAAAGTCTGGAAAAAGAAGAGAGAAAAACCAGAAAGGCAGTTATGATGCGCCGAAAGCGCCATATTGTGTTTGCCATGGTGCTGATCAATGTGGGGCTTCTGGCCTTTTTGAAATATTATCACTTTTTCAGTGCCAATATCAATGCGCTGGGAAGCCATCTGGAGCCTGGTTTTCAGCTGCCGGCGCTGAAACTGTTGATGCCTCTGGGCATTTCTTTTTATACGCTGTCAGCGGTGGGCTATGTGATCGATGTTTACCGGGGGCAGACAGCGGCGGATCATCACTTCGGCAGACTGGCACTTTTCCTCAGCCTTTTCACCAATATTACGGAAGGCCCTATCAGCCGTTACGACCAGCTTGCAGGGCAGGCCTTTGCAGGACACAGGGCTGATTACCGGCAGTTTACCTTTGGCGCGCAGCTGATCCTCTGGGGACTTTTCCAGAAAATGGTGCTGGCTGACCGGGCGGCGCTGCTTGTCAGTACCGTTTTCGGCAGTCCGTCGGATTACAGCGGCGGTATTGTGATCCTGGCGATGTTCGTCTATACATTGCAGATTTATGCGGATTTTGCCGGATGCATGGACATCGTGCGGGGCAGCGGGGCACTGTTTGGCATTGAGATTGCCCGGAACTTCAATCAGCCTTTTTTCTCGAAGTCTATCGGTGAATTCTGGCGAAGATGGCATATGACGCTGGGGGCCTGGTTCAAAGATTATATTTTCTATCCGGTGACATTGTCGAAAACAAATATGAAGCTGGGAAGATGGGCCAAGAAACATCTGAGTGTCCATCTGGGGCAGGTAATGCCAACGGCGTTTGCGCTGTTTTTCGTCTGGCTGGCCAATGGACTCTGGCATGGAGCTGCATGGAAATATGTGGCTTACGGCATGTACTACTATGTATTGACATTATTCGGCCTTTTTGGCAAACCGGTGATACATTGTTTTTATGAAAAAACCGGGATTCGGAAGGAGAGCCGGCCATGGCAGTTGCTGCTGATCATCAGAACTTTTATACTGGTGAATATCGGCATGCTGTTGTTTAGGGCAAACAGTCTGCGTATTTTTGCGGAGATGTTTGAATCCATGTTTAGAAAAACAACAGGAAACTGGCTTGAGCTGGGGTTAGACAGACATGATCTGGCTGTGCTGGCGTTGGGCGCTTTACTGATGCTGATGGTGGGTATTGTCAGAGAAAGAGGCATTTGTATACGTGAGCGAATTGCATCATGGCCGATGGTGCTCAGGTGGACCGTTTATGCAGGGGTATTTTGTGCCATTGTACTGCTTGGAGCCTATGGCAGCGGATATGGCGTGGTGGATCCATTGTATGCTAACTTCTAAATCCAAATGCATAATGGGCAGGAGTTTCAGACAGCGACGGAAGCAGAAGTGGGCAATATGTCTAATACGCAGAAATAACTTCGTGAATGAGGAGTCAGTGAAATGCATATATCTAATAGAAAACAGTTTGCCGGACAGGCATTGAAAATGATTGCTTTTGTGCTGTTGACGGTTTTGCTGTTGGTGGGAATGTCGAAGACGTTGGTGCCAAGGTCGAATTCCGCCAGCGGCGGCATGCACAATTACAGAGCCAGAGGGTTTTATGGGGAAGAAAAGGATTCTCTGGATGTGGTGTCTATCGGCAACAGTGATCTGGCCAGTGGATTTTCACCTATGGAATTGTGGAAAACGCATGGCATTTCAGGCTTTGCCTGTGGAGAACCCAATCAGACCATCGATCAGTCCGTGAGATTGCTTCAGGAAGTGCTGACATGCCAGAGGCCCAAAGTTGTTATCCTGGAGACGGACGCCCTTTTCCAGGAAAGCATGGACGGTCATCTGACCTCATTGGTCAAGACCGCAGCCAATTATCTTTTTCCGGTATTGGAATATCATGATCGCTGGAAAAGTGTGACGCTCTCAGAGCTGATGGGCAAACCGCAGAAACCATGGCATGATGCGGCCAAGGGGTACCGCTATTCGGATGACCGGGTGGCTTACAAAGGGTTCGATTATATGGCGAAGACGGATGATCGGGAAGAAATAGATGCCATAGCGCTGCAGAGTCTCAATCAGTTTGTTGAAATCTGCCGGAATGCGGACATTCAGGTGCTATTTGTGGAGATGCCGTCAGCCAACTCATGGAATATGGCCAGACATCAGGCAGTGGCGGACTACGCATCTGATCGAAATATTCCTTTTATTGATTTTAATATGAAGGATATGATGACAAAGACGGGCTTTGACTGGCTGACGGACAGTCGTGACGGCGGCAATCATCTGAATTACAGCGGTGCAAAGAAGATCAGTACATGGCTGGGAAATTATCTGGGATCGCAGTACCAGCTGGAAGACCATAGAAAAGACAGCCGTTATCAGCGATGGCAGCAGGACAGTGCTGATTATAACCGCATTGTCTCCGGTGCGGACAAGCAGCCTGCCGATGAAAATTGATCATAAAAATTAAATGGATATACAGAAGAAAATGACCGTTTGTGACCGTTCACAGAATGGTCATTTTTTCGTCACAAAATCCCCACCAAAGCATCACAAATATTGGTTATGCTATACCTTGAGAGAAAATAGCATGCTATAAAGCATGAAACAGACAATTACGAAACCCATTAGATATGGAAAATGCTAAAATTCTTGGGTTTCGTAATTGTCTGTTCAAATAGTGAGAAGGAGGAGAGAGGCTTTGATAGAAGTCAAAAATCTTGTGAAGAAATACGGCGATCATATTGCTGTAGATCATCTGAGTTTTACAGTGGAAGAAGGCCATATTTACGGTTTTCTGGGACCGAACGGTGCCGGCAAATCCACAACGATGAATATGATTACCGGTTATATCGGACCGACAGAAGGCAGCATTATGATCAACGGGCATGATATGCTGGAGAATCCGGAGGAGGCCAAGAAATGTATTGGTTATCTGCCGGAGATCCCGCCTTTGTATACAGATATGACACCCCTTGAATATCTGCGTTTTGCGGCCGAATTAAAAGGAATTGCCAGGAATAAAAAGGAAGAAGAGGTTCAGAAAGTGATCGCAGATGCCAAATTGGAGGCGGTGTCAGACCGTCTGATCCGGAATCTGTCCAAAGGTTACAAACAGCGTGTAGGTCTGGCCCAGGCACTGCTTGGATATCCGGAGGTGATTATTCTGGATGAGCCGACAGTCGGCCTGGATCCGGCGCAGATCATTGAGATGCGCGGATTGATCCGAAGCCTTGGCAAGAAACATACCGTCATTCTGAGTTCCCATATTTTGTCTGAAATCAGTGCAGTCTGTGATGATGTGCTGATTTTGTCCCACGGCAAACTGGTGGCCAGTGACACAACGGATAATCTTGGCAAGCTCATGGAAGATAAGGTAACACTGCATCTGACAGTCAAAGGGGATGAGGCGTCTATCAAAGGCGTACTGGATGCTGTTGATGGTGTTGAAAATATTGAATATACGGATTCTGAGGAAAAAGGTTGTGTCGATGTGATGATCCAGAGCGATCCGAAGACAGAAGTCCGTGAGATGATCTTCTACAGACTGGCAGCTGTCCAGTGTCCGATTTATGCCATGAATCAGATGAAGAAGTCATTGGAGGATGTCTTTATTGAATTGACAGCCGATGGTAGTGAAACATCTGCAAAGGCACAAAACAATGAAGATCCTCATGAAGAAGATTCTCATGAAGATGAGTTACATGAGGAAGATCATGAAGAACATGAAGAGCACCCGGGAGAAACTGACGAGACAGATGAAGAAGACGGAAAGGAGGCAGCAGAACATGACAGCGATTTATAAAAAGGAATTACGTTCGTATTTTACATCCATGACGGGCTATATCTGCATGGCCTTTATGCTGGTTGTAATCGGTATCTATTTTGCGGTGATCAATCTGTCTTCAGGCTATCCGTATTTCGGCTACACATTGTCCTGCGTCATTGTCTTATTCCTTTTGATGACACCGGTACTGACAATGCGTATCCTTGCGGAAGAAAAAAGTCGGAAGACGGATCAGTTGCTTCTGACAGCACCGGTTTCGCTCTGGAAGATTGTCATCGGCAAATATCTGGCGATGGTGACAGTATTTGGTCTGGCTTTGCTGATCACCTGCTTTTATCCGTTGATTCTCAGCCGGTTCGGTACCGTTTCACTGCCAATGGCCTATACAGCCATTTTGGGTTATTTCCTGTATGGTTCAGCCTGCATTGCTATCGGTCTGTTTATTTCATCCATTACCGAGAGCCAGGTCATTGCAGCATTACTGACATTCTTTGTGCTGCTTGTATTTTATATTACAGGTGTGATCACCAACGCATTGCCGTCAACGGCGGTGGCATCTTTTGTTATCTGGATTTTCGTTATTCTTTTTGCAGCATGGCTGGTGTATAACCTGACATCCAATATAAAGATCGCAGTTGCGGCGGCTATCATTGCAGAAGCTGTTAATATTATCATTTTCTTTGTAAAATCAGAATGGATGGCCGGTTCTGTGGCAAAAGTGCTGGGTGCCTTTAATATGACATCCTTCTTTTCCAACTTCGGTTCCGGTGTCTTTGATATAACAGGTATTCTCTATTACCTGTCTATTATCGGATTCTGCATCTTTTTGACGATACAGTCCATTCAGCGCAAACGCTGGGGCGGCGATGCCTTGATGACAGCCGTTGTGCTGGCCATCGTTGTGGTGATCAATCTGGTAGTGGGTCAGATTCCGGTGAAATATACACAGTTTGACCTGACGGATAATCAGCTTTATACGATTACTGATCAGACGAAGACGTTTGTCAAGGGATTGGATTCGGATGTGGATGTTTATCTGGTTGCCCAGAGCGGACAGGAGGATGAACAGATCCAGAAAGTGCTGGAACGTTATGAGTCTCTGTCCAGTCATATCAAAGTGCATACAAAGGATCCGGTGGTCAATCCGTCCTTTACAAAGCAGTATACAGACAGTTCCCTGTCAGACAACAGTCTGATCGTTGTGTGTGGAGACAAATATAAAGTCATCAACTACAGTGATATTTATCAGTCGGAGTTTAATTATTCCACATACAGCAGTCAGACAACCGGATTCGACGCAGAAGGTCAGCTGACCAGTGCCATTGATTATGTGACATCAGATACTCTGCCGAAACTGTATACACTGACAGGTCATGATGAAGCATCCCTTTCTGATACCCTGACCAGCCAGATTGAAAAGGAAAATATTGATATAGAAGAACTGAATCTTGTAACAAGTGAATCTGTACCGGATGATGCAGACTGTCTGATGATCAACGGACCGCAGAAGGATATTACAGCGGACGAAAAGAATCGAATCCTGTCTTATATGGAAAATGGCGGCCATGTGCTGATATTCACGGATTATACAGAAACGGATATGCCGAATCTGGCAGAACTTTTGAATAATTATGGTCTCTCCACAAGTGCGGGATTGATTTTTGAAGGCAACAGCCAGTATTATTATCCGGGGTATCCATCCTATCTGATTCCGAGAATCCAGAGTGCCGATGCAGTGGGCAGCATGACATCCAAGGATCTGGTGCTGATGCCGTATGCACAGAATATCAATATTTCTGATGATGTGCGAAGCACTGTGACAACAGAAGCTCTTTTGCAGACAAGCAGCAAGTCGTATATTAAAACGGATCTGAAGAATCTGACAACAACGGAAAAAGCTTCAGGTGATGAAGAGGGAACGTTTACAGTGGGTGCTGCAGTCACTGAAAATTATAATGATGTGGAGACAAAACTGGTTTATTTCTCATCCTCAGCAATCCTGGATGAAAATATGAATCAGGCTGTGTCCGGCGGTAATTATGAACTCATCAGCAACGTGATGAGCTGGATGATCGATAAAGAAGAAAGTATTTCCATACCGACCAAGAGCCTTTCCACAACCTATCTGACAGTGACAGCTGCAGATGCGGGATTCTGGGGTGCCGTTGTCATCCTGATTCCGGCGGCCCTTGTGATCGGCGGCGGTGTCGTATGGTTTAGAAGGAGGCGTAAATAGCATATGAAGAACAGGAAAAAAGCGCTTATAATTGCTATCATCTGCCTGGCGGCGGCAGCTGTTCTTTATTTACTCGTTGTGAAGCTGAGTCAGAGGTCGGAGGATGCGGACAGCTCTGATGACTCTCTGGTGATCAGCAGTGTGGACAGTGGTCAGATTACAGCCATTTCTTATGAAAAAGACGGCAAAAGTCTCTCCTTTAGGAAGGAGGACGGCACCTGGTATAATGCGGAGGACAAGAGCTTTCCGGTTGACCAGGACAGCCTGACGACCATGACCAATGCCCTGGGTGCGGTTTCAGCTACCCGAAAACTGGATTCACCGGAAGATTTGTCGGAATATGGTCTGGATTCGCCGGTATTGACTGTGCGATATATGGCCAGTGACGGCAAAGAGGCAGAATTTACCGTGGGTGATACCAATGATGCGGCCGGTGGGTCCTATCTGAAAATCAGCGGAGATGATGCGGTTTACCTGGTGGCGTCCGATTTTGCCGATACGTTCAATTCGGATATCTATCAACTGGCGGATATGGAGAGTTTCCCAACCATCACATCGGACAGCATTACGGATATCAATGTCAAATCCGGCAGCCATACACTGGAAATTAAGAATGACAGCGATGGCGGCAGGATAGTTCTTGAAAACGGTGAGGAAAAAGAGAATCGTGCATCATCATCTGTAACACAGTTTATCAACACTGTGACAGGCATCACATTTAAGAGCCATGTAGAGTATAATTGCAAAGATTTGTCGAAATATGGCCTGGACAAACCGACAGCGGACATTTCTGTGGATTATACCACAGCAGAGACAGTGACAGAAACATCAGCAGAAAGTGTACAGGAAACTGCAGATACAGAAGAAACAGAGTCTGAAACGGAAACTGTTGAGGTGGCCAAACAGCTGATACTGCATATCGGCAGTCAGAATGAAGATGGCGATTACTATGCAGCCTTAGATGGTTCAAAAGAAGTCCATGTTGTCAGCGGTGATACGATCAAAGAACTGATTGAAAAGAAAGCAGCGGATTTTACGGATAATACGATTTTATCTGGTTCTCTGAATAATGCAAAGGGTATCGATGTTGCCATCGGCAGTGACAGCTGGCATCTGGTAAAGCAAGAAGTTGCCAAAGCGGATGATCTGTCGGACAGTGCAGAGACTGAGGGTACAGATTCGGAAAAGGCAACAGAAACTACAGATGCGACAGCCGATGAAACGACTGCAGATGCAGAGAAAGTGGATGAATCTGAGACAGAGACAGAAGAAAAATGGTATGCCGGAGATACAGAAATTTCTTTGACAGATTTATCTTCTGCCTACAGTGATCTTTCAGGCATGTCGGCGGAGAAGATTCTGGATACAGCGGCAAAATCAACCGGTGATGCGGCCATCAGTGTTACTGTCAAGTGGGAAGATGATACCGAGACAACCGTCTCATTTACAGTCTATGACAGCAGCTTCCATCTGGCAGAAATCAACGGTGAGGCCAGAAAACTGGTGAATAAGCGGGACGTCGAAAAACTTGTTGAAGATATGACGGCGCTTCTCAAAAAATAAAAAAGTGTGCAGCTTCAAGCAACAGCAAAGGGCTTTCAATGGAACAAAATCGTTTTCGTTGAAAGTCCCTTTTTTTACTTCAGGATTGATTGCGACCGGGGAGAGAAAATGGTATGATTAAGGTAATGTTTGGGTGAAGAGATATAGGGTCAGGAAAAAATAAATTTATGATACAGGGAGAATAACAATGATTGTGAATTTCAGCTGTCCGAACTGTGGGGCAGATATGTCATATGATATCAAGCTTGGAAAGCTTCACTGTGCGCATTGTGATCACAGTGAGGATATCCGACCGGATGAGGAGAATTATAAGAATGCGGCCGAAGAACCGGCAGATAAACCGCGTTATTGCGTGAATTGCGGCGGTCTTTTGCCAGCGGGAGGCAAAACCTGTGCCACGCACTGTGAATACTGTGGGGCACCGTTGGTGATGGCGGACCGCCTGAGCGGAGACTGGCGGCCGGCTTACGTGCTGCCTTTTGAACTGGACAGGGAGAAAGCGGAGGCAGCTTTCAGAAAATGGTGTCATAACGGTCGATTTTCGCCGAAGGGCTTTATGGCGGCAAAGAATATCCAGCGTCTGCAGCCTTTGTACATTCCATATTGGCTGTATGATATGAATGCCAGTGTGGATGTCCGGGGAACGGCAACCCGGGTGAATATTTATGTGCGTGGCGAAACAGAATACACGGAGACGGACTTCTTTGATGTGCGGAGAAAAATGCGTCTGGAATATACAAAAGTACCCCATGACGCATCAGAGAAAATGGACGATACCCTGATGGCAAAGCTGGAGCCCTATCGTTTTGAGACTTTGAAAACTTTCCAGATTCCGTATCTGGCAGGATTTGAGGCGGATCAGGGAGATTATCGTTCAGAGGATTTACTGCCCCAGGTGAAGCAGCAGGTGGCCGGATATGCTGCAGAATACGCCCGTTCAACGATTTCCGGTTACACAAGTGTACATATTGACCATCAACAGATGGATTATGACCATATCAGCAGCAATTATGTGTATCTGCCAATCTGGTTTATTTCCTATCGTTACAGGGACAAAGATTATATATTTGCCATGAATGGTCAGACAGGTAAGGTCATTGGTGAACCGCCTGTGAGCAGAGGAAAAGTGGCAGGCTGGTTTGCAGGCATTTCGGCAGCGGCCTTTGCGATTCTGATGGTGATTGGAGGGCTGTTGTAATGAAAAAAATATTGAATTTTCTGATGGTGATGCTGTTGGTCATGGGCCTTGGAATGGCGTCAGTGATGACAGCCTTTCAGGCAGAAGCCGCGGAGACGGCAGAAACGGCCGGTGAAACAGTATCAGCCGCAGAGACTGTATTGACAGCGAATCAGGATGGGGAGGCAGCGGCTGATGCGAGTATGTCAGCCAGCGGTATTTATGATGAGGCGGATCTTTTGTCGGCGGATGAGGAAGCGTCACTTTTGACTAAACTGGAAAAATATTCTGAGAGATACAGTGCAGATATCGCTATTGTGACAACGGATGATGCAGGAGGATTGAGTGCTCAGGCTTATGCAGATGCCTATGCGGAAAAAATCGGTCAATCCATGTCGAGAGATGAATATCCGGGTATTTTGTTTCTGATTGATATGGATAATCGGCAGATTTATATGGCGACCCAGGGGCAGGCCATGAATTATTATGATGATTATAGAATCAATAAAGTGCTGGATAATTGCTATAATCACATCACAGATGGCGATTATAAGGGCACCTGCGATGCTTTCCTGAAAGGTGTCCGTGATTATATGGGGCGCTCCACAGATAGAAGTGCCCGCATGGATGCCTTTGGTGTGCTGCTTCGACTGATTATCGCTATTGTCATCGGCGCAGTTGTGACTTTTGCCATGGTATTCAGACGCGGCGGCCGTGTGACAACCAACAGCCGGACGTACTTTGATGCATCCGGTTCACATCTGGATGCCAAAGAGGATCGCTTTATGAACCGGACGGTAACAAGACGTCATATTGAGAAACCGAAGGGCGGAGGCGGTTCCGGCGGCTCAGGCGGAGGCGGCGTGCATATGAGCAGCGGCGGAGGTACCCACGGGGGCGGCGGCCGGAGCTTTTAAATGGCTAATCGTCCACCACGTTTTTCTTAAATCCTACGGTATAATTTCGAGGAAAACCAATACGATAATAAAATTCATGTGCGTCGGTGCGATGGATGGAAGATGTCAGATTGACATAGCGTCCGTTGTGTCGGCGCACATAGTCTTCTACATACTGCATCAGGGCCTGACCATATCCCTGCTGGCGGTAATCTTCATCAATCACCAGATTCTCAAGGGAATAATAAAAGCGGGCTTTGGCCGTCAGATCAAGACATTTGCTGAGGGTAATGGTTCCCACCAGCTTGTCTGCATCGTCAAAAATACCCACCAGATGATAATGCGGGTCATCTTTCACTTCTTCCAGAACGCGAATCATGTCTTGGATGTCTGAGGTCCAGTCATCCTCCAGCTGGCAGTAGAGACGGTGCAGGTCTGTGTAATCTTTGGGGGTAATCTCATGTATCTTCATAAACTTATTTGTATTGCCTTTCATAGTTTTTTCGATTGGTTCTTAATAGTTTAATTTGTAGAAAACAAAAACATAGTCGGTAACTAGCCTGTGGATTTAAGCCTTTCCACACCAAAATTAGGAATAGAAAACCCCTCGGAGTGCCGTCCGAGGGGTTTTCGTTGCTGTTCACTATGGAATAGCATTATCTTTTTGCCTACTGGCATTATAGCATATGTTATGTGGTATTACAATATGTAAATTAGGGCAAAAATTTTAAGTTTTCGGATTGTTAGGTACCTTAATACCATATTTTCTAAAAACGTTTCGCAACAGCTATATTGGGAATAAAGTAAATCGCATAGTTATCAACAACGGTATAAACGCCGTATTTGCTTCGGTAACAGGCCAGGGCTTCTTCGAGATAATCTTCCGTAACATCCAGATATTCTGCCATCTCATAGCGGTTCTGGCAGTGATGTTCAAAAGCACGGATAATACCGCGCAGTCCGATCAGACGGTTATATCCCCACAGGCGGGCATCCAATTCCTGCTGTCGGCTGTTTACATTCTTCAAATTGGTAATGTCACCGACACTTGTAAAGTGATGGCCCATTTCTTCAGCCAGAATGGAGGTCTTCTCTGCAGTGGTCTTCAGCTGTGAATCCAGCGCAATATGGCCATCTATATAGAGGCCGTCCAGACGTTTCTCTCCGGTGCTGTCTCCGTTCAGGTCAACAGATTCATGAACGTGTACCTGTTCATCATCGGCATCCTGCAATAATTCTTCATAAGTATTCAGGTGAATCACTTCCTTTGATCATCGAACTTGATAAAGGCGGCAAAAGCCTTAATCTTTTCAATCTGTTCAGGTGTAAATTCATTACCGTCAAAATGAGCGGCAATGGTGGTTGGTTTCTCAGGTGCGTAGCCAAATGTGCCGAGGACATCTTCGACACCGTAGGCACGGCACATGACTAAAAGGGCGTCAGGGGTGGGCTGGCTGTTGCCGTTCTCCCAGCTGTAAATTGTCTTCTCGGATGCTTTAAAACCATTGGCAGTCAGTAATTCAGACATTTCCCGCACGGACTTCCCCGCTGCAATTCTACATTTTCTTAAGGTTTCACCTACAGTGCTCTTCATTGAAAAAATCTCCTTCTATCATCATCAGTTGTCTTGTGAAATATCAGTATCCTTATAAAGAACAGTCATAACAGAAACATAGATACTGTTTCGGCTGATCGAAATGAAGCATCTGGGATACTGAGAGTTTCATGCCTTTTCGTTTTCTGAGATTATTATACCATTATCCCAGAAACTCGTCAATAATTTCTGAAAATATAAGAAATAACTATTGACATTCTTAGAAAAAGGAATATAATGACATCAACATCACGAAAACCAAGAAAATCAGATAAAATATTCTTCAAATGTAAGAATACATGTAAGAAAGAATGTCTGAGAAAAGCAGAACTCAATGCGGAAAACCTGTTTCTGAAAATTCGAGAATACAGTTGGAATTCCGGGATGGGGCTGCCGTGATGATGACATGGCAACATTATCTGTATGACGGCAGTGGCCAGCTGATGGCTATCCGTTATAAGGGCGCGGATTACTATTATATCCGTGACGGCCTGATGACGATCACAGGACTGGTTGACGCCAATGGTACAGCTGTAGTAAACTACAGATATGACAGCTGGGGAACAGTGACAGGTATCTCAGGAAGCATGGCAGGGACACTTGGAAAGGACAACCCGTACAGATTTAAGGGGTACTACTATGATGAAGAGACGGGGATGTACTATCTGAAGAGCCGCTATTATCAGCCGGAGATCTGCAGGTTTATCAGTGCGGATAATGAAGATGTGTTGATAGATACGCATGTGGATTTGGCTAATAAAAATTTATATTTATATTGTGATAATAATCCTATTTTAAAAGCTGATGAGGAAGGACAAATTGCTGACTGGCTGGTTAGCGCAGCACTTGGAGCAGCTGTTAATGTGGCGGCATCTTTTATCATCGCACAGGCAATGGGACAGGACTTTGGTGTCAAGGATGTTGCAGTTGCAGCTATGACAGGCGCGCTTGGTGGAGGATTAGGTGTTGTATTAAAATATGGTAAATATGTTAATGCAGTATTTAATGGTGTTTTTGTAGGTTCAGTAGCATATCGAAGTGGTGCTAGTTTGGAAGCAGCATTGATTACTGGTGGTATAGCGGCACTTTTTTCTGCATCAGGTATTGGAGATTTGGCTGGTCTTGAATTGGTTAAAGATGGTCATATTGTGGTTGGAAATGTTGTGGCTACTGGTAGTATTGATCTAGTTGTAAATACAGGATATACGGGAATGGCTTCAGCTGTAAGTGCGGCTGCATCAGCAAATCATAAAAAAGGTAATACAGCTTCATCAAAAAGTACCCATAGCAAAAAAGGGAGCTATATGAATAGTATGAAGCCGAGAAAGATATCAGATCGGATAGTACGAAAAGGAAGACATGTATACCGTGTGAAGAAATATCTTTATCTTGGCCGTATATACATTAAGTGGGATATATTAAAATAAAATATGTCGGATAAGAAATGATAATATCTGAAAATGAAGCATAAGTTCTGGGCAGTAGTTGGTATATTATCAACTGCTGCTTGGAATACAATTGGCTGGGTAAGTAAGGGATATATTATGATTACATTAATAGGAGAATTCAATGGGGAAAAAAGACGATAGTCTCATAATTAAATCAAGTAAAGAAAGTAAATATGGACAATGTTTCTGCTGTTGTTTGCTTATATTAATGGCATTTATATGTAAGGAAGAAGGATTATTTGCCGTTTGTTTAATTGCTGCGTTGATACTTTTACGAGTAGCCATGTTAAGTAATGAAATATTGATATTACAGGCAAATGGGTTAACAGTAAAACGAGGGAAAAAAGAAAGAATATATAAGTGGGATGAATTTTGTACCAAATTAGTAGTTAATGCAAAAGGTGAACGTGGACGTAGCAAGTATATAAATTTTTCAAAATATAAGTATATACAAGGAAGAGGATTGCCTGCTGTATTTTATCAACTAATTTCTTCGAATTTAATTATTTCGATTGCGGTTGGAAATGGGAATATAAAAGCACAAAAAGATGGGTGTTTCTATGATTGTATCGATGAAGAGATTGTTGTCGAAAAGTTAAAGGAATGGCATGTAGAATTATCAGGAGATAATCTGGGAAAATTACCATGGAATGAATAATCTTAATTATTTAGTTGTGTCAGGGAGGATACAAAAG
>JABLTO010166640.1_pt1 | contig 16130 bp, 20 predicted proteins | sample 7160091 | NCBI WGS metagenome assembly JABLTO01 (sample SAMN14651225, study PRJNA627086) | human gut metagenome | isolation source: feces | host: Homo sapiens
CGTGGTTTAGAACAACAACATTATACAAATAGTAAAGATAATGTTTATCTTGAAGATGGAAATTTAGTTATTAAAGCAACAAATAGAAAAACAGAAGATCAATATGAAGTAACACAAGGAGATACAACAAGAAAAGTTATTTATGATTCAGGAAGTGTAAGAACTCATGGTAAACAAGAATTCTTATATGGAAGAATTGAAATGAAAGCTAAATTACCTAAAGGTCAAGCAGTATTTCCAGCGTTTTGGACCTTAGGTTCTGATTTTCATTTAGATGGTAACATTGCTCAAGGTATTGGATGGCCCGATAGTGGTGAAATAGATATCATGGAATTAATTGGTAATGGAACTGCTGGTGGGGTTAATGGTAATAAACAAGTTTATCAAACACTTCATTATGGTACTAATGGTGAAGATGATGGAAAGTATGCTGGACATGGTACTTGTTATACATTACCAAGTGGTATCTTTAATGATGATTATCATGTTTTTGGAATCAATTGGTCAAAAGGAAAAATTGAATGGTATGTAGATGATCAAATTGTAAGAACAGTTGATTATAGTGATGATCAAAGAGCTTTAGAATGTATCGATAGACCGCAATATATTGAATTTAATTTGGCTTTAGGTGGAGCTTGGCCTGGTGCTGCAGGTGAAAACTTAGCAGGAACAAAATTTGAAGTAGATTATGTTCGCTATGCTAGAAATGAACAACAACAAAAAGATGCGGATACTTTCTATGCAAATGCTTATAAAATTAGTGGTGAAAAAGATGTTACGATGACAGAAGGAGACATGCCAGATTTATTAGCAGGTATTACTGTTGATGAAGGAACTGTTGTTGATTACTCTATTAATGATGAACCAATGTTCACAAATGTTGGTGGAAATACACATGTATCACTATTATGTACAGGTAAAGATGATCAAGAAGCCTTAAAATCATTAAAACCAGGAACATATAATTTATATTACACAGTATATGAAAAAGGAAATACAACAAAGGCAAGAACAAGAAGAGAAGTTTTACTTACAGTTGAAGAAAGAATTTTCGAAAAAGATTTAGAAAAATCTGGATTAGAATTAAATGGTTTCGTTGGTGATACATTAGATACAATTAAATTACCTGAAGGTTGGGTATTTGAAAATCCAAAAGAAAAAATCACAAAAGATACAAAAGAAGTAAGTGTTAAATATTCAGAAATTGACGGTAAAGTTGGAACAGCTTTAATTAATGTTCAAGAAAGAGCACAAATTATTGCTGGTGAAAATAGTAAATATGATGTTAAAGATTCAAAACCATTGAAAATTACAATGAATGTTTCTAAAGGAAATGTTTTAAAAGTATTTGTTAATGGTAAAGAATTAGATACAAAATACTATACAATTGAAAATGTTTCTAACAAAGTAAACATTATTTTAAGTGAAGAATATTTAAAAACATTAGATAATGGAGAATATACTATTAAAATTACTTCTACATTAGGAAATGTTGAAACAACATTTACAGTAGATAATTCTAAAGACGACAATACAAATCAAAAACCAACGACTGATAAAAAAGATGATGCAAACAATAAAACAAATAATATTACGACGACTGTTGCCAAAAATACAACTCAAAAGAGTACAAAAACAGGTGATCAAACACCAGTTGAATTACTTACAATGGGATGTTTGGTATCATTACTAGCAATTATTATCTTAAAAAAGAAAAAAGTATTTTAATAAATTACAAAAGAAGTTTAAACAATAAAAGTTGTTAAACTTCTTTTATTCTATGCTTATAAATTGACGCTTACTTTTTAAGTTTTTATAGGAATAAATAAAAGGAGTCTTTGTTGACTCCTTTTGAATTATTTAGATTTAAGTTTTTTAGCTAATTTTTTAAAAAATGATTCTCTTGCATAGACAGGTTCTAACCATTCATTTTTTAAAATATGTAAAGGATTTTCTGACATTAAAGTATGAATAGCATGATAATTATATTTTTTTTCAAGTAAATAAAATATTTTATTTAAACAAGGTTTTCGAGAACCAGTAGCTCGATGCGTATCTGTAGCAATTACATGGATCAAGCCTTCATCTAATAGTTGAAAAGCTATTTTTTTAGCTTGTTTACCATGATATCCTAAAAAGCTTGTAGCATTTACTTGAATAATACAACCACTTTCAATAAAACCATTTACTCTTTCAATATCTAGTCCATTTTTAAAATATCTTTCAACATGAGCAATAATAGGAGTATAACCTTTAAATTGTACATCATATAATCTTTCTTCTATTTCTTGTTCATTTCCTATTTCTTTTCGTACATCAAATTCTACTAATACATATTGTGTGTTTTCGATAGGAATAAAAAGATTTTGATCTAGAGCTTTTTGATAATCATGATTAAGAAATAATTCACAGCCATCTAATATATCAATATTATATTCAGTTGCTAGCATTCTTAAATCATCAATTCTTTGAATAAAATCATGAATATCATCTTTAGTATGAACACCAGGAGTTACATGTGGTGTAGCAACGATTGCACTTATTCTATTTTCTCTAGCAAGCTCTAAAGCTTTTCTTGCATCTTCATAAGATGGCATACCATCATCAATATTCCAAGCATAATGACCATGTATATCAATAAAAGACATGAAATCTCCTCCAATACTAATTGATATTATCTATCAATTAGTTTGAAAAATCAATAGAAATGAATTGTATTAAGGATATTGATATGGTAGTATTTGAATACAAAAAAATGAATGATAGTGTCGTTGAGTGTCAAATAATGTCGTTTAGTAAAAAGAACAAAATAATTATTGTTATTTTTATTTTGGACATTATAATGACTATAGTTAATGTTTTATTATTCTGCTTAGAAAGTGAAAATAAAAATGTCAAAAATTAAGGGAGGGGATTTTATGACAAAAGAAAGAAGTCAGATTTTAATAAGAAAAACTTGCTTAGTCGCTTTTGATATTTTAAGTGTCATTATTGCTTTCTTTTTATCATCTATTATTGCTTATAATGGTCATATAGAATTAAGCTTTTTACGATATTCTTATTATTTATTAAGTGGTTTAATTGTAAGTAGCTTAATCTTTTTTGTCTTATTAAGATTATATGACAGTTTATGGAGATATGCTTCTGTCAATGAATTATTAAATGTTATTATAGCATCAGTTTTAAGTACGATTTTTTATTGTATTTTATGTATGATTTGTCCGGTGACACCACCTATTAGTACGGTGTTCCTTTATTTACTTATCTTGCTTATGCTTGTTGGTGGAGCTAGATTTGGATATCGTTTTTTAAGATTATATGCTACTAGACACCATTTATTAGGTAGAGGAGAACATATAGAAAGTCGTGTCATGATTATTGGTGCTGGTTCAGCTGGTGAAAAGATTTTAAGAGAAACATTAGTTACACCAAAAATCAATAAAGAAGTGGTATGTTTTATTGATGATGATTTATCTAAAAAAGGAAGAAGAATCCATAATGTACCTGTTGTTGGAGGAAGAAATGAAATCTTGCAACAAGCTGAAAAATATCATGTAGATGAAATTTATATTGCTTTACCTTCTATTGATGATAAAGAAGTTTCTGAAATTTTAAATATTTGTAAAGAAACTAAATGTAAATTAAAAAAATTACCTGGTATTTATCAATTCTTAAATGATGAAATTACTTTAGAAAAATTAAAAGATGTAGAAGTTCAAGATTTACTTGGAAGAGATCCTATTAAAGTAAACTTAGAAGAAATTATGGGATATGTTCAAGATAAAGTTGTCATGGTTACTGGTGGTGGAGGATCTATTGGTAGTGAGTTATGTCGACAAATTGCTAAGAGTCATCCTAAACAATTAATTATTGTAGATATTTATGAAAATAATGCTTATGATATTCAATTAGAATTACAACGTAAATATCCTAAATTAAATTTAGAAACAATGATTGCTTCTGTTAGAGATCAAAATAAGATCAATGATTTATTTGCTTATTACCATCCAGATATTGTTTATCATGCAGCAGCTCATAAGCATGTACCTTTAATGGAAGATGCACCACATGAAGCAATTAAAAATAATGTTTTTGGAACTTTAAATGTTGCTAAAGCTGCAGATCAATACGGAGTTAAAAAGTTTATTTTAATTTCAACAGATAAAGCTGTTAACCCAACCAATATTATGGGTGCTTCAAAAAGATTATGTGAAATGATTGTTCAATCATTTGATAAGAAATCAAAAACAGAATTTGTAGCTGTACGTTTTGGAAATGTATTAGGATCTAATGGATCAGTTATTCCATTATTTAAAAAAACAAATTCAAAACGGAGGGCCAATTACTATTACTCATCCTGATATTATTCGTTATTTTATGACGATTCCTGAAGCTGTTTCGCTTGTATTACAAGCAGGAGCGTATGCTCATGGTGGGGAAATCTTTGTCTTAGATATGGGAAAACCTGTTAAGATTTTAGATATGGCTAAAAACTTAATTAAATTATCGGGATTAGAGCCAGATGTAGATATTGAAATTAAATTTATCGGTCTAAGACCTGGTGAAAAGTTATATGAAGAAATGTTGATGAAAGAAGAAGGTATGCAAACAACACCTAATAAGATGATTCATATTGGTAAACCTATTGAGTTATCTCATGATTTCTTTGATCAATTAGATCATCTTTATCAAGTGGCTTATGATGAAGATAGTAATATTAGAAAAGAAGTTCATCAAATGGTTGATACATATCATTATGATGAAAATACAACACACGGTGTCAAATAATCTAACAATCAAATGTTAGATTTTTTTGTATATTAATAAAGATTTAAAAAAAGTTTATAATATGGAAAAGATATATGTATTAAATGGATTGAACAAAGTGAGGGTAATAACCTTGCTTTTATTTCTATTCATTTTTATTGACAAATAGGATGAGTTGAATTACTATATAAATAGGAATTATTCCTAATAAGGAATAGAAAAGAGGAGATATAATATGGCTAATAAATATGCAGGAACACAAACAGAAAAGAACTTAATGGAAGCTTTTTCAGGAGAATCACAAGCAAGAAATAAATATACTTACTTTGCTTCAAAAGCAAAAAAAGAAGGTTTTGAACAAATCTCATCATTATTTTTAAAAACAGCTGATAATGAAAAAGAACATGCTAAAATGTGGTTTAAAGAATTAAATGGGATTGGAAATACAGCAGAAAATTTAGCGGCTGCAGCTGAAGGTGAAAACTACGAATGGACTGATATGTATGAAGGTTTCGCAAAAACTGCAGAAGAAGAAGGTTTCCCAGAACTTGCTGCTAAATTCCGCAAAGTTGGAGAAATTGAAAAACATCATGAAGAACGTTATAGAGCTTTATTACATAATGTAGAAATGCAAGAAGTTTTCGCTAAAAGTGAAGTCAAAGTTTGGGAATGTCGTAACTGTGGACATATCGTTGTTGGTGAAAAAGCACCTGATGTTTGTCCAGTATGTAATCATCCACAAGCATACTTTGAAGTTCATGCAGAAAATTATTAATGAGAAAGATGCTTCGGCATCTTTTTTTATATTCTTATATAAATGTTGATATTATTATATTTTTTAATTGTTTTTGTGGATATCTTCCTATAAATAGAAATATTTATTCATATAATGATAGTTATCAAAGGGAGGATGATGAAAATGAATAAATATTATAAATATGTTTTATCTTTAGGACATTTATGTTCAGACATTAATCAAAGTATTTTATCTGCTGTATTGCCATTTTTAATTGCAACATATCATTATGATTATACAACAGCTGCCATGTTAGTTACGGTATCAAATGTTTTTGGAACTTTCGTTCAACCATTTATTGGGATGTTATCGGATAAAAAGAATAAACCATTATATATGACATTAGGCGTATTACTTGCTTCAGGTGGAATGGCAGTTACGGGTTTTATTTCTAATTTCTTTGTATTATGTATTGCAGTCATTATTAGTGGAATTGGAGTAGCGATGTTCCATCCTCAAGCTGCCAAACTTGTCAATAGTGTTTCTAGTAAAAATGCCAAAGGGAAAGGAATGAGTATTTTCTCTTTTGGTGGTAAGATTGGTTTTACATTAGGACCTGTTTATACCGCTTTTTTAATGAATTTGTTTGGGATGAAAGGAACAATTCTTTTCTTGATTCCTGGTATTGTTTTTGGAATTGTTTGTTCTTTCTTTAATAAGAATTTTGAAAATTTAGATGTTTTAGAAGTTGAAAAGAAAGAAGAAATAAAAAGTGAACAAAAGGACGATTGGAATGGTTTTATTAAATTATGTGGTGTTGTTTTTAGTCGTTCTATTCTTTCTAATGGAATTTCCACATTCTTAGCACTTTATTTTATTCAACAATTTTCTAAATCGAATTCATTTGCGAGTATGATATTAAGTGTTTTTTATGGAATAGGATCGATTGCTACTCTTTTAGGTGGAGGAATTGCCGATCGTTTTGGACATCGTAAAATGGTACGTCTTAGTTTTTGTATCTTCTTACCTGCAATCTTTATTTTTACTAATACAAGTCATTTCGTGATTGCCTTAATAATGCTTATTTTCATGTCATGTGGTGAAAATCTTTCTTATAGTCCAATGGTTGTTTTAGGACAAAAGTATTTACCTAATCATACTGGATTTGCCTCTGGTATTACTTTAGGTTTAGCGGTAAGTATTGGCGCAGTATTATGTCCTGTTCTTGGCTATGTTTCAGATGCTTATGGGTTAAATTATGCTTTTATTATTATGACAATTGTTTGTGCAATTGCTCTTGCTTGTTCAATGTTATTACCAAATGTGGAGGAAAAATGAAGAAAAGTGGTGTAATCAAAACGTACATATACTTTATCAAATAGAAAAGAATCACCAAAAGATTCTAATGAATTTTTTAAGTAAATAGATTAAAATAAAGGAAAAGGGGTGATTGGATGCAAGATTATAACTCTTATGATTTATTTGTGAAAAATCCACGTATTCATACCAATTTTCCTTTTCTTGCTCTTGATTGTAATAATAAAAAAACAATTCCACCGCGTATGCGTTTTCAAGAAATGCATTGGCATGAAGATATGCAAATAACTTATGTTTTAGAAGGAATTATAAAAATTATTTCACTTGGAAAAACAATAGAAGTTCATCAAGGAGAAGCTGTTTTTATTTCTAAAAGAGTCCTTCATCAGTTTATCGAAGTAGAAACAGCCCATTATCGTTCTTTTCTTTTTCCAGAAAGCTTTATTAATTTTTATGAAAAAAGTCCTATGGAAAAAGAAATTGAACAAATGAATATTGGAATTTGTCTTTTAAAACAAAAAGAAATAATCGACATTATTAAAAATATCAATCATGTATCTTTTGGATTTTATCAAGAAAAACATAAAGAATACTATTTAGCAACACAACTTGTTCAATTTATGTATTATCTTTTATTACAAGTAGATCATGAAGAAAATACTTTACAAGATTATCATCATAGTTTACAAAAATGTCTCGCTTTTATTCATTTACATTATCAAGAAAATATTTTTCTTGAAGAAATTGCTTTATATGGAAATATGAGTGTTGGTCATTGTGGAAGACTTTTTATGTAAGTTCTTCAAACAACACCGTATGAATATTTAATCAATTATCGTATTAAAAAAAGTTTAGAACTATTAGGGAAAGAAAAAACATCCATTTCACAAATTGCTTTAGAAGTTGGTTTTAATGATGTCAGTCATTTTATTCAAATCTTTAAAAAAAGAATGAATATCACACCAAAACAATATCAAAAGCAATTATTTAATCAGTATCAAAATAATCTACAAGATATCTAGGAGAGAAAAAGAATGTATTATCAAACAACATATAAATCACCAGTAGGAACCTTATTTTTAGTAAGTGATGAAGATAATTTAATAGGATTGTGGTTAGAAGGACAAAAATATTTTCAAGCCACACTTAAAGAAGAACCAGTCATTAATGATCAAATAGAAATACTCCAAAAAACTAAAAGTTGGTTAGACCATTATTTCAATGGAGAAAAACCAGATATCAAGGGACTCTCATTAAAACCACAAGGTAGTGATTTTAGACAAGAAGTGTGGAAGATACTCTGTGAAATACCTTATGGTGAAGTCACAACTTATGGAAAAATTGCTAAAGTTGTAGCTCAAAAAATGCATAAAGAAAAAATGTCAGGACAAGCTGTAGGCAATGCGGTAGGGCATAATCCTATTTCAATTATTATTCCTTGTCATCGTGTCGTTGGTACAAATGGTAGTTTAACAGGATACGCAGGAGGTATTGATAAAAAAATCGCTTTATTAAAACATGAAGGTGTGGATATGACATATTATTTTAAGCCTAAAGCCAGATGATTCTGGTTTTTCTTTTAATTTACTTTTATTATAGTATAATAAAAGTAAAGGTGAGAATATGAATGCATTAAAAGAAACAAAGAAAAAACATTTATTAGCTATTTTAAAATATCTTTATCTTCATAACAGTTCAACAATGAATGAATTGGTAGAAAATCTACAATTATCCCAACCAAGTATTCGTAATATGATAAGAACGCTTCAAGAAAAACAATTGATTCAAGAAGTAGGAAATGATTTATCAAGCGGTGGAAGATGTCCAACACGCTTTGCCTTAAATGAAAAGAATTATTTGATTCTATGTCTTTACATCCAATCAGAAAAAATCATTTGTCAATTAAGAAGTTTTAAAGAAATAAAAAAAGAAGATATTTTATATTATCAAAATGAAGAAGAGTTAAAGAAAATAATAAGACAGTTAATAAATGAAAATGAAGTTCATTGTTGTCAAATAGCAGTTGAAGGAATTGTTTATGAAGATGAATACGTTACCGATCATCAAAATTTTTTAAAAAAACACCAATGGTTAAAAGATATTAAAAAAGAAGTAACAATTCCTATCCAACTCCAAAATGATGTTAAGATGATTCATCAAGGATGTTATTTTACGTATCAACAAGATGCTACTTATTATCTATATATAAATGAAGTAGGAATAGGGAGTTCTTATTTTTATAAAGATGAACCGCTGTATGGGAATATTGGAATCATGGGTGAAATAGGATTGATATCTTTTAAAGGAAAAACAATTAATCAATGTATTCGTGAATGTCAAAGTCAAGAAGAATTTAATGAACTTCTTGGTTTATTGATAAGTATGATTTTTACAATGATTGATCCCAAGCGTTTAGAATTATCGTTAGATTTAAAATGGAACTATGAAGAAAAGAAAATAGAAAATGTTTTAAATAAAATAGATAAAGATTGTTTTAAACATCTTTATTTTCATAAAGATATTTCTTCAATGTTATTTGAGGGATTGGTTTATCGAGGTATTGTTTATTTATTGAAAGAAAGGATTGAAAGAAATGAAAAAATATAAAGCAATTATTTATGATATTGATGGAACTTTGTTAAATACATTGAATATGAACATGTATCCATTGATGAAAATCATTAAAGAAGAAACAGGAGAAGATTGGACATTTGAACAAGTTTTAAAATTTGCACCTTATCCAGGAATGAAAGTAATGGAAGAATTGGGTGTTAAGGATAAAGAAAAAACGTATGCAAGATGGGTTCAATATGTCAATGATTATGAAGATGGAGCAACTTTATTTGAAGGATTTGAAGAAGTCCTTGAAAAATTTAAAGAAAAAGGTCTTCAACAAGCAATTGTTTCTTCTAAACTTAGAGAACAATATGAAATAGATGTTGTTTCTAAAGGAATTGATCGATATATGTCAGCTGTCATTTTAGAAGATGATACAACGCATCATAAACCTCATCCAGAGCCTTTATTAAAATGTATAGAAAAATTAAATTTGAATTCTGATGAGGTGATTTATATTGGAGATGCCTATTCAGATTATCAAGCTGCTTTAAATGCCAACATTGATTTTGGACTAGCTAAATGGGGAAGTATTGCTTGTCAAGATATTCCTAGTCAATATACTTTTGAAAACCCAATAGATTTACTGATGTTACTTTAAGATTTTTAATAATATAATGAATGGTTATTTATGTTTTTAAGTAACATGATTGATTTTGATAAATCATATACAAAATTTTTAACAATTATTATTTCTTAAGAAATAGTCCAGAATATCTTTAAGAATTGTTTAGAATTAGTTCACGATTTGTTCATATAACTTTCTTATTCTTTTGCTTGTAAAAAGGAGGCAGTTATATGAAGTTAAGATACATTTATCGCAGTCTTTTATTTGTTGTAGGAGTATTTTTTATATTATTAGGATTTGTTGGATTATTGCTTCCTGTTGTTCCTCAAGTACCACTTTTTATCGTTGGAGCGATTTGTTTGATGAAATCATCTAATCGAATTAAAGAATGGGTCAAAGGACATGAATTATATCAAAAACATTGTCAAAAGATTATTGAAAAATCACACTTTTTAAAGCGAATACTGAATTAGTATTCGCTTTTGTTTTCAATAAATTGATATAGATTGTTGGTTAAAATATAATGAAGATAACTAAATAGGCAAAGCAATTGAAAAATTGTGACGCAAAGCTATAGGGTCTTTAAAATGACAGCCAGTTACAACTATATTAAACAGGATAACTATACCTTTGTGCATATTTTTCCTGTTTTTTTTAGGAGAGCAGTTATGGAAAATAAAAAAGATCTATATAATAATTCAAAAAAAGAACATCGTTTAGGGTGGGAAATTATTTTTACCATTTAAGTGGCTGCTTAATTCCTTTCAATTTATACATTTATTTTGCAAAATAATTATAAAAAAAGTGTTTTAGAATCTGCAGTTGATAGAAATGAAAAATGATGCCATTCATACGTTAATGTCAAATAAATTTATGAAAGATGATTTTAATGGATATCAAATGCTTATTTTAGATGGTTATTATGCTACTCAAAAAATAAGAAGAATGAATGATCATATTGCTAAACCAATTGATATGAATATTGTCATTCAAATTTTAAAGAAATATATTTAATGTTAATTAATTGTTATGATTTAGATTGCATTCTTAACAAAACAAGCATAAAGGACTATAATTTTTTGGGGAGATTTATTTATGTGGGTTTTATATGCGTTTGGATCAGCTTTGTTTGCAGGAATTACATCAATTCTTGCTAAGTGTGGAATTAAAAAAACAGATTCTCATGTAGCAACAGCATTACGTACAATTGTTGTTTTGATTTTTTCATGGTTAATGGTTTTTATTGTACATAGTCAAAATCAAATTTCAACAATTTCAACAAATACATGGATTTTTCTAATCTTATCTGGTTTTGCGACAGGAGCATCATGGCTTTGTTATTTTAAAGCTTTACAATTAGGAGATGTTAATAAAGTCGTACCGATTGATAAATCAAGTATAATTCTTACAATTGTTTTAGCTTTTATCTTCTTAAAAGAAGATATGACTTTATTAAAATGGATGTGTGTTATTCTAATTGGTGCAGGTACGTATTTAATGATTGATCAAAAAGAAAATTCAACAACGACACATCATAAAAGTTGGTTGATCTATGCTTTACTTTCAGCTGTTTTTGCAAGCTTAACGTCTTTACTTGGAAAAGTAGGTATGCAAAATATTGACTCTAATTTGGGAACAGCTATTCGTACTGTAGTTGTTTTAATCATGTCATGGGTCGTTGTGTTTGTTGTAGGAAAACAACATACCATCAAAGAGATAGACCATCATGAATTACTTTTTATTTGTTTATCAGGAATTGCTACAGGGTTATCATGGCTTTGTTATTACAAGGCTCTTCAAGAAGGACCAGCAAGTATAGTTGTACCAATTGATAAATTAAGTATTGTTGTGACAATTATTTTCTCATATGTTGTCTTCCATGAAAAATTAAATAAGAAATCATTGATTGGATTTTTGATTCTTGTTGGTGGAACATTATTAATGTTACTTTGAATATGGCGAAAGTCATATTTTTCTTTTCAAAAGAAATAATATCCTTTAAAATAAATAAAGGTGAAAAGAATGCAAAAACAATTAATACAATGGTACCAACAAAATAAAAGAGACTTTCCTTGGCGAAAAGACCAAGATCCATATCATATTTGGATCAGTGAAATTATGTTACAACAAACAACGACCGAAACAGTTATCCCTTATTATGAGCGTTTTCTAGAAAACTTTCCTACAATTGAAGCACTTGCCAGTGCTTCTTTAGAAGAAGTCTATAAAATGTGGGAAGGTTTAGGATATTATCGACGTGCGAAGCATTTACATGAAAGTGCTCAAATAATTGTTGAAAAATATCAAGGGAAATTTCCTTATGAATATAATGATATTTTATCTTTAAAAGGAATTGGAGAATATACTGCCGGTGCTATTAGTTCAATTGCTTATGGAAAGCAAGTTCCAGCTGTAGATGGCAATGTTTTAAGAATTATCAGTCGCTATTATTTGCTTAAAGAAAATATTGCAGAAACAAAAGTACAAAAGAAAATCTATCAAATAGTTCAAGAATTGATTTTAAATCAAGATGCTTCTGCTTTTAATCAAGGAATGATGGATTTAGGAGCAACGATTTGTAAACCTGTCCATCCACTTTGTTCTTGTTGTCCGATTCAAAAAGAATGTTTAGCTTTTAAAAATAAACAAATGGATGTTTTACCTATTAATATAAAAAAAATAAAAAAACAAGAGATAAGTTATATTACAGGAATCATCACTTATCAAGATAAATATTTACTTATTCAAAATCCACCAGGGGGATTATTAGAAAATCTTTATGGTTTTGTACAATATGACGAAGAAAGTCCCTATAGTTTTGTTTCTTCTTTTCAAGAAAAGTATCATCAAGATTTAATAATTCAAGCACATATTAAAGATATTAAACATGTTTTTAGTCATCGTACATGGTTTATGCATGTTTATCATTTTGTTTTAGAACATGAAATAGAAGGAATGTATACTTTAAAGGAAATAGAGGCTTTACCTTTATCAACTGCCCATTTAAAAGTTTTAAAAGCGTATCTAAAGTTCATGTAAAATACAAATAAAATAAATATAATAGTTAAAGGGTGTGATGCTATGAAATTATTTAAGAAAGAAAGTAAAATTGAAAAAGAGGAGTACTTTTCTTTTTGTGTTGAAGGAATTTATAAACATAAAAATGGTGAATTGTTTGTTTTAGGAATCGTTGATGGAATTATACAAAAATTAGATTCTTTATTTTTGACAGGTCCTTATGGTTATGAAGAAAAAGTAGAGATTCAAGAATGGATAGAAGTAGATTCTAAGCAAAACTATTATGCAGTATTGATTGATCAACGTTTTCAAGAAGAAATAGATCAAGGGTATATCTTTACGAATAAAAATAATCATTTAGCTTCTTCTCGAGAAGAAGTTTATAATCCTTATCTTCAATTTTTATTAGACCAAGTTAATCGTCAACACTATGATTATTTAGATATTTTATTTGAACAACTTGCGACAAGAGCTTATTTTTTAGCTGTATTTGATTATCAAGATTTTCCTATTTATCAAATAAATGATAAAAAATATTATCCAATTTATACAAGTCAATTAGAAATGAATAAAGATCAAAAATGTAAAAATAAAAAAGCTTCAGTTTATAGTTTTGATGATTATTCTAGAATGTGTTTAAATCAAGATAAACTTGATGGAATTATCATTAATCCTTATCATAAAGAAAGAAGTATTGTTTTAAATAAAGATGTTATTCAACATATTAGAACAATTAAAGAAAAAAATATAAAAACATATGCGAAAACTAAAAGTTATCTTAAAGATAGGAAAAGGAGACAAAAGTATGAAATTGATTATGAGAGCTGATGATTTAGGATTTAGTGAAGCAGTCAATTTAGGAATTTATAAAGCAGTTAAAGAGGGTGTTATTACAAGTGTTGGGATGATGACAAATATGGAACATGCAAACCATGGGTATGAACTTGTAAAAGATTTTGATATTGCTTTAGGGCAACATACAAATATTTGTGTGGGAAGACCCTTAACTGATCCTAAGCTTATACCATCTTTAGTTCAAGAAAATGGTGAATTTTGTTCATCAAGAGAAATTAGAAGTAGAAAAGAAGATACAGTAGTTATTGAAGAAGCTGAGATGGAAATTGAAGCACAATATTTACGTTTTAAAGAAATCACTGGAAAAGATCCTGATTATTTTGAATGTCATGCTGTTATTTCACAAAACTTTTTTATAGCTTTAAGAAATGTGGCTAAAAAATATGGTCTTTTTTATGAAAATGTTTTATTTGATCAAGAGTTTGAAAAAGAAAATAATATTTATGGTATTGCAATGGCCAAGCTTAATGAACAAATGCTTTATGATCCAAAAGAATATATTGAAAACAGTTTAGAATTTATTAGAAATCATGATGTATCCGTGATGGTTTTCCATCCAGGGTATTTAGATCAATATATTCTAACACATTCATCTTTTACGCTTATTAGGGCAATGGAATGTGATTTTCTATGTTCATCATGGTTAAAAGATTGGCTTAAAGAGTATCAAATTGAATTAACTGATTTTAGAAAGGTTAAAAATGCATAGATGTTCATGGGTCAATGATGATCCTCTTTATATTGATTATCATGATCATGAATGGGGAAAACCTGTTTATGATGATCAAAAATTGTATGAAATGTTTTTATTAGAAACATTTCAAGCAGGGCTTTCTTGGATCACTATTTTACATAAAAGAGAAGCTTTTAAAGAGGCTTTTGATCAATTTGATGTTAATAAAATAGCAATGTATGATGATTGCAAAATAAATGAGTTAATGAATAATCCAAAAATCATTCGTAATTCTAGGAAAATTAAAGCAGCAGTTAAAAATGCACAAATATTTATTGAAATACAGAAAGAATATGGCTCTTTTTCTAAATATTTATGGGCTTATACAAATGATAAAATTATTTATGAAAAAAAAGAAAATGAAACAACGAGTACGTTATCAGATCAAATTTCTAAGGATTTAAAGAAAAAAGGCATGTCATTTGTAGGAAGTATTACAATCTATTCTTATTTAGAAGCAATTGGGATTTATAATCATCATGATAGAAATTGTTTTTTACATCTTTAAAGAACAGTTTCTTTTTTTGTATTATTAGGTATAATAAAAATAAGGTGAGTTTAATGCAAAAAAAGAGACAATTAAAAACTTGTATTGTTGTTGTCGTTTTAATGTGTCTACTAACGATCTCCATGACATTTCAAACAATTTGTGTAAAGACAATCAGTGATAATTATATTAATTCACTTATTGTCAATCAAATTATTGATTTAATTATAGACGAAGAAACAGATGCAAATTTTCAACAAATAAATCAGTTACAAAATAAAATAAAAAAGAGTGATGCTCTTTATCAATTAAATAGATATGCTTTTGATCAATCTATGCGAAATACCAATAAAAATAAAATAGAATTAGATCAAAAAGAATTACAAAAATTTTCTACATCATGTAAAAAAATGATCAAAGATGAATTGAATATATCTATTGAAGAAAAACAAATTATGAATATTTTAAAACAAAATCAGTTTTGGAATAAAATGATTCATCGTATGAAAAATAAGTTAAGTTCTTTTTCAAAAATCTTTGTTTTTATTTATTCGATTATGCAATCAATATTTTTTAGAATAATTATTTTATTGTGGATATTATTATGTTTTTTTAGATTATATAATTTAAATAAATTAGGTTTTTCTTTGGTTTTTTCAATAGTTCTTTTAGTAAAAGCCTTGATTGATTATATGATGATAGGATTAATTGAAATATCAAAATCTTTTTATATTAAGATGTTAAATATTCCTATTTCATCTATAAGTATTGATTCTTATTTGATTGTGGCAATGGTATCTTTAATGATTGGCATGATTCTTTTTGTTTGGCATATATATAAGGCAGAGTAATCTGTCTTTTTTTGTTTATAATTTTTTATCTATTTGATAATAAATTATAAATTGTATGAATTTATACAATATCACTAGACAAACAAAATTGTATACAATATAATGTTAGCAATACAAATAAGAAAGGAAGGTTTTATATATGACCGAAAAAAGAGTTTACAATTTCTCAGCAGGTCCTTCAA
>JABLTO010071078.1_pt1 | contig 16099 bp, 12 predicted proteins | sample 7160091 | NCBI WGS metagenome assembly JABLTO01 (sample SAMN14651225, study PRJNA627086) | human gut metagenome | isolation source: feces | host: Homo sapiens
ATAAAGGCGGTTTCAAGCCCGTACATTTTGAGCCTTGTAATTGTCAGTGTATATAACGCAATTACAGACCCTACAACAACAGGATTTACAGATAGCAAACGTGCATTGACATACGATACACCTAACGATGATAAGGAGTAAGAGATGACTGCAATAGATAAATTGATTCAGACAGCTGATAATGAGGTCGGCTATTTGGAAAAGTCAAGTAATTCACAGCTTGATGATAAAACAGCGAATGCCGGTATGAACAATTATACTAAGTATTGGCGTGATATAAAAAACGAATATCAAGGACAGCCGTGGTGTGCGGTATTTGTTACATGGTGTTTCACCAAGACTTTCGGAGTGGATAAGGCACATCAATTATTGAAGCATTATCCGTATGTATATTGCCCGACAATGTCGGGACTTTTTAAATTGTACGCAAATCCGAAAAGGGGCGATATTGTTATATTTAATCATAATGGGGTATTTACGCATACGGGAATTGTAACCGGCGTGGACGGAGATTATTTCACTACGGTTGAAGGAAATACGTCAGCCGGAAGTACGGTTGTTGCAAACGGTGGCGGTGTCTGCAGAAAAGGATATTATATAAGCAATCTTGCGGGAACAAAGTTCTGCAGACCGGATTATGAAACGGCAGAAAGCGAGGAAGAAATTATGAGTAAGGAATATACGGAGTTGAAAGCAGAAATAGCAAAATTGCAGGCTGATGTAAATAAACTGAACAATAAAATGATTTACAATTATGTTGATGACAATATGCCTGAATGGGCAAGACCTACCGTTCAGAAAATGATGGATAAGGGATTTCTTAAAGGTGACGAAAACGGCTGCCTGAGCTTGACCGATGAACTTCTGAGAGTCTTTGTTATAAATGACAGAGCAGGAGTATATGAAAACAGATGGGATGGTAAAAGTGAATAGTTGAGTTTATGCCCGTTAGAGATTGATTTTCTTAACGGGCATTATTTTTATTATTTGAGAACCACAATATATAAATAACAGAGGTGATTGCAATGAATGAAGAGAAAAATGTACCTATAACACTCGGAGAAAAATATATGCTTACCATAAGAGAAGCAAGTATATATTTCAATATCGGAGTCAAAAAAATCCGCAGACTGGCGGAAGATAATCTCGGAGTATTCTCTATTTACAGTGGCAACAGATATTTAATAATACGTCCTAAATTTGAGGAACATCTCTGCCGAATTTCTACGATATAAATTGATTTTATTTGCCGTAAGTAGTTGACTTTATGAGCTTTTAGAGTGATATATAGTGCAAGCTTAATAAAGCTTATAATCAAACTAAAAGTAAAAATTAAAGAACAGAAAGGAAGAAATTTTATGCAGAGAGCAACAGCAGAGAAAAAGGATTTATTAAATCTGTCAGAAACGATTGAATATTTCAACCTCAGCCAAAGAAAGTTTCATTCTCTTATCAGAGAAAAAACGGTTCATGATTTTATCGTTTTCTATGGCAGTCGAAGATTGATTATCAGAACGGCATTTGAGAGGTATATCTTAAAACATCCGGAACTTAGGAGGTGCAGATAATGGGGATCAGAGGAAGAATAAGACGCGATTCAAAACATAGAGTTTTGAGAGCGGGAGAGTCAATGAGAGCAGACGGAAAATATCAGTTTAAGTATCATATAGCAGGCAAACCGCATTTTGTGTACAGTTGGAAACTTGAACCTACGGACAAATTACCTGCAGGAAAGAAACCGTGTCTTTCACTGAGGGAACTTGAAAAGCAGATAGGATTCGACTTGGAATCGCAGTTAGATCCGATGAAAAGAAATATAACAGTGAACGAACTTGTAGAACGATACCTATCCACAAAAACAGGAGCAAAACACAGTACAGTTGCAAACTATAACTTTGTAAAGAATATCTTGAAAAAAGAGGAATTTAGCGAGGCGAAAATAGCAGACGTTAAAACATCGGATGCAAAACTTTTCCTTATTAAAATGCAGAGTGACGGCAAAGGTTACAGTACAGTCAAGTCGGTACGCGGAGTTCTTAGACCTGCATTTCAGATGGCTGTTGATGATGATATTTTAAATAAGAATCCATTTGAATTTCAGCTTGCCGGAGTTGTGGTGAATGATTCACATACACGAACTGCAATAACAAGAGAGCAAATGCGACAGTTTTTGAAATTCGTGCATGATGATAACTGCTATTGTAAGTATTATGAGGTGGTTTATATCCTATTCCATACAGGAATGAGAATATCGGAATTCTGCGGTTTGACACTCAAAGATATTGATTTAAAGAACCGAATTGTAAATATTGACCATCAGCTGCAGAGAACCTCAGATATGCAGTATGTAATTGAATCAACAAAAACCAATGCCGGAACAAGAAAACTTCCGATTACAGAGGAAGTGGCAAAGTGTTTTCAAGCCATTATCGAGGACAGAGAACCGCAGCAAAGAGAAAAAATGATTGATGGATATGCCGGATTTTTGTTTTATGATAAAAATAACAATCCGCTCGTGGCGATGCATTGGGAACATCGTTTTAACCATATGGTACAGCGATACAACGATATTTACCGTATACAGATACCGAATATTACACCGCACGTTTGCAGACATACCTATTGCAGTAACATGGCGAAATCAGGAATGAACCCAAAGACATTGCAGTACCTTATGGGGCATAGCGACATAGGCGTAACACTAAACACTTATACACATCTCGGTCTTGAAGATGCCGAGGACGAACTAAAACGTATGGAGGATTTGAATAATGCGAGAAATGAACTTGATAAAAATTCAAGAAGAAATTTAATAACTCAGAAGATGTTCAGAGTTATATGATAATGTTGCATAGATGGCACTCAGGCTACGGCTTGGGTGCCTATTTTTTTGTTTGCTTTTTGTTAAAAAATGTCGGATTTGTGAATTGATATGATGTATGAGGTGTGGTATAATATATAAAATGAATATAGGAAGAAGGTTTTATAAATGAGAAAAGTATTTGTTTCATATTATCATGGAGATCAACAAGAGGTTAATAAGTTTGTTAATGATTTTTCTGATGTGTGTATATTTAAAACTGTTGGAGTCAAAGAGGGAGACTTTACTTTTGATAGCAACAATCCGCAATATATTATGAGAAAAATAAGAGAAGACAAGTTAGAAGATTCCACTGTAACTATAGTATTGGTTGGAAGTTGTACCCATAGTAGAAGATATGTTGACTGGGAAGTTAAAGCTTCTCTTCAATGTGGACAGTCATTGCCTAATGGATTGATTGCGATTAATTTACCGTATATGGGTTCGAAAGGATTGTTGCCGACTAGAGTGGAAGAAAATATAAGCAAAAACTCAAATAAACAGGATACTGGATACGCTAGATATTATACATATCCAAGTAGTAATGAACAATTAGAGGCATGGATAGAAGATGCATATAATGCAAGAACTCAAAGAGCACATTTAATTAAAAATACAAATGTAATGATGAAATATAATTCGAGGTGTAAAACACATAATAAAACACATTAAGTGATTTAATGAATATAGTCGATAAAAATATTAATTATGTTTTGATTTTTTATAAAGTGAAGATGAAGAAGGTGTTTTAGCGTTAGGTAATTAAAAAATATCTATAGATGCTATCTTTATTTATTTAATATAAAATTGCAAAAAGCAGTATACACAGAAAAGATAAAAAATTATATAGATGATGAATTTGGAATTCCTGATTTAAAAGAAAGCAGAATTGCATCAATAAATGATAAAAATATTGATAATTTTCCACAATAAAAAATTAGAACTACACTTAATAAAATAGATGTGATTAAATTTACTTTTAAATCAGACAGAGGTTATTTTTTGTTAAAAAAGGTGAGAAGAATTAAAAAGAATGGAGAAATGAAGATTAAAAATAGTTTGATTAAACCTATAAAAAAATCAATAATCACATGGATTGTTGGGGGAATTGTATTACTTATAGTGTGGTGCTGTGATATAAAAAAAATATTGTTATATATTCCAGGAATACGTAACTTTGTATTGAATCTAAATTTCATAACTAGCATTTTTACAAATTATTATACAGTTATTATAGGGGCATTGTTTTTGGTTGTAATATTATATTTGAGAAAATATGCAGATGTAAAAGTTCCATCAATTTCAATTGCGGGAATTGAATTTAATTTAAAAAATATTGACAGAATAGTAAAAGCAAATCTTACAAATTATTTTGTCACCAAAAGAAGTTTGTTTAAAATTGACATTTTGAAAGACAATTTTGATGATGTTTTTGAATCCTATCATAATACATATGAATTTATAAGATTACAAATGAGTTACTATGAAAACGTGGCTAAAACAGATAATACTATATATAAAGAAATGAAGTGTATGATAAAAGATTTAAACTATTTTCTAACATCAAACCAAACTGATTATAGAAGATGGTATAAATTCGAAAACGAAAAAGAATACAAATTTATTGATGAATTGCAAAAAAAATATCCCAAGTATAATGAATTAATAGAAGCATTTGGGAAAATAAATAAAAAGATGTCTACACATATGCAGAAGTTAAATATTACTATAGAATGGTGACAAATATTCCTAATAAATAATAATATTGAAAAGATGATAAAACATTTTTTTTGAATCCATTAGTAGTAAACACTCGGATTTTTACTACTATCTTACTACTAACGGTGTCATCAATTTGCCCTTATTTGCCGTGTTTTGCAGATTACACTCTGTCAAGCGATGTTTTTAAAGCATTTTACAGACACCGCAAATACGGGCAAACCACGGCATTTTACGGCTTTTTATGAAAGGAAAAAATTATGATTAAGATACTTTTTGTGTGCCACGGCATTCTGGATAATTAGTGAGGTTGGAAGAACCTTATGGGAGCAAAACGTGGCAAATTGGGGCATTTCAAGGCATTTGCAGACTAATGTTAAAAGAAATGTATGTTTGCTATCGGATTATTTTCAGTATATCTATAGCATTTTCGGACAATGTTAGATTAGTTTATAGCACTACACTTATCTATATAATTTAGATGGATTACACTTTGTATAGATAGCATTTAGACCATGGCGTAAATGCTGTTTTTTGTCTGCTTTTTGCGGAAGTTTGTCGAAATCGTGGATTGATATAATATGTGGAATGTGGTATAATATTATTATAAAATTGCAGAAAAGTAATATTATTAATTAAATGCATGATTGCAAATAAGCAACAGAATACTATTGTTTTAAACATATGAATTATTTTTATTGTGATTTATAAGAGCCCAATGATCCATCATTCGATGGTGCTAATACGATAATGTTCGGACTCGAAGAATAAGTGAGATGGTTAATTGCCAAGGAGGACTTTTAGTATGCCAATAAAGAAAACAATGTGCGAACTCTTTGCAGGAGTTGGCGGATTTCGTGTGGGAATGGAAAGATTAGAGAGCGGTTGGAATACCACTTGGTTTTCACAATGGGAGCCGAATAAGGTTAACCAATGGGCTCATGATTGCTATGTAGGTCATTTTGGGGATTTACAAGATATTCGTGGAGAATATCATACGGGAGAGGACATTTCCTTAATGGACAAGAGTGCTATACCTGACCACAATTTATTAGTAGGTGGTTTTCCGTGTCAAGATTACAGTGTTGCTCATGCATTAGCATCTTCTCAGGGGATTGAGGGGAAAAAAGGTGTATTATGGTGGCAGATTCGAGATACGATTATTGCAAAAAATCCGGCCTTTTGTATTTTTGAAAATGTGGATAGATTGCTTAAGTCTCCAGCAAAACAAAGAGGAAGGGATTTTGGTATTATTTTAGCTTGTTTGGCTAAATTAAATTATTCCGCTGAATGGCGAGTTGTGAATGCCGCAACATATGGTGCTGCACAGAGAAGAAGAAGAACATTTATTTTTGCTTATAGAAATGATACCATATATGGTCAGAATAAGAATGGAGTAGCACCAGTAGATGTAATTACACAAAGCGGATTTATGGTGCAAGCATTCCCTATTATTTCACATTCAGATATTGTTAATGGAACACTAGGTTCTTATGCAACAGATGATGATATAATTAATATATCAGATAATTTTGCTTTTGCATTCGATAAAGCAGGTTATATGCATGAAGGTAATATTTTTACTTGTGATATTACAGAAGATGAAATTCAACCTGTGTTGATAAGACAGATACTTCAAGAAAATGTTGAAGAGGAATTTTATATTACAGAGGATAAAAAGCCTAAATGGGTTTATTTAAAAGGTGCAAAGAAAATCCCAAGAAAGACAAAAGACGGACATGAATATATATTTTCAGAAGGACCTGTAGCATTTCCAGATCCTTGGGACAGACCGGGAAGAACAATGTTAACAAGTGAATCTACATTGAATAGAAGTACACACGTTGTAACAGATCCTGGTTCTGGAAGACTTCGTTTATTAACACCTATTGAAGCAGAAAGATTACAGGGCTTTGATGATAATTGGACTAATTCAGGAATGCCTAAGAGAATGAGATATTTTTGTATGGGGAATGCTTTAGTTGTTCCAATGATAACTAGAATGGGAAAAGTTCTTGATACTATTATCGAACAAGAAAAATAGTGTATAATAATTAAAAAACTAAATACCTAGGGTCTTGTGTTCAAAACACAGGGCCCTTTGGTGCTAGTACAGATTTTTTAGGAGGACTAATTTAATGGAAGGCACACAGTATACCACAAAAGAAGAATTATTGAAAAGAGCAAAAGAAGTTAAGGGGATTCCATTACGTGATGTTGATACTACGGGGCGTCTTTCAACAGGAAAGGGGGCTATTGGCACTGTAATTGAAGAAAGTTGGTTTGGATATACTCCCAACTCTGAATCAGAGCCGGATTTTCCTGAAGCAGGCGTTGAATTAAAAGTAACACCATATATACGAGGTCGTAAAGGAATACGGGCAAAAGAACGCTTAGTTTGTAACATTATCAACTATATGGAAGAGTATGATAAAACATTTCAGACAAGTTCATTTTGGCATAAATGCAATACAATGCTTTTGATGTCATATGAATATTTATCAGATAAGCCTAAGGGTGATTTCACAATTGATGAGGCAATATTGTTCAGTTTTCCGGAAGAAGACCTTGCTATTATAGAACATGATTGGCAGATAATAATAGAAAAAGTCCGTATTGGAAAAGCACATGAAATTTCCGAGGGAGATACAATGTATCTAGCAGCATGCACAAAGGGGGCAAATGCATCAAGTGTAAGAAAACAACCTTTTTCAGATATTATGGCTAAACAAAGAGCTTATTCTTTGAAAGCATCGTATATGACTCAGATATTGAACAAGTATATATTTGGAGATGTTAAAAGTGAACGAGTTATAAATGATGTGAAACAGTTACGAAATTACTCATTTGAAGAGTGTGTTATAAATAAACTGGTGCCGTTTTACGGAAAAACTGTATCTCAACTTCGTCAAATATGTCATATAACGTCAACAGCTAAAAATGTAAATGAACTTATACTTGCTAAAATGTTGAAAGTAGATGGAAAAATTTCGCAAACTGAAGAGTTTAAAAAAGCAGGTATTATTCCTAAAACTATCAGAGTTCAAAAGAATGGAAAAATAAAAGAAAATATGTCATTCCCTACATTTAATTTTATAGAACTCAGTAAAGAAGATTGTTGGGAAGAGTCAAAGTTGTATAACTATCTTGCACCGACAAAGTTTTTATTTGTAATTTTTCAAGAACAGAATAATGATGAATATGTCTTTGAAAAAGCCATGTTTTGGAATATTCCGAATAAAGATTTGGAAGAAGTTCATACAGTATGGGAGAATACAGTAAAAACAATAAGAAATGGTGTAAAACTCACACAAACGCCTCGTGGTGTGAAAAACAATCTTCCTAAGCAAACCGAAAATCCTGTTGCTCATGTTCGTCCACATGGGCAAGACGGAAATGACAAACTTCCTTTGCCAGATGGTAGAATGATGACGAAACAATGCTTTTGGTTAAATAATACATATATTGAATCTCAAATTGGATTATTACCTTTTGGTAAAACTTCGAAAAATTGAGCAAAAACATAAAAAATTAACAATAATAAAAAGAAAGCTTTGTTTGCTATGAGTAAGGTGTTTGTTTGCAACACCGAGGTGATAGTTAACAAATTTACAGTAAGGTAATGTAAACAGTTAAAAATGTTAATAGAAAGATAGGGAGTGATTTGATATGGCCGGTTATGTTTTTGCGATAGGCGGAAAAGAAAACCCCATAGATGTAATACAACAATGTGCAGAAAGAGGAATCTATTCTACAGTTTTGAATAGTCTGTCGCCTAGACCATTCGAAGGAACTTTGACTGATTATCTTTCTATGAAATCTGGCGATAACATTTATTTCTTTTGCCAAAGAAAGTATTATGGTGTAGGAGAACTAATAGATGTTGGGTCAGATTGCAAGTATTGTAATTTTCCGAAAGCGTCCGCTCTTTCGGCATTCACATATGAAGAAATTAAAGATAAATTATTAGTTGATTTTGGTGCAGAAAGCTATAAAAATAGATGGATATGCACTTTTAAAGGCTCACCCTATTTTTTTAAAAACGGAATTGATACAGATGAAATTCTATCTTATAAACCTAATACATTTAAAATGCTTAGGGCATTTTGGAAAGTATCATTCATTAAGCTTGGAGATGAAGAAAATAATTCTCTAAAAGAAATTTTTCTTCTAAGACATCAAAAAGAAATGCAGTCACAAACAGATATTTTCAATACAAATGAAAGTACACATACTGAAATAGCGAACAAGAATTTGGAAGATTATATTATTACTCCGCAGGAAATGTTGGAAACCTGCAACATTGGTAATCGAGTAAAGCACGAAATGGCATTAGAAGCAAAGGTTGTATATGATTTGTGCCAAGGAAATATTCCGGAAATGGGGAAATGGGATTATGTATCTCATCAAGTCGTAGCATCTCCATTTAAACCCGTAGATTATATGGATAAAATTGATATTTTGGCAATGAAATATCTTTCTGGTACAAAAATTCCTTGCAAATTCCTTGTGACGGAATTAAAAAAAGATGGTGCAAATAATGAAACAATTAACCAAGTCTTAAAATATGTTGATTGGGTATGTTCAGAATATGCATATGGAGACTATGAATCTATAGATGCTTGCATTATAGCTTCGTCATACTCTGACAACATTAATGACTATTACCGTAATGTAGTACAACGTTATTACACACTTGGAAGTCATCCTGTTAGAAATAAACAGTGGACGGCATTAAAATTATTGGTTTACACTTATAATAATGGGACTATCTTATATACGGATGTAACACCTAATTTTGAAGATGATTGAATTAATGAATAAAAGGGATTAATAGATATTCTGTAATCAAGTGGTATAAAAGTCATATTGAATGATTTGATACATAAATCCCTTAGTAGTAACCACCTCAATTCCTACTACGTTTTTACTACTAATCACTGCATCAATTTGCCGTATTTTGCCCCATTTCGGATTTTGGTGACAGAATAATGGGCAAAACAACCTCTCTGATATACTCGGCAAATCGGTGCAAATCAAAGCAAAACATAGCATTTTAGGAGGCACTTAAATTATGATAAAAATATTATTCGTCTGCCACGGCATTCGGGATAATTAGTGAGGTAGGAAGAACCTTATGTGAGCAAAACGTGGCAAATCATACCCTTAGAAAACCAATTTACTACATTTCTACTACTATTCTTGGTATTGTATAATTTTAACTTGAAAAAACGTGGCAAATCGGAGCATTTCAAGGCATTTGCAGACCAATGTTAAAAGAAATGTATGTTTGCTATTGGATTATTTTCAGTATGTCTATAGCATTTTCGGACAATGTTTAATACAGAAACATAGGCTATAGTTATTTATGATGATACCGCATCTATATGATTTTGATAATAACATTGACATTAGGATTATATGATGAATATATTTTGTACAAATAGCACGTGGGCTCTGGCTTAAGTGCTATTTTTTGTTAAAAAATGTCGGAATTGTGAATTGATATAATGTATGAGACATGGTATAATTATTAAAATAAAGTGTTAATGATATCAAAATATGTATTTTGATACAAAGTAAAAGGAGACTTACTATGCAATTTGTAATTACACCGGAAGTTAATAGTTCTCAAGAATTTATAGAAATAGCACAGGATTTTTCAAATCCATTAGATTTAGTTAGAGAAGGAATTAGTAATGCATTTGATGCTAAAGCAAAAAATATTAAATTAGATTTTAGTGTTATTAGTGAATATGGGGAGAGACTTCTTAAAATAGAAATTGAAGATGATGGGACAGGTATGAATCAAGATGGGCTAAAATCATTTTTTGATTTAGGAAATTCTATGAGACGTGATACTAAAGATGAAACTGGTGCTATTGGAGAAAAAGGGCATGGGACTAAGGTTTATTTTAATAGTAAAAAAATTGAAATACATACAACAAAAGATGGTATGTGTTATCATGCAATTATGAATGAACCTAAGAAGAATTTGTTCAATAATAAAATCCCGACAGTGGATGTTACGCAAGAGAGTGTAAATGAAGGTAAAAATGGGACCAAAATAATTATATATGGCTATAACGAAAATAGGAGAGATAAGTTTACTCATGAACAATTAAAAGATTATGTATTATGGTTTACTAAATTTGGTGCGATAGATTGTTGTTTTGGTATTGAAGATAATTCAGATGTTAAATTGCAACTAAAGGGAGTAGATGCAGATGAATATGAAGAAATAGAATTTGGTCATGTATTTCCTAAGGAAAGTGAGAGCGTTGATAAACTGTTTGAAGATCATATGGTTGATGCTCCAAAATGGTATTGTAAGAAAATGGTGAGAATCAAAAATTTGAAGAATTTTCCCGAGATAAAGTTTCAAGCTGTATTCTATGTAAAAGGCACAAAAGTTAAATACTCTTATAATCCAATGTTAAGAAGATCAGGATATTCTGCACCTGAAGGAGCATATACAGTACAAGATAGATATGGAATATGGCTGTGCAAAGACTATATGCCAATACAGCGAAAAAATGAATGGATAAATTCAAAGTGCTCTGAATACACAAAATTTCATGCTTTTGTGAATTGCCAAGCTCTTAGATTGACAGCTAATAGAGGGTCTATTGAAAACACACCAACAGAAATTTTACAAGATTTGAGAGAGGCTGTTCGAGAAATATACGAAGAAATTGTTCAAGGGGATGATTGGAGCAATCTTGAATGGTTAGAGTCTGAAGTTGATACATACAACACTTTAAAAAGAGAAAAAAGTGATTTTAGGAAACGAATTGATAAAGTTAATCGAACTAAGGTTGCGGACTATAAAATTTCTGAAAACAATGTAATACATCTTATAGAACCCAAACAAGAAAATGGTGTATTTACGATTTTTATGCAGTTAAGTACATACAAACCTGAGATTTTTCCGTTTACAATAGTCGATTATGATACACATTTTGGAATAGATGTTATTGCTAAAGCAAAAAATGATTGGATGCCAATTAAGGATTCAAAATTATATTATGTGGAATTTAAAAATTATTTAAACAAAAATTTTAATCATTCATTTGAAAACTTACATAGCATTGTATGTTGGGATATAAATACTGCTGATTTAAAAAATGGACAAGAAGTTATTGATATAGCAAACAAGAAACGTACATTGAAAATAATTCCTCCAGAACAAGATGGAGATTATACAAGATATTATTTGGATTCAATGAGAAGTGAAAGAAAGATAGAAATATTCGTGTTGAAGTATTACTTAGAAGAGAAATTTGGAATTTCATTTAGCCCAAGAAATGACAACTCTGTAATATGAACGGATTTTATAAATATAGTAAGATTAAACTGAATATTTTATAATTATCGTTAATAAATAATTGCTTAAAATCCCTTAGTAGTAAAGCTTTTAATTTTTACTACTAATCGCTACCTTGATTTACTGTATTTTGCCTTGTGTGGATTTTGATGACAGAATAAAGGCAAAATAAACGATTTGGCATGTTCGGCAAATCAGAGCCCAATATAGCATTTTATGATGTAGTTAAAATATGCTGCGTGTGTTTTTCTGTTACCATAGAATTAGATAGGATAAAAGAAAATGCTCGCATTCAGTTAAAATATGCTGCATATGTTTTTCTGTTGCAACGGCAGGTGTTGTCGTTTCTTCTGAATTTTTTATTTCATGTGGATTTCGAGAAAACTAGAGAGCAATTTATAACGAGTTTACAACTTTTGAAAGACATTTCGCTATGAGTAATTGTTGGGCAAAATTGATAATATTACAAGGAAGAAAGTAAAGCTATGGAGGAAGATAATATGGGATTAAAGATGAAAAAAGCAAAATTTGAAGGTCGAGAGATAAAGATTTCAGATTTTAAAGAATCTATGAGAGGAAATCTTCATTGTATTTATTGTAATACACCAATTACGTATGTAGCTGGGCATATAAGAAAGATGGGAGATAGAGATATTAAAGTTAATCCATATTTTAGATTGGTGGATGAAAAAGATAACCCACATCAAGATGAATGTATGTATATAACCGCTAATACTGTTAAAAAAATTTTTGCTGATATTGCAGATGAGAGGTTAGCAACATTCCAGAACAATAAGTATATTACAAGGTTACATATAATTACAGAAAACCTTGAAAAAGAAAAAAAGGAAACGGTATCAAAAGAAAATGAGAAATCTTGTTTGGAGAAATCCGAGAAAACGTACATTAAAGACAATGAACAGCCAGCATATCTGTATACAATTAAAAAAATTGTCAAATTAAAGGAAGCTTTAGATGATGATAAAGAACTTAGAGATTTAGTGGCCTTACAATTTTATAATAAATATGAAAAAAGATATGATGAGATTGAATGGAAAGATTTTTATGCTGATTACAATCTGAAACAATATGAACATATTTATCAATTAATCGAAGAAAAAAAAGCATTTCATCCAATTTGTTTTTCCGGTGAAATAAAAGAAGTAAAAGAGTTGGGAAATAGAGGGATTTACATTATTAAATTTTATTCTATAAAGCAAAAAAGGGGAGTATATTTATCCTTATCAATAACAACAAAAAGTAAAGATGCATTTGATTATGCTAGTGAATTAATTGGTAAAAAAGTTGTCATCTATGGATGTAATCATTTTATTGGAAAAACAAATGAATCTGAAAACAACAATAGAAAAACTACATATCACAATTTCACTACTCAAATCAATGTAAAGACTCAGATATTTGTAATGGAATAAAATTATGATTATATAATGAATATATGTCGTGCAGATAGTGCTTAGTCTACGGATTGGGTGTTGTTTTTTTGATTTTGTCGAGATTGTGGATTGATATGATATACGGGATATGGTATAATAATACGAATATCGCAATTATTAAGGAGATAAAATAAATGAATTTAATTAGTTTATTTAGTGGTTGTGGTGGCTTGGATTTGGGGTTTGAAAGAGCTGGTTTTGATATTCCTGTTGCTAATGAGTTTGATAAAACAATATGGGCTACATTTAAAGCAAATCATCCACATACGCATTTGATTGAGCAAGACATAAGGCAAGTAACAAAAAATAATATATTAGAATTTGTTGATGGAGATATAGATGGAATTATAGGTGGTCCACCGTGTCAATCATGGTCAGAAGCTGGCTCTCTTAAAGGAATAAACGATGAGAGAGGACAACTGTTTTGGGACTACATAAGAATTTTAAAAGAATTTAAACCTAAGTTCTTTTTAGCGGAAAATGTAAGTGGAATGCTCGCAAACAGGCATTCTATTGCTGTTAATAATATTCTTGAAATGTTTGATGAAGTAGGATACGACGTTTCATTTACTTTAGTCAATGCTAAGGACTATGGTGTGGCAGAAGAAAGAAAACGTGTTTTTTATATTGGTTTTAGAAAAGATTTAAATATTAAATTTGGTTTCCCTAAAGGGTCTACAAAGGACGATAGTAAAAAGATTACTCTTAGAGATGTTATTTGGGATTTACAAGATACAGCTCTTCCTGCAGGAAACAAAAACCATCACAATCCAGAGGCAATTAATAATAATGAATATTTTGTAGGAGAATATTCGCCAATATTTATGAGTCGAAATAGGGTAAAATCGTGGGATGAGCAAGCTTTTACAGTGCAAGCATCTGGACGACAATGTCAGTTGCATCCACAAGCACCTAAAATGATAAAGGTTGAGAAAAATGATTGTAGATTTGTAGAGGGCAAAGAAAATTTATATAGACGAATGACAATTAGAGAAATTGCTCGAATACAAGGTTTTCCGGATGACTTTAAGTTTATATATGAGAACACAAATACGGCATATAAGATGATAGGAAATGCTGTTCCGGTTAACTTGGCATATGAGATAGCAGTTGCAATAAAAAAATATCTTGAGGGTAAGGGTGCAGAAGTTGAGATTGATAACGAAGTTTTAGATGCCAAGGAGGATAATAAGAGAAAAATGAGTACAAAGAGTAATGATCAAGGACGAGCATATGAATATGCGTGGATTCAAACGTTATATGGAAATTTGAATAAATTAAGAAAAACAAGAATTGTTGAAAATTCAAGTTTGACTGCAAATGAGAAAGCTTGGTTGCAGATGGATGAAAATATGCAGGAAACTTTTATGATGTCAGCGCAGGCTGCCATAAATACACTCATTGAACTCGAACCAATAATGGTAGAAGATGATAGTGATGAACTCATTCTTGAATTTCAAAAAGATGAGCAGGGTGTGAAAGGCGATGTACGCGATATTGTCATAAAGAGAAAAGATAGAGATTGGGAAATTGGATTAAGCATAAAACATAACCATGATGCTGTAAAGCACAGTAGATTAAGTCATAGACTTGATTTCGGTAATGAATGGTTTGAAATGCCTTGTTCCAATAAATATTGGGATACAGTAAATCCAATATTCGATAATTTGAAAAAGGAAAGGGAGAACGGAACAAAATGGTTTGATATAGAAAATAAGAGTCAGGAAGTATATATACCTTTGTTGCAAGCATTTATTGATGAAATTAGTTATGCTAATAAAAAGGATAAAACAATGCCGAGAAAGATGATTGAGTATCTAATAGGTATCAATGATTATTATAAAATTGTAAGTAGAGATAGTAAAAAGCTTACAATTATTCATACGTTTAATATGCATAACACATTAAATAAACCTGCCCAAAATAAAATCTCGGCGATTACTGTTCCAATAGTAAACTTGCCTACACGACTTGTAGCAATTGAATTTAAACCTGATAGTGATAACACAGTAGAGATGTATCTTAATAATGGTTGGCAACTTAGTTTCAGAATTCATAATGCAAGTACAAAAGTAGAACCAAGCCTTAAATTTGATATTCAATTTGTAAGTATGCCAATGGAAGTTGTTAATATTGAATGTAAATGGAATAAATAATTGCTGAAAATCCTTAGTAGTAAAGCTTTTAAATTTTACTACGTTTTTACTACTAACCGTTGCATCGATTTGCCGTATTTTGCCTCGTTTCAGATTTTGGTGACAGAATCAAAGGCAAAATAAACGATTTGGTATGTTCGGCAAATCGGGGCAAATCAGAGCAAAATATAGCATTTTAGGAGGTAGTTAAAATATGCTGCGTGTGCTTTTCTGTTGCCACGGCAGTACACTAATCGAGCGCGGAAACCCTTGATATTCCTTGACTTTTTGAAGCTGACAGAGAAAATTTACTACTTATTTACTACTTACTAAAATTGTTGATTGCCTTGCCACGATATAAATAAAATTGAACATTATTCGCATAAGCGACGTTACTTTATCCCAACAGGGAAACAAGGAACGCCGCTATTTTTTTACCCTCATGTTACGCAGTAAGGGCAAATAAAGCCTTGATTTATGCGGCTCTTAGAGCGCGAAAATGAGAAAGACAAGGGTTGATACCTTTTCCCTCAAAACCGCGTTTCTACTGCGTAACAAATCCAACCAAAGGAGTGATGAAGCTATGGCAGTTTTCCGCGTGGAA
>JABLTO010047193.1_pt1 | contig 16096 bp, 31 predicted proteins | sample 7160091 | NCBI WGS metagenome assembly JABLTO01 (sample SAMN14651225, study PRJNA627086) | human gut metagenome | isolation source: feces | host: Homo sapiens
CTAGTTGTAGCCTCTCTATTTTAGGCTACATACCTACTTAGATTTACCCATACCTATGCCTGTCAGCTCATGTGCTTGGTTCTCGCACTCTTTGCCGAAAGACATGTGCCAGACACCTTTTCGGGAAGTGGCGGACATATGCCTCTTGCTATTAGCTAAGAGACATACACTTAATCGCTGTTCTTCTGAATACATTAAACGAATGTCAAAACAAGAGTTTTCGCATCTAAAGTACACCTCCTTACTATTTAATATATAAGTGGCGGCAGTCGGATTTGCACCGACCGCGAGGGGGAGCAACTCGCGCCTCTTATTAGTATACCGCCGTGTAAACTATTTATTATACTTGACTCTCCAACTGAAAAGCCTGTTACACAGGCTATTCATATACAATTTACTTATTCATGATTTACTTATTCATGATTTACTTATTGAAAGCAAGTTTCCAACGATTATAATCTTTTAAATATTCAGACGCAAGTAGTCTTTTCTTAGCCTCTTGAGTGTTTCGCCCACTGTCTAACTTATAAACCGTGTTATTATGACGATATACAACACCCATAAAATTCGGTTTCACTCCCATCTGCTCATTTTCATATGTTCTATAAAATATTCCAGAGATCCAAACTCTGTAGTAACTGAGTTTTTGTTCAACCTTACCCTCCTTCATTCTTTTGGTAGAACGTCTTGACAATTCATTTCTCAACACTTGTAATTTAGGTTCTGATTTAAGTCCTCTTAGTATTTTATCACCATCCGCTCTATCTTTCCAGACATCTTTAGAATACAGAGGATGTTTGTATAAAAACTGGGTTAGTTCAGCACAATTTCTAAAGGCGGGAACAGCTTCCCTGTATATCGGATACTCCTCCTCCCCACATCTGATTACCATGTTGTTAAAATCAAGATCACAACTGCGAACGTTGAGCAACTCATCTTCAGAAAGACCTGCAAATGCCATCCAGTAATAACATCTATATATATTGTCGGAAGTCTTTTCAGTGACAGGCTCGCACAAACCGTTTAGATAGTGTTCCAAGTGCGCAGGGCTTGCAACCGTATGCGTTTTCATCTTCTCCAAACCAACGAAGTTGATATTTTCAATAGCATCACAAGCACCGGGAACTCCCTGAACTATACACCATCTGCAATAATCTCTCAACACGGTTATTCTCATTACCTTGCTTTGACTTCTGAAACCAACTATTGAGTCTACGACTGGCTGTATCTCTGACAGACCCTTCGTGCAAAAATCAGCTCCCCATTCAGTCTCATAATCCTCTATGGCATTAAAAATGCTTTCGCAAACATTCCTCGTGTTTATACTGTTGGAGTAATTATTGATAAATTCTCTCTTTAACTCCTCGTTATACATGGCTTGTTCCTCCGCGTGCAACTGCACTGTTCTACGCCACTTCCTAACCACTTGACATTGACATTATAACACACTTAAACTTGCTTGTCAAGTACATTTTATAATTTACTTGAAAAAATTTTAACTTAGTAAAAATCTAAATTCTTTGTCGCATTGTTTAGTGTTGGGAACACCGCACACAATCTTAACTAATTGGTTCACACAACTATCAGTACACAAATAAATTGATTTGACTGAGTTTAATTGGAGTGTACAATCATGTGCCGTATTTGTAAGGAAAATAATATTCGGTTGCAATGATATATGTAACACATCAAACTTTAAATTTAAATCTAAGAAATCGTCTTGTTCTGACGGGTACTGGTTCTCTGATGATAATATTAGCGTCTGTCTCGGATTGTCAGTATAATACTCCATAAATCCTGTTATGGATAATTTTTGCATTTTTGTAGATTCCTCCTATTGATTTTTTTAAATCACTGTGGTATACTACAAAGGAGCGGTGTTGTGTGATTAAGTTGCCGCTCAGGGTTGTAGTAATACAACTCGATTTGTCACTAGCGGCTTGCTCAACTATCCTGTTCTGGCGAGCCGCTTTTTGTTGCAACAAATATTAGTCGGTCTTGACACCAACCATAGTTTATGATATAATTTTAAAACAAATATTTGTTATAACTTATCATATCACAAACATTTTTGTTTATCAATAGATTATTTTACAAATTTTTATATTATTTTTATGAGGGTGCCAATATGGACTTGTGCAATAGAATTAGATTTCTGCGAATCAAAAATAATTTAACACAAAAAGAGTTAAGTGAGAAGCTTGGTGTCTCTGTAGTTAGTATAAGTTGCTGGGAAAACGGATCGAAATTTCCTTCACTTAATGCTCTTATATCGATAGCTAAAACATTTAATGTATCTACTGACTATCTTCTTGGTGTATCTTTTGAACCTGAAAGAGATGAACTGTTGTTAAGTTCAAACGAAAGACGTCTGCTTTCCAATTACAGGGTTCTGGATAAGTATGGTAAGAGAGCCGTAGATACATTATGTACTATTGAAAAAAGGCGTGTTAATTCAGAAAGAGAGTTTGAACAAAACTCTTCCCCCGCGTTCAAAAACACTTCCACAAGATATATCCCTCGATATACAACCCCATCAGCTGCCGGAATGTCTATTCCTCTTGACGGTGATGACTTCGAAATGATACTCGTTGATAATACTGTGCCCGAAGAAGCTGATTTCGCTGTAGGTATTCAGGGGGACAGCATGGCTCCGTATATCCATGATGGAGATACCGTGTTTGTTAAGAGAGTTACTGACCTCTCAGTCGGTGACGTTGGTATCTTTTCCGTTGATGGCGCCATGTATTGTAAGCAATACTATATTGATGAGAACAAAAACCTCACACTTGTCTCAGCAAACCCTGAATTTAAACATACCAATGTATATGTAAGTTCAGAAAGTAGCAGTGATGTTCGTTGCTATGGAAAGGTGCTACTTAATTGTAAAATCGAATTACCGGATTATCTTTATGAGATTTGACAGTTAGACAAAAGATCAAATTGAACACCCTGAGACTTACATAACTCAGCCAAAGATACACGTCTATCGCTCCCCCTACCTGCGCCGTAAATAGCGAATGCCACATAGCCCATTTCAGGATTAGTTCTCTTTAAAATTTCATTTAGGCGCAACTCTATACGTTTACAAAATTTCAGGCGGCGTCGTTGACCTCCTTTTTCTTTTCGTATGGCTTTGTCATAAGTGATCCTATATCCCCCTGAAGAGAAAAACAATAAATCTATCTTACCTTTAGATGCAAGAAGAAGTCTATATACCCAATATACATCAGAGTCTGTATCACATGCCCTACACGGGCACTGACTTTTCGGTGGTATTTCTATCACAGACTTCCAATCATCTCCATAAACATATTGAAAATCTTCCTTAAACGCTTCATATATCTCATCATAATTCTCTCCACTTAAAACATACTCTTTTACTTCTTTTGTAGTATCTTCATCAGCTTGTAATTTCTCCTCATAATATCGGCTAAGTTTTTGATAGTCTTGAGAGGGTAAATGCGAGGCAAGGTTGGTCTGAAGTAGTTCAGATAAAGTAACCCGATATATATAGTGACCATCAGCATTACTCCACACACAATGTCTATCAAATGTAACATATCCAATATCCGGATAGGTTTCTTTTAAAACCTTATTTAGGCGCAACTCTATGCGTTCGCAAAATTTCAAATGTAGTTGTCTTCGGCGACGTTTTTCATGTCTATCCTCTTTTTTTATGGCTTTGGCATAGACAAGTTTATATCCATTGTCTAAAAAAAATCCAGGCTCTACCTTACCTTTAGACGCAAGAATCAATTTTTGTACCCAATATACATCAAAGTACTGCTCATTATCTTTGAAAGGAGGAATACGCAAAAAGGATTTCCAATCATCACCATACACACATTGAAAATCTTCCTCAAATTCTTGACATATCTTTTCATAGTTTTCTCCGCTTAGGACGTACTCTTCTACTTTCTTTTTGGTAAACCAATCAGCTTGTAACTTTTCTTCATAAAACGTGAGAAGTCTTCGAAAGTCACGCAGGAGCAGATATTGAGTATTATCTGTATCAAGTAATCTAGATAAGGTAACACGAAAGTAATCAGAAATACCATAAATAGCAAACGTAACATACTCCATCTCTGGGTAAATCTCTTTTAAAGCCTCATTAAGACGAAACTCTATGCGTTTGCAAAACTTTACAAGGTACTGTTGACGGCACCATTGTTCATATCTCTTTTTTTCTGTTATGGCTGTGACATATGGAATTTCATATCCGCTTATGAAAAACGAAAAATCTAACTTACCCTTAGACGCAAGAATTAGTCTGTACACCCAGCGTGAATCGTTGTGCTGTCCTCCATCCAACTGAGAGGGAATATGTAAAATAGACTTCCAATCATCACCATATATATATTGAAAATCTTCTGCAAAATTCTCACATATCTCGTTGTAATTTTCCCCGTTTAAGACATATTCTTCAATCTCGTCTGTGGTGTAACCATCGGCTCGTAACATTTCTTCATAATATTGGCTAAGCCTACGGCACTTAACCATAGACATTTCATATGCATAGTCATTTCCCTTCTCAATAGCATATCTTCCTCCATAGTAAAGCCCACCAAACAAAGCAAAAAAGAAATTAAACATTATACATCTATCCCTTCACACTCCATCCACAAGCTTGGAAACACAAACTTAGCAATCACAGTCCCATCCTCTGTAGCAAAAAATCCAAACCTCACCGTCTTTTCTACTAAGTCATATAAGATATGCTCGTTAGGTTCCTTTTGCGGAATATCAACAGTCAAATCTATACACTCCAGAGAAACTGAGATTTCCCCGTTCTCCGTATCAACTTCTACCTCAATCGATTCATTACCGAACTCGTCCGACAGTTCATCTATAGCCTCACAATATTCTTGAAATTTATTAAGCTTTCTCCCGTCTATCACATAGGACGGAAATATCTTACTGCCGTCCCTAATTACCGGCAACGCTGTTTCAAAACACTCTCCATGATGGCTCATTACTTCCCTCCTTCTTCTATCTTTATCTTATCGGTTATCCCATTAAATCCAAAGTCCAGCTGTATAGTACCGTCCGTCTTAGGATAAACGTCCACATTTGAAGCCGCCTTTGCCGCTGCCACAAACAGAAGTGGATTATCAAATATTATTTCTTTGCCAACTACACTGACAACACCAACGCTTTTAGCCGGTTCATTTAACCTACACGTAACCTTTGTGGAAGTTCCTTTTGTTATGTGTTTCAAAACCTTGTACGTATATATCACAGCCTCCGCCTTACGTGGGTTTGTCACACTTATATGCCCGTCTTCATTTTTGGGAATTTTGGAAAAGATTTTAGCTAAAGAGTCAAGCGTTCGGTCAATTGTTTCGTCATCCACATAATCTCCGTCAATAAAAATTTTTTCTTCTTCGTAGCTTTCGTAATTTTCATTGTTGCTCATTATTTACACCCTCCTATTCTAAAAATTTTTCAGTTCTCTAACGCAGTCTGCAATTATTTGTGCTGCCTCTTTGCTCTGAGCAAACGTTACGTTTTCTGAAAATGATATTCTTATAGAGCTTCTCGCTTGTTCCTGCGTTAATCCCATTGAAGTAAGTACATGGCTTGGCTCTAATTCTTTACTGCAACATGCTGCCCCAGCCGACACACAAACGCCTCGTGAATCAAGCATTAGCACCAACGTCTGAGCGTCTATGCCTTCAAATGTTATATTTAAAATTTTCCCTGCTTCATGAGGCTTTAACCCGTTTACACTCATTATATCTGAAAGCCCATAATTTGTCAACAGATTAAAAAAGTCTGTTTTGGCTTTTGTAACACGCTGAGTAACCCCGCGTTTCATGTTATTCATAGCTAACTCACACGCTTTTCCAAACCCAACTATACCCGCAACATTTTCCGTTCCGCCTCTAAGACCAAATTCTTGTGCTTGTCCCCCATTTATTATAGGGGAGAGATATTCTTTATTCCTCACATAAAGTGCCCCAACGCCCTTCGGTCCGTGTATTTTATGAGACGATATTGATAAAAAATCACATTGAATATCATCTACGTTCAACTCAAAGCTCCCTGCTGCCTGTACACAGTCAGTATGAAAAAGGATATCATTCTCCTTACAAAAACTGCCAATTTCTTTTATTGGGTTAAGCGTTCCAACTTCATTGTTTACATACATAAAAGAAGCCAAGCCTAATCCATACCTTTCTTTAAGTTGGTCAACGTTAATTTTGCCCTCTCTATCGACGTCCAAATAAATTGTTGTAGCTCCACAATCACTATGCCCGCATAAAGCTGACCCGGCTCTTAAAACAGATTCGTGCTCCGCCTGCGATGTAACAAAGTTTGGTTTGCCTTTCTGTGATAAATATTTTGCTGTCCCAAGTATTGCAAGATTGTTCGCTTCTGTCCCTCCTGACGTAAATATTATTTGCTCAGGTTTCGCTCCGATGAAGTTAGCCACCCTTTCTCTTGCTACTTCTATAGCACGAGAAGCAGTTCTTCCCACACTGTATAGTGCTCCCGGATTGCCAAAATTGTTTGTTAAATAAGGCGTCATTTCTTCAAACACCTTTGTGTCAATCTGCGTTGTTGCCGCAGAATCAAGATAAATCATTCATACACCTCCTGTACCTCTGTAAGATGATAGTTTGATAGATTGGAATTCCAAAGGTCGCGAATCGCGACCTTTAATAGTGAGACATTCCAAGGATGTCGTGTTTCGCTACACCCTTAACATCATTATCAATGCTCACAGCCTTTCCCACAAACTGATTAAATACATATTTCTACTCTGACCTGACGCACTAATTTGGTGCATCAGCTTCCGTTGTGTTCTGCATAGAACTTACTGCTTCAGCCGTAGCTACTTGAGTTTTTACAACCCTCCAAAGCTTGCAGTTCTACAGTTGAATACGATTGCCCAACACTGATATTGCTTACCTCATAGGTTTTATTTCCTTCTAGCTTTAACATAGCAAGTTCTTCCGCATCGCAATGATACTCTGCATCTCGTCTAACAAATTTTGCGACAATCATATTTTTCCTCCTTTCTCCTATCGTCTCGTCCGCTAACAAAGCAGCAGCAATACAGCCCGAACGTAGCTGCTAATAGCAAAACAACGACTGAAATTAAAACCAAAATTTTTATCATTGTATAACCAACCTCCAACATTTATAATTTATTTTCCATTTTTACCCTTTCTTCGTCTTCGCGAAATATAGACTCAAGATTATTCCAAAAACTCGCAGGCAAACCCAAAACAGATTCGAGCCGTAGTGCTATTTGATGTGTTAATCCCGTTCTACCATTTATGAGTTCTCTGGTTTCTTGTTCTGATAAATCCATTCTTTTTGCAAATCCTTCTTGTGTCATTCCCTGAATCAGTAACAACTCACGAATTGTAGCTCCGGGAGGGATTGCAGCGTGATTTTCACTTGTGTGTATATTAATATCCATATTAAAATTCTTCCCCTATATCATGTTGTTTTTCAAAAGCAACGAGTTCCGCTATGGCTTCATCAAGCATTTCTTCTGTTTCAGCATTTTTGTTATAATATATCTTTTTGCCCAAATTTGAAACTATTTCTTTTAATCCTAACCACTCACGATATTGTTTTACTGAAAGTCCGCTTCCAATATGTCCCGCCTCACATTTTTCGACATCTATTACACAATCACTTTCATATCCGCAAAAATCACATATGTAAACACGTTTTGTCCTCATTCACCACCCCACAGGGAATGGCGTTACAACACAACACTCCTCGAAAGGGATGATTTCATTTGTCAACTTCTCCCCGCACCACGGACAGTAATTTATTTTAAGATGTTCGCTCGTTTGAGCTACCGTACATTCCGGTATCTCATGAATAAACCCAAAACTAACCAGTTCCTCCCACTTGTAAATAGTAAAATGGAAATTCTTATCACTACATCCATTACATGCAACACAATCAATATCTCTGAGTACTTCACAAAAATTATCATTTGCATAACTATTACGAACTGCTATTCCATACTTTTTATGCTCCGAATAATTATCACAGAATTTACACATCTTACATACCTCCTCTATTTTTTTATCCCTCTGATATTTTGATATATTTCAATAACATTTTTAAAGTATTCTTTTTGCTCGTCATCTGCCAATTCCGACATTCTCCCAATGTCAAATCGCATATACCCGTCATCTAAATTATGACAATTTGGACATTCAAAATGATGTATCGGTGTTCCAAATCCATCTCTAATATTGGGAACAGTCCCCCGTGGCAATATAGACGTGGTTTCTTCAACCCCACAATTAGGGCAGTAGAAAAAATATTTCATCGTTTATCTCTCTTTCCACAAGTTATAAAAACTTTTATCAAACAGTCGTATACTCAATCTTTTTATTCGTCTTTTCAAAGACTAAAAAATATGAATGAAATTTGCGTGCGTGCTTTTGATTTTTGAGCTGCCAATCGGAGACCAATCTATTTTTCGACAACAACACAAATAAATCTTTTGGATAAAACTATTCTTTTATCAATATTTTGCTTGCCACAATGGATTGTTCAACATCTTTGTTGCTTGCTCAAAAGCAGACTCAGTGATGTCTGCATGTTCTACACCGGTGCTTGTAACAATGGTTGCAATACCACACAAATAACTTAGTTTCATATGCCCAACTTCTAATATTATAATAGCATCATTTTCAGCAACAAATTTCTGAAGACGGTTGATAAAATCATCATACAAGTCCTCCTCAACAATACCGTTGCTATAATCCCTAAAAGAAATTCCGTCATATCCTCCGAAGCTAAACTCAGTTTCGCCATTTTTATCTTTATTTTCGTATAGTTCTACTTTATTCCCGTAACCATCATGGACATTGAACATCATTAAACGGAACGCCTCCTCATCTTTAACATGAAAATAGTTGGTTCGTATTACGCAGAAATAATCAGCCATTTATATCATCTCCTATTTGTCCTAAATATTCTTTTATATTTGGATAATCGTCAATCATTTTGTTTAAATAATTTTGTCTTTCTTGCTCCAGTAAATTTCTCAGCTTTTTCTCTAATCTCTTTATTTTTAATATATAAATAACACATAGAACTAAAGAAAACAAGAAATATATTATGTACGTCATGAATGTTTAACTCCCAAACTATCTAGAACGGTTATCCAAGTATTATATTCTCCCTGCATTACACCATTTTCAAACACATCATCAGGTATACCACTCCTTTCCAGTTCTTCGAGTTTTGTTGTCGCAGTATGGATTAATCGTTGCGTATTATCCCTATATAACTGAAACCTTTTGCTTATCTTTTGAGCAACATCGTCCGGTAAAGGACGAAATCCAATACATGTTAGTGTCCGTCCAATGCCATCTTCATCTATTTCTTCCGGCTGAAGCTCCGTCAAACATCTATCTTTAATTAAGAAAAAATCTTCGTTTTCTACTAAACCAAGCTCAAGAGCTAAAGTCTTAGCTTTAAGTAACTGTGTTCTGTTTTTAGCCTCACATATCGTCTTAGTAGAAATATCACAAATCCAATCATCGTATATCTCCTTATCCATGCAGACAGGTACCTTAATCTTGCCCTCGCTGAATGTAGGAAAGTGCAAATTAAACATCGGGGTTGTGATAAACGCAATAGAAGCGTGACAACATTGTGAGGCTAATTTACCGGGGGACATACCCAAATCTTTTCTTGCTATAATCAATTGACGCATAGAAATCATTCCCCCTCGTTTTCATCAGGCTGTAGTTCAAGCTGCTCTATAAATTCTTTTGCAGTAGGCAATTCCGTTAGCTTAAACTCTGCTACCAACCTGACCGGATAGTATTGTGTATCATCGATATTCATTCTTTCTTTACATTTCATACCAGCAAATCGCTCATTGCTATTGAGCGAGTTAGTATTGAACCCCTTATAAACCTCAAAAGTTTCCTTATCGAAATCAATAACATATGCCCATTCGCAGAACAAACTATCTGCCGCAAAATCATAGTCGTCCCATAGTTTTAGTCCGCTTTCCGATGAAGCAACCATTTTCAATATATTAGATGCCACATCACGACTAAACTGTGGATATTTGTTCAAGAACTTGTCCGAAGTTTCCATGTCAATACTTTGCGTCTCAATATCAACACCGAACTCTTTCCACATTTTTCTATAATCCTCTTTGTCTACGAACACACATTTTGGGGCTTTTTCTCTTAATCCGTCAACGTCACCATTATGTAAAAAGCGCAGAATATTTATTCCTTGTCCGCTCGGATATCCGTCCCATTGTCCATACTGTGCGATACAGTGCTTTCCTCCGCTTATAACGCAAGTTAAATTTCTTGTTCCCATTCTTATTCCTCCTTGTATTGTATAATTTAAACACTAATTAATACTCTCTAAAAGAACTGCTTCATAATAATCATACTCATCCTTAGCATACTTATCTTTTCTGAAATCCTCCAAGGTGGAAAAAATTACTTCAACAATGTCATCTTCACTCATATCTCTAAGATATTCAGACGGATTTATTTCTTCGGCGGTCATGCCACCAAAATAGAACCAACTATCCCCTATTTGACATACAGTCCCACTTTCCATATTAGGGTCTACTACAAATTTGACGAGATTTTCTCGTATTCCTTCCTTAATAAGTTCCTTTGTAATCATATTTAAGTAACTCCATAAAATTCTTTATTCATTTTCTCTCTGGCAATTCTGCGATTTGTTTTGCTAATTCAGCAGCTCTGCTGTAATCAAATTCATTATACCATAAGGCATATAAGCCTTTGTTGTCGAACTCCTCGACCCTATCATTGCATGTGCCATATTCTCCACCCCATTCTATGGGGCAATCGGGGCAATTGTCATCTCCATAGCCATATTCGCAACAATAACATTCGTTACATGGCACCTCCACCCTATGCCTTTCAAAATAGTCAATTTTATCAACTTTACGCTTCTGTTTCAAAGTCTCATCAGCAATCCAGTTCCACATCTTACGGTGGTTTGATATTGCTTCTGATTTTGTTAGTCGTCTCATTCTCCGTCACGCCTTTCTCGCTGATGCTGTTCTTTTGCCTTTGACTTGTACCAATTGCATTCTTCCTTTTTACAGTACAGCTCCTTCAATGCTATACAATGAGGATGTCTGCCCGCATTTTTATATGCAAAACAATCTTTATGTATCATTGTTATTCCTCCTCCGTTGTGTTCTGTAACGAACTCACCGCTTCTCCCCTTGCCGAGAGACATATACTTAATCTCACTTTCTACGGCACGTTGTAATCTACATTGCAGGTACGTCAACCGGCATCACTCTCGTAAAAAGATTCTGATGTCTTAGGTAGATGATTTGCTTTTTCGTTTTGGCTGCTTTCCTTGTTTGCCCTCTCACTTTCACCGTTATGACCTAAAGTTCTTGCCACTTCGCTTTCAATGAGGTACCTCGGGGCGGAAACAGCTACTCTTCCTTCAGTCTTTCTTGTTGGCTCCATCAGAGCTGCCTTTCTCTTCTTCTCTACAAATAAATACTTCTGCTAACAGCAAGAAGCTATCATTCAGTGCGTTTATACACCAATTGATAAATAACATTACAACCACCGTATTTTATTTATTTCGAATATTTGGTTAGGTGTAAAAAGAGTATTGCACCGGTTCTAAACACCGTGTTCATTAAGGGCTACAGACACAACTATAGAACACATTGTCCCATCTGCAACCATAGCGTGTATTCTCTCTGCAATATCTTGAGCTCGTAATTTTCCCCTTAATACGAAAGAAAACTCACTAAGTTTCGTCTGAGAAAGTTCTGTGCCTTGTTCCTTGGCATTAGATATAGTATTTTCTTTGTGCTCAACAGAAACCATATCGCTATTCGTTGCATTAGATAAAGTTAATTCTTGATTAATACTCTCATTATTGGAATTCACTGCCTCCCTCGTGAATTGTTCCCAAAGTTCTGCATCCCTCTTACTTTGACGCCCCCTTTTAAACAAACTTTTAAGACCTAATTTAGATATAATGTTACTCATGTTTCGAGATGAATACCCAAGCGTTTCAGCAATTTGAGACATTGATGCCCCATAATTTTCATTCAAATTACGTATGTACATTGCTTTCATGGAATCGCTTAAGCGCGAGAACTCTTGCTTTGACATTCGTTTATTAAGATTTATGCATATAATCTCTCCCCCTCCATCATCAAGCTTTGTTTGCATTTTCTTACTAACAATAGGAACATGATATCTCCTTCCTACAGTATCCTCTTTATACACTTCGTGTATTTCATTCATAATAAATCTCTCCTTTTTGTTATTACCAATGATAGTCAAACATCACAAGAGCCCAATCATTAGGGTCCTCTTTAATATCAGATATATCTTTGGCGGTTATTCTTGCTGTACACTTATGACTGTCATAAAAACAAGAGTCTATCATGTAAACTCCGTACAGTATATTTCCAAGTAAGTTTAGATAAAAAGCCTTACTATTTTTATTCCCCACCGAAGCTACGATCTCATCTATGTTTGTGCCTAACTCCGTTTTAATCTGACGGAGTGAATCGTCGATAACGCTATTTTGCTGTTCCAAACAGACCTCGAGCTCGTGTATAAAAAGGGTGGCATCGTCTTTGGCAAAAATCACATTTTCCGGATAGATCTCTTCCCAACGCCCGGCAGTATTTGTTTCACGCCAATCAAAAACATCTCCTGCAAATTGTTCTGTTGCTTCACGAGCATAGTGGCGCACTCCTAATCGAGTAGGAATTTCTTTCTTATCATAAAAATCAGGTATATAAATCAATATCTTATGTAAGTAATGCACTAAAATCACCTCCTTATTTCCGTTCCGGCAGTTCCGCAATCTGCTTAGCCAGCTCGGCGGCTTTGATGTAATCCTCTTCATCACGCCATAGAGAATATAAGCCCTTATCGTCACCGCAGAAATCTCTATTCGTACATCTACTATATTTTCCACCCCAGTCTATAGGACAGCGGGAACAATCTATGTACCCTTTATCAAAGGCATATTCGCAACAATAACATTCTCCGAAGGGCATATTTAACCCCCTTATCCCATGCGCCTTAAAATACTCCAACTCCTCAACCTTACGTTCCTGCTTCAACGTCTCCTCAGCAATCCAACGCCACATTTTGCGGTTGTTTGCTATTGCTTGCTCTTTTGTTAATCTCATAATTTCCTCCTTAGACTATTCCTAACTGTTTTAAATTGCTTAACAGTGTCTCATATCCATATTCTCCAATAGTTTTATCAATAACTTCCCGTATAGTATACTCTCCGTCTATATCAGTGCTTGTCCTATCACAATAGTCTTTAACTCCCATATCACAAGCTCCTGTCATTATTCTGTAAAATGTGTAACCGTGTACCTTATCGTTTAAGGTTAAGCCCTCGTATTGTTCTATGCCTCTGTTTTTACAGAGCTTAAATTCTAAGTCTCGAATGGCATCCTTTGCTGTTTTTCCATGGGCATATTTCCCGTCATATTCAGCTATGTAACACATTTCATCTTCATATGGAAATTCATAGCCTTTATGTATTGTGTATTTATCATACTTTTTGCTATGTGACAATACCATGCAATAACCGTCTACATCGGTCACATTGTAGACCGTGTTTTTATAATGGATTTTCTTTAAAGATGGACAATATCGAAATGCTGATATCTCGATTCTTGTAACACTATCGGGAATTATTATTTCCTTTAGCAACATGCAATTCGCAAAAGCATAAATTCCTATTCTTGTCACGCTATCAGGGATGGTTATTTCCTTTAGCGATATACAGCCCCTAAAAGCGTAATCTCCTATGTCTGTAATACTATCAGGAATTACTATTTCCTTTAGCGATATACAATTGTGAAAAGTGAACTCATCTATTCTTGTCATACTATAGGGGACTGTTATTTTTTTTAGAGACAGGCAACTCCCAAAAGCCCCACTTCCTATCTCTGTCACGCTTTTAGGGATCGTTACTTCCTCCAATGATTGACAAAGCCAAAAAGCGTTATTACCTATATAAGTCACCCTACTGGGAATTTTTATTTTTTTTAATGAGTCACAACAAGTAAAAGCACAGCTCCCTATTTTCGTCACACCACAATGGGCTTTTATTTTATTCCGCCACATACGACAAGCATCTAACACTTTGTATAATATGTTATTTTCTATCCTCATGATTTCCTCCTGTCCTGTTACTCCCCAAAATACAGCCACCACGCATACATGCCGGTTTGTATTCGCTGATTTTTTAGTTCCTTGATTTTTGAATTATTTTCTGTGTACACTTCTATTTGTTTGCACACCAATTCATTTGACTTTAATTCCGGAAATAAATTTACAACAACCTCCACATCTCTCTTTGAAAATTCTTCATATGTATACATCTCATGTTGTTTATATTCTTCAACAATAGAGGATATTTGCTGCTCAATTCTTTCATTTTCACTTTCATACAGAGCAATTTGCCTATCAATTGTCAAGCGCGACGATATCCCTATTGAGCAAGCTATCACAGCGATCAAAATGAAAACCACACACACAAGAGACAGAAATTGTGCTCCGTCAACTACATCTTTGTTAAAACGAAAACGCTCTCCTATCTTCCCTACTCCACCGAATACAACTATTCCTATAATCAACAACACTATTAACATATAATACCTCCTACCCGTTGTGTTCTGTAACAAACTCACTGCTTCGCCGTTTCTGATACATTATCGGGGATCTTTAAACTTTCACTACAGGCAACAAATAATTCAAATATAGAAATATCTTCATTCTCAATAAGGGTTAAATCTTCTCCCTCACATTCTCTATTACAAGTATCATCTTCCTGCGCAGAATTTTCCTCCTCACATTCCCACAAACCTCTATCGTCCATCCACCCTATCACATCATCTATATACTCATCGAGATCCTCCTCATATAGTACAATCCATTCTCCATAATCACTATCATATCTATACCAGCTATATCCTGTTGGTATTGAATCTAACTCGTCCCTAAGCGATTCCCATCCGCTAGCTGCTGTTGCGTATTCCTCTAAACGTCCATCTAACAATTGGTCTCTTACATTTTCTGAATAAATATCTTCGCAGTAGCCGCAACCTACCTCATTACAAAATCTCCTTAAATCATCCCAGTCCCAATCTCCACATACTGCTACAAACTCTGATCTTTTCATAAAATCACCTTCCATATAATCATAGTTTTTATTTAATATACTCTGTTTTTCCCTATTTCTTTTAAAAATCATTTTGCTCCGAATAGTCTCAATCTTATATCGATATCCTTTAGTCTCTGGAGGCTCCTGAAGGGATGGTTTCTATTCATTCGTGCCTCTCAATTCTTTCTCTTTATTGCCTTGCAACCTTTTCTTCCCTTATTTCCGCTTACCAAGCTCGTTCTCCAGCGCCCATCCTTCTCTGCCGCTGTTGAACTCGCGTCCCTTCCTTCTTTTTCCGCCTTTCAAGGTATTACATCCCGCTAACAGCGAGGAGCATATTTTCTTTTCATGAAAATATAATTGCATTGAAACTACTCGTTGTTTTTTAGTTTTGTAAATCAGTTTTGATAAGTTGAACAATATCAACATTAAATTTTTGCCCTATATGTTCAATAATTTTATCAATTGTTTCCCCTTCTATCATGCGGTAATAGTTACGATACCCCTCCATTGTTTGGATATCCAACTTATCCCACCTGTTCCCATGGAGCCTATCCATAACATAAGAAGAAACCATTGCTTGAAACTGACGCTTCTTTTTATACCCAACGGTAATTTCATTCCGTTGTGTTCTGTAACGAACTTACTGCTTCACAGGACTCTCTTTTGCCTAAGCTATTTGAGTTTTCATAGCCCTCCACAGCTTAAAGGTTCAACAAAACCTCAAGGTTATAGCCTCTCCAATTCAGGCTACATACCTACTTAGATTTACTGCGGCGTTATAATCACGGTCAATGTCTGTCCCGCAACACTCACAATGATATGTGCGGTCGCTCAGCTTTAGATCTTTCTTTATGTTTCCACATACTGAACATGTTTTACTACTTGGATAAAACCTGTCCACCTGTAAAAACTCTATACCATA
>JABLTO010127970.1_pt1 | contig 16096 bp, 21 predicted proteins | sample 7160091 | NCBI WGS metagenome assembly JABLTO01 (sample SAMN14651225, study PRJNA627086) | human gut metagenome | isolation source: feces | host: Homo sapiens
ACCATAACGGTAGGCGGTTAGTCCTTCAACAGAGGGACTGTGACCCTCTGATTACATAGAAACCTGCAAGGGAATCCGTTGGAAAGGAGGGCTAAGCCAATGAGTATTTTGGACTTTATTGCAGTAGTGAGTTTCGGCTTAACCTGCTTTTGCGCCGGATACACATTCGGTAAGGATAATAATAAACCACAAAAATAGCCGCCCCAGTCTGGCAAACTAAGCGGCTATTTTGATACAATAATGCTGGGCTAACCGTCTATCGGTAGCACTCTTTTTCTATAATTATACTATCATGTAGCTATGGAAATGTCAATTTGTAAGAAAGTGAAATGATAAGGTAAAGGGAATTGCTGAAATAATTGCAAGAATCAGAACTGGTGACAACGGTTAAATCTATGATGCTGAAATCAAGATGGTAAAAATCTTATGGATACTATGGGTTTGTCTCTTGAAAAAGCAATGAGTGCATTAAAATTTTACCTCCTAAAATGCATTTTGGGATAATGACTGTTCTTGCATCACTCCTGTTCGTCAATAAACTTATCCAATATTAGTATGAATTTTTTTACTTAGAAGAATAAAAAAACTATTATAAAGCGAGCTACACTTGAATAAATAAATCTCTAGCAGCAGAATAGAATTGATATTATATATTGATAGTTACAACATATACTTTTATAATATATGTAATAATAATCTATATTTTAGGAGAAGAAATTGAACAATAAAAAAAGAAATATTTTAGAGAAAAAACGTAGCTTTTCAATAGATAGGTGTTTTGTTTGTGATGAATTACTTACAGCTGAAAATGCAACAGAAGAACACATATATCCAAAATGGTTACAAAGAAAATTTAATTTATTTAACCAGCAAATAAGTTTGATAAATGGAACCTTTATAAATTATAGGAATTTAAAGGTTCCATGCTGTAAACAATGCAATGAGATTATGAGTGCTAAAATAGAAAAACCAATGCGACAAGCTGTTGAGGGTGGATATGAGTGTTTTAAAAATTTAAATAAGAATATTATATTTCAATGGTTAAATAAGTTATCATATGGAATGCTATATAAAGAAGCCATGTTATTGAAAGAACGAGGAAATGAAGATGGAGGTTATATAGTTTCTCATGAGATATTAAATGAACTGCATATGAAATATATTTTTCTTATTAGCATTGTTCAAAACACGGAGTATATAAAGAAACCATATAGTTTGCTTACATTTAAAATACAGCCAGATTGTAAGAATTCTTACTGGGGATACGATGCGTTTAATTTTCCAGTATTTTGTATGCACTTGAATGATATTGGGATAATAGCTCATTTGCAAGATAATGGATTTAATGGAGAATTTTTTAAAGAAAATGAGAATATGAATGAGTTGTTACAACATGAATTACATATTATGCAATTTCGAGAAATTTGTGCAAGATTTGTTTATAAAAGTAGCCTTTTTATGAGAAATCCGGCTTATATTATGGTTATGAACAATGAAAATGAATTACCAAGTCAAATTATTTCACAAGAAATGTCAGGTTTTGGATATGCGCCTTGGAATCAAGAAGTATATGCACAGGTATTAGAATTTTTTTGGAAAGACTTTGGCGTATCTTACCAAGATATTTATAAAGGAGATAATAAGGTTTGGACACTATTGTGGAAAGAGGATGGCTCTTTTATTAAAATAAAAGAACGTAAAGAGAAAGATTAATCCTGATAATATAACATTAGAAACAGTGGTACAATTGATCATTGAACTTTCGCCACCTCCAGTTTTGAATGATTGCCTTTTAAGAGTATCAAGAAAAGATTTTATGGTGACTGAACAACAATACAATGTACCCATATGATGGTTCTGGCTTATTATTCAAAAATAATTTATGAGTGCAACAATATTCCTAGCACAAAGATTAAAGCTGTTTGGTAGATAAAATAGAGCAAAATTATAACAAGTTTTTTGCGTAGCTCTGGACATTAGATGTCTGGCTACTTTTAATATATGGAGGAGCTAGTAATGGAGAGTAAAAAAGAGTATTTGAGAAGAATATTAAAGGTCACAAAGGATGATGTATGGTATTCGGAGATGGATACTTTTATGAGAGAATATAATAATTTTATTTCTGCATTTAACTTTGAGGAAATTAGAGATGGAGAAATAGAAAAGATATTTGTAGAGTTCCATAATAAGGGGATAACTCCTGCAAGGCTTGTAGAATTACAGAAGGGAAAGGAAGAACTGAAAAAGCAGTTATTTTATTATAGTAAAAAAACCAAGGAATATTATGAAACCGAGATAAAGGGAAAACGCTATGAAGAAATTTGCAGAACTAATCGGGCAAAAGAGATACAAATTGAACTTATGGATTTAGCAAGAAATCATAGTTTGACAGGAAACTTGAAGGATTTATCTCACTTTTTGTCCCAACTAGATAAATGGTGGATTACATTTATAAATGAATTATATGTTGTGGTAGATTTGATTTTTAGTGGTGAATATGAAGATGAATTTATTAGAGTCAACGAATTTGATAAAGTTGTTGATAAAGAAATATCATATTATAGAAAAAGAGTAGCAAAGTATGCGAAATCATTTAATCACTCAGAGTATTACTATGTGGGAAAAAATGATAATCCCTATAAGAATATATTTTTGTATTGTTTAAACGCTTATATTAGAAATTTTTATCCAATTAACATTATTACCATGCAGCCTGGGAGTGTGGATAAATTATTAAAAATGATAAAGCCCGAACAGAAGGAGAAATACACACTTAAAGATGTTGCAAAAGCATATGCTATGATGTCTAATGAGACTTTGGATAAATCCTACGAAAAAATAAAACAGCAGTTTAGAAAATCTCCATTTATGCAAGAATTGAAAAAAGGAAGAACGTACGAGTTTGACTGTATTGAGATTCCATTGGCAACCTATATTTATTACAGTAAGAAGAATCATGTTGAGCCAAAGTTCTCAAAACCATTTGATACATATGATAAATTCATAGTTCATTTTTATGCTCCATTGTTAAGAGCTAATATGTATGGTGAGTATGACAAATTACGGGCGTTTAATAGGTATGCTGATTTCATAAATAACGAGTTCAGAAAATTCACAGGTACTGTAAATGATGCATATTTAGATACATGGTTAGAGGAGTTATTCTTATCTTCTCTTCATTTAAAAGGAAGGTGTATAAGAGGGGTTAATATAGAAAGTGTCATTGAGGGAAAAATTCCTTATTAATATCTTTCCGTGAAATATTTTTTATTCATGCAATAATTACTTTATCCGGAAATAAATTAAATTTGGTACCAAATGTGAAAGGGATTATTATGAATAAAAAAGAAAGAAACAAACAAATTATTGCAATAACACAAAAGAAATTAGAAGATGCAGGTATTTCAGATAAGATGGATATTTTTCCAGTAGAAAATGTCTTTACTAGAAGACCACGCTATTGGAATGATGGAGAGAAGAATCTTTTCAAAGTTCATATGTGGGATGTAAATACTATGTCAGAGAAAGAATGCGAAATAGAAATAGACAACAGAATAAATGCAGCCAGAAAACATTTTGGAATATAGTTTAGGATAAAATTTGTTCTAAGAAGTATTCTGTGAAAGATTTTGCTACATTTGATATGATAGGACTTAGCAACAGGATAAAAACAGATGCAAGGGATGCCTGATGATTGCATAATTTCTTTCTCATGGCGGATATCTTAGATGACTCCAAGACAAAAATCCACTGCCGAAATCATAGCTTACGCAAATAAAGCAAATATAAAATTAAGAAGTTAAGAAACAAGATTCAATCTATAAAAAAATGGAAATAGTGCATTAGAAAGGAGAATATCATGAAGGTGGAGTTTCTTGTAAATGCAGATATAAATGATGGACGTCAGATTTTTATTCAAGAATCAGAATTTAGAAAAGCAAAAAATAACGATGAAGAGGTAAGTAGTAGATAGTGCGTACCTTGACAAAATTTTAGACCACCAAACGGCGGTTTTATTTTTTCTCTGTCTTTCTGCATTTCTCTGGAAGATTTGGTGACCATGGCAACAGGTCCTCACAAAAACTTAAGTCTTTATCATCCATATGCTTTGGTATCTCTTCCAATAGATATTCAAAGTATTACCTACAAGGTAACCAGCATTGGAGCTAACGCTTTCAAAAACTGTAAAAAACTTACCAAAGCTACCATTGGAACTAACGTAAAGGTAATTAAGGCAAAAGCTTTCAACAATTGCCCTAAACTCAAAACAGTCACAATTAAGACAGCACTGCTCACCAAGAAAACTGCAAGCAAGAAGTGCTTTAGCAAAGTGAGCAAGAGAATGGTAATCAAAGTACCAAAGAAGGTTAAAAAGGTATACACTAAAATCTTTAAAGGATTTAAGGTAAGATAAAGCAAAATAAAAAACAATTCCGGAGGGCATCTTTAGATTCAGTATGGTTTCATCGCTCTCCGGGATTTTAGGTATTGTGTAATAACTAATTTATGGTAATATTAAATTAAACTCGGCTTTAGCAAAGACAGAAGTGCCAGCGCTTTGGCCAAGAAAGACAATCCCAAAGAGTTTCATCGCTCTTTGGGATTTTTACTGGACTAAGGTAAAACAGCTTTAGCTCAGCAAAAAAGCTATCTTAGATGTTGACCAAGATAGCTTTAAATTTTATTTATTTTCATTTTCATATTTTATTTCTTCCTAAATAGATTATAGTGATATTAGCACTTTTTATTTAGAGATTAAAAAGGTAATGGTCTTTTCTAGCCGAATAGATTATAGTGATATTAGCACTCAGTACTTGTGATACTTGTGTGTTAATCTCTAAAATTAATTACAGTAGTGAAACACATTGCGATACCGCAAAGGCATACTTTTAATTTTCACTCATTATTTCTACTTATACCATATAAGCGAGTGCAAATCCTAAAGCTATGATAAAACACATTGCAATACCACAAAGGCATACTTTTAATTTTTCACTCATTGTAATCACCTCCCTTAATTATTGTGCTTACATTATATCACTTTTTGAAATCGAAGTAAATAAAAATGTTGAAAGTGAAAATAAAATCAGACTTTATACATAAAAGCCTGACAAATCCCAGAGAGCATCTTTAGATCCTGTATGGTTTCACCGCTCTCCGGGATTTTGTTTAACATAGGCTAACGCTTTAGCACAGCAATGAAAAAGCTATCTTAGATATTGACCAAGATAGCTTTAAATTTTATTTATTTTCATTTTCATATTTCATTCTTTCTAAATAGATTATAGTGATATTAGCACTTTGTATTTTCAATGGTAAGTGGTAGATAGTCCGTATCTGGATTTTACCTCCAACCAGTGCCATAATAGTCCTATGATTATTAAACGTCTTAAAAGTTCAGTACTCAACTTTTAAGACTGGTTAGGAGGCATTTCCTATGAGTTCTATTACTACAGCAGTTGCTGCTGACTATCGTTTGCAGCAATGGGCCCAGTTGGTCAAAGAATGCCAGAACCGTCCTTCCGATATGACGGTAGAACAATGGTGCGATACCAAGGGCATCTCCAAATCGAATTATTATTATCGTTTTCGACGTATCCGCAAAGCCTGTCTGGAGCATATCCCGGAAGATTCTCTTCCATGCCAGCAGGTTGTTGAGATTTCTGAAAACATTATGCATCTGCCAGAAAGTACTACCGATATCTCGATCGTAAGTGGTAGATAGTGCGTACCTATGATATTGTATCAAGTTCAGTGTTCTAATGAACTATCTTCCATGTGGATATTATTCCCATATGAGAGATTATTATCTAATATTTCTGAGTAATAATTCCTTTTTATATTTATAATATGTATTTCGGCTGATACCGAGTATCTCAATCACCTCTTTATCCTTCATGCTCCCCTCTAAATCTTTCGCCATCTTCTGTATTCGTTCCTTCATCACCTTTGCCTTTTTCGTCTCAAAAGTAGCTCCCTTTTTCTGACCAATCTGTTTTCTTTGTCCCTCTGCCAGAGTTTCGTTTAAGCGCTGTGTGGTCCTGATTCCCTCCGAAATCCTCACATGAAGGTCTTGTACCTCTTTCTCCGACTGTTCAAAGGCAATCCGGATTTTCTCTTTTGTTTCTTCGTTTTGGAATTCTGTAATAGCTTCCATAATCGCATCTATTAATTTATCAGTAGATTCTTTGCCGGTACTGGCTATCCTGGTCTTCTTACTCTGCATTTCTTTATAATAAGAAGTATTTATATGAGGTTCCTTTATAAAAATTAAATCAATGCCTTCCTGTAGAAGCTGCATATATAAATCATACCCTTCATCTGCAGAACGACTCATTCTGGACACAGAATCAAAGATAATCGTATCTCCAGAGCAAATAACTGCAAGAAGTTTTTTAAACTGTGGTCGTCCCATTTTTGTTCCCGTATACTTTTCCCGATAGATTCGTTCAATTTTCTTATCCTTGCAATAATCTTCTATATTTTTTATCTGCCGATCCAGACGTTGATTCTTCGTTGATACTCTGGCATAACCATATATCTTACCCATTATTACCCATCCTCTCAAATATAAGTATTTATTTTAACTTTAGTTATTTTTAATACTTATATTGTACCATAATAATTAGGCATAGACAAATAAATTTAATATTTTTTGATGTATAGTTATTATTAATACTTACAAAGTGGGTTCTCTAGCTATTTCCTATTAAATTCTAAAAATTTCCTCACAAATAAAACCATCTAGTTATGGTACAAAATTCTATAAAAATTTAGAGGACTGCTCCAATGTAACTTTTTCATTTATAATTATTTTTCGTATGAATCTTTAATTTCTACTACTGGAAATCAAGGCATAAAAGGTCAGCCTCCCCACTGGATTTTACTCCGGTGTATGGCTATTTTTTATTTTGCCCTCTTCTGTTTTAACTCAATTAGATCTTTTTCATCGTACATAGGAATTGTCATATCTGGTAATTGCTCCTCTTTTATAAGGTCTTTGATAAGTTCAAAATATATTTTCTGAAGTTCGTATTCAGAAAGTTTAACTCTTTGTTCTCGATTCTGCTCCTCATCGTAATCGTAATCTTGTGCAGCCTTCAATGTCTTAATTGCTTCCAAAAGCTCCTCTGTAGGCTCGATATTGTTTTCTTTAAAATCATCAATAACTCCACATTCATCATCAGCGATACACTGATACTCCATACACTGATAAGATCGTTCGAGTACATCTTTTTTTATTTTTGCAGCAACTTTATCCATGTAAGATATAGGATGCTTCTGTCGATAGACATTTTCCGCATACTCTCTGGCTTCTTTAATGAAGGCAGTAAAACTGTTCGCTGTTAAAATATAGCGAAGCACTGATTTATATTCATGAATCATGTTTTTTTCAAAACGATCTACACACTTCCCAGAAGTGATTCCCTTTATTGCTTTTACACTATCTTCCTCTAATCCTAAGAACTCACAAGCCTTTTCCATTTCAAATGATTCATAATCTGTTTCTCCAGTAAGATACCCCACTGATACACCAAAGAAGTCCGCCAAATTTAGCATTGTTTCATATGATGGGAAACCTATAGTCTTTCCATTTGCAATCTTACTTCCCACACGCAACCATCTACTGATGTTCGCTTGTGTTCCACCACCATATTTTTCCTTGTACTCTTTCAAAAAAGTTTTTTGTGTGTAATTTCTTTCCTTCATCATTTTGCTCAGACGACTACACCAATAGCTTGCCCTATCATTTTTTATATTATTCATAGTATATTTTTCACCTTTTATCATTCATAATTACATCATTTATATATCGTATTTAATATTTACATTTATAAGAATAAGACTTAAAATAATAATTGTCAATACAAAGAAAAAATATAGGAGGTATCCCATGAACGAAAATAATTTAACTCAGACCACAAATCAGAACGACACCTTACAGAACATCGTCATACCCGATATCCATCAAAAGATTTTTGATGCAGTAACTGATGCCGAAAACACATCGAAAGAGAAATACACAGCAAAGCAAAAATTAATTGAGGCAGCCAATGATATGACCACACAAGAAAAACTGGATGCTATGGACAAGAATTATGACCGCAGAAATCAAGAACGATGGCAAAATGTACTCTATTTTGCTATAGTATCCTTTAGCATATTGGGATTAGTTAGTAGTCCTGCTGCAGTAAAGAATGTCCGCAGGCTTCTCACCACCGCATAAAACCATCTCAAAACCCAGAAACAAAGTAATTATGTAGAAGTTTTATTGCAAATTATTCTGCAGCGTAGTGATTTACTCTCAAATTAAAGACGATACCGCATTAGGAAAGCTTATGCATGATTTTTCATGTACAAAACCACAGGATATGTATTATAAGATTTTAGCAGTCAGAGTGCGATATTTTAAAGAAGATAAGAAAGGAGTTTTAACAATGTGCAGAGAAATGGAAAATATGCGTAGAGAAACGGCCCATGAAAAGGCGGTTGAAATCGCAAAGAAAATGTTATTATCCGGAAAGTTAACCACAGAAGATATTGCAGATTTTTCTGGATTATCAGTAGACGAAATTAAGGCTCTATCTGAACAGAAAACAGCATAAATATATCTCTAAACAGAATTTTTAATTAACATTACTAAAACAAGCAAATCTCCAGAGTTTGCATCTCTGGGACTTTGCTTGTTTTTGTTATAAATTACTTTTTTTTATTGTAAATATCTATGCTTCAGTATGTGGGACGAACAAAGACATTGTAATTTTCTTTTCTATATGCTATGATTTGTTTAATAAATATTGTTTAATAATAAATGGAGTTGATAATTAACATGAAAAAGAAATATTTCCTGACACAAAAACAAATAGAGAAAATTATAAGGAACTATGGAGGATACCATATATTTCATAAAAATACTATACTAAATGCATCCGAAGAGAAAATTAACTATGATAGAATAGTATTTAAAAGAAAAGACCAATCAGGAATGCTTACTATAAATTCTTCATGGAACAAAGAAAAAAATCTGCCGAGAATTCTTGTATATATTTCAGATAAATCTGGAAAAATTTATCGTACAGATTATTGGGAATTTTTTCCGGATATAGTATCGGGAATTTATTTTTCCCACACATTGAACAAAGATGGCTCTATTATTTCAGAGTTCGAATCTTTATCTATAAATTCACAATCAAAGCAAAAATTAACTAATATACAGAAACTTCAAAAAGAAATTGAACAGTTGAAGATTACTATTTTAGAGAAGGATACTAAAATCAATCAATTAGAAGCACTTCTGCAAAATTATCAACAGACTTCTTCTTTTATCATAGAAAATGGTGAAAAAGTTACTAAACCATCTCTGGAAGACTGTATAGAGATGATGAAAAATAACATTGAACTCAATAAAGCAACTAAATCTTCTTCAAAAACTGCCGGTCGACCAGAAAAGTATAAAGAAACAGAAATTGAAATTATGCGTAGGCTCAAAAAAGAGGGCTATTCAATGCGGCAAATTGCTTCACAGATTGGTTGCTGCCCGGCCACTGTATACAATAAATTAAAGAAATATGAAAAAAATATACAGAGATAAAATATTAAACACATATTATTAAACGTTTCTATTTAAATCCACCTTATGGAGCAACTTATAAACAAATTACTGAGAAAGTTCCTAAAAAGTACGAATAATAATAATTAAATGCAATAATTGAACAGGAGAAGAAAAAAATGCAACGATTATATAAAATCAATCCAACATGTTCTGGCTGCAGCGAAGAACACCTATATTGGAAAATTGAGCTAACAGATGAGGAACAAGCAGTCTTGGACAAACATACAGAAGAACACAAAGGGAATCATCAATCCTCTCTTTAATGTCTCATCTAGGTTTAATAATCGAAAGACACTTAAAATGCGGATTATGTGGAACAGAATTTGAAGCACGATGTGCAATTTACAAAGAAGATGAGGTGGGTTACACGCATCCTGACATGATCCCAGGCTGTCAAGTACGAAAAACCCGTATTTTAATTTTTATCCTATATAAAGTTATAAAAAAGACCTAGTAGCCAAGATTTTATAAGCTACCAGGTCTTTTCTATCCTATATATAATTTCAAAGTATAAATTCAACGCAATTCCATCTTTTCAAGCATATAATTTTCATAAGACAACATTACACTATTGATGTTCTCCATTAATTCATTAATCCTACCAAGGATTTCATTATAACCTTTTGACGATAAAATCTCAGCCATCCAGAACGCATCACAGCCTTTGCGAATAGTCATAAGCTTATCGGCTGCTGTTTGGAATTCATGCACTGTGTCAGGATAGCGGACATAATTATCATCAATCAAATATTCATCTTCAATTTTATCTATTGCAGCCAAAATTTCTTCTGTCATATATCGTTCCTTCCTCTTTTATTCTTTTATCTTTCTATACAAAAAGCCCTATTCATGGTACAATACCAAGACTATCACCCCTAGACAGGTACAGGAAGGGGGTGTGTCCAATATGCAGCTGATTACATCGTTTATACTCTCTATCGTGGCAAGTATAGTCGCCTATTATATCTGCAAGTGGTTGGATGGAGATGACAAAAGGTAGCCAGCCAAGGGATTAAGCCACCCTGCCAAAAACGGAATAAAAAAGCCCCCAGAATTGCGGATTCTCTGGGGGCTTTTTGTGATTGCCAATATGCGGCTTAATCACATCGTTTGCTTAAAAACATTATATCATATGCAATTTTCATTTTCAATATGTCTACCATCAAAAAAAGAATTCGATTCCTTTTAATTTTTAAATGAAAAAATTATTAACTTCTTCTGCGGATAAATCTACAAGACATTTCTTATGTTTTTTCGCATATCTCGACATCTCAAGCAAATTAACATGGCAGGACGGTGCATTAACGTAGGGATTAGGCTGTTCGTAATAACTCTTAAGGAATTGAGAATCTTTCAAAAAATTAGGCGTTTTCCGTTCATAATGATAGTTCTCCTTTGGCTCTTGATAATTCATCTCAGACTTCACCTTTTCAATTAAATCTAATGGAGCGTCAGTAAAAATAGATATATCATCATCTTTTACTCCCAAATTTAACATACGCATAATCATACGTCTCTTTTCCTTTTGCATACCCGCCTCGATTTCTTTAGATAAATCCCACATACTCATAAACCCCCTTTTCTAAATTATACTAAAGAATCAAATTCCTTTCTACTATTGCACGCCATAGTTTAATAAATCTTCGTTCCAATCCTTGCCCTCCGGTAAAATATAATCTAAGTCATTATTTCTCTTTCGGCAGGCTTCCCCAGCTGCATCATTATCTACTGCCAATACAACCTTATACCCTGCTGGCTGCCTTTTTAGTCTGTCTATTGTCTGCTGATTCGCAACATCCCCTAAACTAACATATATAGCTTTCTGCGACTCTTTTGCTGACGTATGGAGCTGGTACAAGCTAATTGCATCAATTGCCGCCTTGCAGACATATACGCACTCCGCAGTACCTTCCCACGGTTTAAACCACCAAAACCGATCAGCTTGTCCCTTATATATCCGATGATATGGCTTACCATATGTATATGTCCCTCGTGCCTCAGCAAAATCCCGTTCCCGATTTATAAAAATAATATTATTTCGTTCTTGATAAATAATTTTTTGCTGTATCAATAAATTTATAATATCTACTGATATACCACGAGCTTGCAGATAAGCATATAATTGTTTCCAACGATGACCTATCAGTGGCTTCGGAAACTCCACCGGCACAACTATATTCGATTTCTTTTTTCTCTCTGCTCCCGCAATAAGAACCGGAGCAACTTGTCCAGATAAAGCAATAACCGCCATATCTAAATCATATCCCATATACCGCACCAAAAAATCAACCGAATTTCCTGTTTCATCAGAAGAAAAATCCTTATAACCAGCATATCCCTGTTTTATCGATATACTATGATTACACTTAGGTCTCAAACTATTGCCATCTTTAATACAATCAGATAAATGATTACGCATCAAATAATCATATAAATTAGCTTTTCTGGCAGAATGCATCTGGCTTTTTGTAAAATGCTGCATATAAATATACCCTCCCCATATAATAATTACGCATCAAAAGGCGTGTTAAAACCCTCCGGCAAACGTACAAAACCATCTGGATCAGCATTTTTCATCGATAACTCGCTTATGTTTTGAGGCATAATCGGGCGAAAAAAGTCAAATTGTGGGAAATATTCGAAATTGCAGGTATAGCTACTTATACCAAAACGATTTTTCAAACAGACTAACTCGACACGCCGAGGATTAGCCGCTTTGGCTTCTTTAATTTTCTGCCGCTTTTCATTGATTTTAGCCGCAGAATTAAAAAGTTTATCATGCAATGCCTCCAACTGCAATCCCCAAACCACATCCGCAGTATATTCGATGCCGCCACTTTCTTTGAAACTCTCAAAATCTACCTGTGTTAGATAATTCTGCCTGTTAAATGATGATACTACCATCATAACTATCTTATATTTAGCCTGCAATTGCTTAAGACGTGATACATGCATATCCACAAGGTCTTTAGCCGTTTTATTACTACCTTCTGGTGGCTGTATTACCTGCAGATAATCAATCACAACAACAGGTTTTTGCTGCTTTTCATTGATAAAAGTCTCTACATCTTTTTCGATAGAACTCATTGTTGCACTAAATGTATTTTCCACAACATACACATTATCTGCATAAGCACTATATATATGCTGAGCCGCCATAACACGCTCATCCACATGCCCTTTACGTATCTGCAAGGATGTCCTAGCTGTTCTGGCATCCACCTGCGCCATAATTCTCGATAAGCTCTTAGTTGTTAGCTCTAATCTTGTCTGCTCCAACGAAAAAAACAATACTTCTTGACCTGCATAAGCAATCTGATCTGCCATTTGATGCATAAATGTAGTCTTACCAAGGGAACTAACGGCTCCAAGTACATAAAAACCAGGGTACAGATTAGTTATCAAGTCAAGATTACAATAACCAGATTTAATACGACCACCTTTGACAAAATCCTCTAAATCTGCAGATAAGCCACTCGCCATATATTCTCTATTACTTATAAATTTAGACTTTTGCTCCATAAATTAATACCTCCAGTATAAAAGAATACCTTACGGGGATGAACGAGAAAATCTCTAGGGATTAAGATTATTCTTTAAGCCAAGCTCAACATGTAAGACTTAAAGAATACGATTCCTTTTGTCTTATAATATCTATTGGTTACTCGGAAAAAGAATTTTCATCTCCGTAATTTGTTTATATTATACAATAGAGCGGTCGCTAAAGCGAACCGCTCATTGTCTGTTATTATAATATTAAATTATTATAATTATTAGATGATGGCAGAATACCCTCAGAACCTTTAAATATAAGCTTTTCTGAAAATCGTTGTGCTACACTAGACCGAAATTTGTGCTACAGCAAACCGAAATTTATGCTACACTAAACCGAAATTTATGCTACACTAAACCGAAATGTAGATAAAGATGTTTTATAGTTGTGCTATATCAAATTGAAATATTCGCTATTTTCTAATTTTGCCGTCATGCTTAAATGAAAAGACTTTGTCTAAAGAGGATGAAGTAGGAATCCATAATGCTTTAAAGTCTTTTGCATCTGTATCTGGTAATTGAATATTCCGGTAGCGTTCTTTTAATGTCGTATGTGTGATTAGAAGTTTCCATGCTTTTGTAAAAGCTCTGGTTAGTGTATTGTTTATATTACCTGGAGTTTTACATCTTTCAAGGGCTTGTTTTAATAGCTGATTTCTTTCGATAATTGTGCGTGCTTTGATATGTGGTTCATTATTTCCACATTGTTCTATTAAAGCAACTACAATGAATATTATTTCAACCGCTTTTTTATTTTTTTCTTTTGCAATAGATGATTTAATCATGTAAGAATAAGATGGTAACATTTGAGGCGTTCCATTTTTCTTTAAAATTGGTATTTCTTTTTTGCTTTTCCGTATGCTGGCATTATAAATATCTCTTATTACACGTACCATGTAAGGACTGGCAAAGCTTATCGTATTTTTTTCTACGTCATTCCCCATATATACAAGGACTGGAAGTATATCATTGCCTTTTTCACCTTTATTAATAATGCCCATAATTGTTTGAAAACTAAGGATATTATTAATACAGGAATTTACATTTTTTTGATTGATATTTGGCGATTTTCCAAGCATTTTTGCTAAGTCTGGATAATAGAGTGTGACTACATCTTCAATAGATTTATCTTCTTGCCATGTTTTTGAAAATCTGTTTAGGATAATCCCATAAAATACTCTTAATAGCGGTAGATCAAAATTTTCTATCTCATCAGAGGTATAGTATCGTTTTAACGTTGCTGCTGTTGCAGGAAAGCCTTCAAATAATAACTGTCCATTTTCATACATAAGTCTGTCTGTACCCGATATTGGTTGTAAGTATGCTTTATCATCAAAATTTAATGTCATGGCATTTTGGTATGATTTATTTGTGATGGCAGGAACTTGTGATGGTATTTCATCTGTTATTCCTGCATTTTTTTTAGTTCTATAACTCTTTTTTTCATTATCTGGCGTTGTAATTTTGCCAAGTATGTAGTCCGGATATGTATTAACGGCCTGTTGCGCTCCTATGTGTGGGGTTATATCTAATACTGTAGAGCAGGCATTTAAGCTATTTTTTTCTTCACTTGTAAGGTTATTTCTTATCTTCATGAGGTCTACAAATTCCTTTCTTATCTCTTCTGCTATAAGGATATGGACGATATTGCTTTTAGAATCGTAGTACCACCAATATCCCTCTCCTGTATTTTTATTATTTTTTAATTGGTATGGGGGATTAGATATTGTAAAATCAAGTACTACTGATATGTATGAGTTTGTGTCTGGCGTTGTTGAACGTGGATCATGTATAGGTATTTTTATTACATCTGATTCCCCTACTTTTCCGTTAAAATTTTTTCCCATTGTTATCATTCCTTCTGTTTTCTTGAGTTACTGACTACATAATTAATATGACAGATTTGTTGTAAAGCTCTTTTTTACAACCGACTTGACGAAAAAATAACAAACAAAAAGACTTGGCACTATAGCAATAATGCTTTCTTCAAATGTCCGGTATTAAAGACGGTGACTATTAAATCGGTATTTCTGATAAAGAAAACGTTTAAATGCATTAATAGAAAGATAGTTATTAAGGTGCCGAAAAAAGGTAAGAAGTCTTATATGAAAATTTTTAAGGAGCTGAAAGTGAAATAATAAAAAAGAATCAGATTTTTTAAAGGACTCATACCGGGAGGAGTGGCTTGTTATCCAGATTTGCCTAGATGCATTACTTGTGGTGAAACAGTGGAAAGTGCAGTAGTAAAAGCGCTAGATATGAAAAAGAAATTTAATAAAAGAGCGTAATCCCAAAATAAGAAAATGCACCCGATGATATGTCGAGTGCATTTTTTGAGGGGGAGGTGAACTCATAATGTTTGCTATTTATTCTTTTAATACCCTCAATAATCTATAAAAAACACCGTAGAATGAATGTGATAAGCGAATGTAAAAAAGTCTGTTTTTCTGGTATAATAACTATTAAAAAACAGGAGATAAGTATAGTAAAAAATATTTCCAGAAATGTTAATGGAGGTGCAGCCTTATGAAGGAAGTAAAACCTAATTTTTATAAAGAAGTTCAATTAACTTCAAGCTATTATAAACAACCTAATCCGTATGTTAATGCCCCATCTTGTAATGTTAACTTATTGGAAATGTCAATATATGCTAAAAAAAGCGGAAAAAGGCTTATTGATTTGTCTTCAGAAGAAGTTAATAGATTTGCTATATATTCTGACTCGAGAGAAGTCTCAAAGTAATAACCTATATTAATATGGAAAAATATCAAAAATAGAAGATTAGAAATATCTTCCTGTATATTCATAATCTGCAATGTTTTCGGAATTCGATTCTTTTTTTATCCTCTTACAGCAAGAAGACTCCGACCTCTAAGGTGGGAGATGAATTGCGTCTGCTACCTACTTGATAGAGCATCCTGATTATAGTAT
>JABLTO010155158.1_pt1 | contig 16093 bp, 18 predicted proteins | sample 7160091 | NCBI WGS metagenome assembly JABLTO01 (sample SAMN14651225, study PRJNA627086) | human gut metagenome | isolation source: feces | host: Homo sapiens
AAAAAGTGCGGTCGCACCCTCTCCATCCCCTGCAATTTTCTCTGCTTCCGGATGCACCGGATCAAAATGTTTTCTCGTGTATGTGGTTATGTAACTCATAGGACGCCTCCTTTGTTGCCTTGGGAAACCCTGCTGTTCCCCAGTTCTTCATTAATATTTTTTACAGCACATCTGCTACTTTTCCCGTTCTAAATATTGACCTCAAAAATCACAATCCTCTCCCGCGGATTTTCCCCATCGAACAGATCACGGCAATCGATTTCTTCTACGAACATTAATTCATCCACTGTCATAAGATAGGAAATATATTCGTCCTGAGGATAATAAAAAAACAGCAGCAGTTCCCGAGGTTTCTCATAGCAAGAAGCAGTTACTGCGGCGATCACTTTCCTGAGGATCTCAATGGAAAACGGGTTGAAGAAAAAGACGCGGTCCACTTCCGTAGGAACCTGATAATGCTCCGCGTTTTCCAGCAAAAATGTGGTGCGCTCACCGGAAATCCCACTGTTTTTATTCTCACAGGCTGTTTCAAAAATCCTGTCATCGTACTCAATTCCAATAGCATGACAGCGTGTCTGATACGCCATAAATAGCTCCACTCTGCCTTTGCCGCAGCCGTAATCCAGAAGCACATTCTTCTTGCGGATATATCCGCTGTTTGCCAGGCGCTCCAATACAGAATAAGGCGTTGGCTCATAAGGATAACGGTACTGGTCTGATCGGGAATCATCCCGGCCAGAGGTTTTGATCTTCAAGAGTTTGTCCCATCTGGTTTCACTTGTGTTCATAACATTTAAATTTCCTTTTACAGTTCTTTTCTTTTTCTGAAAAGATACTCATCCAGCTCTTTCTTAACCTTCTCCGGAATCTCCCTTGCAACCGGACACACAACTGCATTTGCAAATCGCTCTGTAAACTTCGCCAGGAAATCAATATCCCACTGAAGCTGCTCCATGGACATAACATCCTTCACATCATAGCGGCAATGGATTGGTGCCACATTGGAGCTGGCAATCCTGGCAAAAGAGAGTGCCGGAATCCCGCTGTCTGCAAAAGGTGTAGAATCACTGGAATATACTCCGGCAGTGTTGACCGCAATTTGCGCACAGTAGTCCATATGATCTGGGATCGCGGTTATATCCATAATCTGGAAGCTTTAGCCGGTTATACCATTGATTATAAACCCAGCAGCGGTGAAGTCATTGATATTCTTGCCGCTTATTACAATCATTATCTGCGCAAAGTTCCCAATCCCGGAGAAATTCCCGCAGAACTTAGTTAATGTTTCTGCCGCCATTTTTATGCAGTTTTTTTACAGGGCTGTACCCTTCTTGGGAATCGTAAAATGAGATAGATCGACTCCTTCATGCTGCAGCAGCCATATTTTTTTATCAATTCCTCCTGCATAACCCGTCAAGCTTCCGTTTGCTCCCACCACTCTATGGCAGGGTATCAAAATAGAAATCGGGTTATGCCCCACTGCTCCGCCAACCGCCTGCGCCGACATGCCAGGCCGCTGCAGCTGCAGCGCTATTTCCTTCGCTATCTGCCCATATGTCATGGTCTGTCCGTAGGGGATCCTGCATAAGATGCGCCATACTGCCTGCCGGAAAGCGCCGCCCAAGGGCGCCAATGCTATCTCCTCCGCCCGCGGTTTCTCTCCTGCAAAATAGCGATCCAGCCAGTCCTTTGCCGGCTGAAGCAATGCGTGATCTTCCCATATCATCGATTGCTCTTTCAGCGAATCGGCAAAATATTTCTGTCCTTCTATCCAAATGCCGGCTAATCCCTGTTCGCCAGCAGCCAACATCAGCTTCCCAATGGGTGATTCATAATAATCCGCATAATATTTCATCTGCTTTTCCTCCTGTATTCTCATATGATTATAACATATTCCTATCATGTATGTATTACCGGCAGCAGACAAACCGTTTAGGCATCACAGGCTGTATTTTATTTCCCACATTTTATAAAAAGGGAGGCCTGTGCCTCCCCATCGTTATACTTTTTCCAATTCATCCAATCGATGCGTATTGCTCTTGCTCCGTTCCTCCACCGCTACCATTCGCTCGACCAGATGATTGTGTTGATCCACCTTTTTTTCCAACTGTTCCAAACGGAAATTAGTCTTGCCGGCTGTTGCTATCGCTCCAATCGCTGAACCAACAATTGTTCCGGCACAGCCTAATATGGCTGTCAATACGCTTCCATCCATTATGCCTCCTTATCCTGTACCTTTTCCAGCAATTCGTGGATACAGGAAGAACCTGCCGCCACTGCCAACCCGGCAAAAATCTGTCCTCCCACAGTCAATTGCTCAGTCAAGCCTACTGCCATCAGCAAATCCAATCTATATCCGAAAGCCAGTATCAATCCGACAACAGTTGCCAGACCGATGGTCAACCAATTTCCCCAACTTGCTTGTACCCATATTTTTTTTGCTCGATCCAAAAAAATCCATAACACTGTACTAAACATCCATATCCCATTCATTTTCTATATCTCCTTTCTATATCTAACATATCTGTAGCCACTTATTTGCAACTCTATTTCCAATTCTCCAGCAATGCAGAAACGGTATCGATGCCTACAATCCCATCCTCCTTAATCGCCGCCGTCTTTTGCAGCCGTTTGACTGCTGCCTGTGTATTCTTTCCATACTTTCCATCTGCCCCGGTTTCCCCGCAGGAATAAGCTCGTTCGATTAATTGCCGTTGCACCCATGCAACATAGTCTCCTCTGGCAAGTGCCTTTCCCGGTTGATAACGCAGCAAATGTGCTTTTACAGCCGCCGTTGTTTTCTTTCCCAAAATTCCGTCTACCGACAGTCCGCATTCATAAGCTTTATTCAGAGCTGTCTGCAGGCTCCGAATATTCTCTCGCCTATGCTCTGCAGGGGATATTTCCCTGAATTGTTCAAGCACTTTTCGAACATCCGCCCGAAAATCATCCATATTCTTACCAAACAGCGGAAACCAGTGCCCGACATCTCCATGGTTGCTGGCAATTCCCAACCTATAGCCCTCCGCATGGTCGATGATATCCTGTTCCGTTAAATCAAACTGTCTGCACAACTGTGCAAACAGCGCAACCGCATTTTCATACACTTTCGCAAAGTATACTGCATCCGTCTGCCATTCTTTCGGTTCACATAATTCAATACCGATATGCGTACTGTTTCCCGCATAACGGCAATGCCCCGCCTTTTTCTCATAGGGCATACACTGCACATAACAGGCGTCATCCAGAAAACCATGAATTGACTTTTCCAGACCCGGTTTGTTAAATCGTTCCCGAAATTCCAGCGCCATAATACCGGGAGTCGCCGTACTGTGCAGCATCAACCCTTTTACTTGCAGGCTGCCGTTTTTTTGATACCCATCATTTTTTGTTGTATAAGCAACAACCGTTTCAAACATTTTGACACCTCATGAAATCGATACTCTTTGTTTTTCCAGTTTTGTAATAGCGTTTCCCACGGCAGTCAGTGCTCTTTTATGCAGATGATATACCCACACATTGGAAAAATGCAGTGCCTGCGCGACCTCATCCCACGGTTTGAAATTCAAATACCGCATACGCAGGATCGTCTTATAATCCGGATTCTCCACTGATTCGATCACTTCCTGCACCTGCTCAACAGCTTCCAGGTATTCCGCAATGCGCCCCTTTTGCCGTCGCTCCTTTTCTATAATCTGCGCCATCAAACTGTCTTCTCTACCTCCCGCCTCCATACCTGCGGTTAATTCGGCCAATTCCTGCAAATGCAGCAATTCCTCCTGCATACTTCCAATCATTTCCTTAGCTCGATAAGCTCGATTCAAATATCCTCTGACCTGTGCCTCCGTCATCTTCATGTGCTCCTTTCTTTATCTACTAATAGTAGAGTTATGAACAAATTGATTGTTTATTCAAGTTGTTCCGTTGCTGTTTTCCATTTTATTCTACTATTAGTAGAAAGTCAAGGGTATATATATCACAAAATATAAACAAATAGTTGACTTAATCTTTATATAGAGCTATACTTTTAGTAGATTTAATAAAGGAGTGAGAAATACTAAAATCATGACTACGCCCATGCATCATAACGCCATTAAACAGCTAAGAGAATCTCGCGGACTAACCCAAGCACAATTAGCAGAGCAATTGGGAGTTTCCTATCAGGCCGTTTCCACCTGGGAAAATGGCCTAAAAATGCCCCGTATGGGGGTAATCGAAAAACTTTCGGACTTTTTTGGAGTTCCAAAATCCCAAATCATGGGATGGGAGCCACAGGAAGCTTCCTTTAATGCACGAGATGAACGTGACATTCAAAAATCGCTGGATCATGTGTTATCTGCATTGGAAGGCGAGCAAGGTGCTTTGCTTTTTGACGGAGAACCCCTGGATGATGAAACGAAAGAATTGCTCATTGCTTCTCTGGAGCGCAGTATCCGCATGGCGAAGGCAATGGCCAAAGAAAAATATACGCCGGAGAAATATAAATCCCATGGAAAAAATCATCAATAAGCTGGTAAAAAAATACAACAGCAGCGACCCTTTCTTTATAGCGCGCGAATTGGGCATTCTTGTGCTGTTTGAAGATCTGGGTGCTATTAAAGGATATTATAATAAACAAAAGCGTCAAAAATTTATTCATATCAATAACCGTCTCAATGAAGCGCAGGCACGCTTTACCGCTGCACATGAGCTGGGCCATGCTTTATTGCATCCGGGAGAGAGCTCACCTTTCTTACGGGAAAATACCTTTTTCTCCACTTCACGCCTGGAATCCGAAGCAAACACCTTTGCCCTGCGGCTTCTATGCTTTGGCCTGGAAGAGGATATTTCCCATTGTTCCCTTTCTACATTGTCTGCTCTATTGGGTGTACAGGAAAAAATGCTCAGCAAATACTCTGATCTGCTTCGCTAATTTTCTATAAAACGCTTGATACAAACATATAAAAAAACCGGTTCCTATTGACCGGTTTTTTCATTCCTTCTGCTTAATGCATATCCGTATAGTGTCCGCAAATCAGCTGAATCAGAATGCGTTCCTGTTCATTTTGCAGACTCAATCCGCAGTATTTACTTACCGCTTTTTCAATTCCGTATTCCCGCACATAGCCAAGCACTTCCACTGAAGCCGGGTCTGCAGGATTATCAAAATCAAAAGCATAGGCTGCTGCTTTTGCCAGGAAATAAGGCAAACGCCCTCCCTTCAGGCAGGCCATTGCCGGCCCAATCAACCGTTCTTCTCTGCCCAGTTTGCGATTCAGGCCAAACATCTGGCGATCAATAACATCCGTCGTCACCCGAGCTTTTGCACCCGGAACCAACGGTATCTTTTTCCGGAGTCCCTTCTCAAAATCCTCTTTACTCATATGGAAGAGATTCCCAATGCCATAAAGTGCTTCTTCATAACAATGCCCTGCAAATTTTTGAATCTCTTCATCCGCCCCTGCATCGTTAAACAAGTGATATCCTTTAGCCTTGCCCATGGAACCAATCGCACCACCACGCATATTTGCCGTCCATAGCTTGGCTTTCAGGCGCTCCCCCATCTTATCCAGCGGCAGCAATCCGTCGACATCCTGCGGAATGCCACCACGGAAGGCTTGCTGATCAACAGGCAGTTCCGGGTAATCGGATGCGCAAATCGCCTCCGGATCCCTTGCCAGCTGCTCTGCCGTCGGCGTAAAACCACCGCGAAAAGCCAGCGTTTTAACCAGCCCAACTTTTTCCCGAAAATAAGTGCGCTGCTGTTCCGTATGCAGTTCCTGTTCAATATAGTTCGCAAAAATACGATCCGGGTCAGAATAGTTGACAACCAGCAAAATATCCAAAGGCCCGGCCTCCGGCAATTCTGCCCGACGGGCAATCGCTTCTCCCAATAGTTTCCCCGCGTCGGCAAAGCCATTATCATAAATTTGTACAGAGGCTATGGGCACTTGTGTCAATATCTGCAGGCATTGTTCTCTCTCTTCTCCCTGACTGCACCACGCCTGATAGCCGCTCACTTTTTTCTCACTGATTCCCGAGCCATCTTCATGGCTTACATACACCGTATAGCTCCCCTGCCGGCGCAGCGTATCTACCTGTTGCTGCCTGCGCGCAAGAAAAATCACTTCATAACCTGCCTTGCCAAACAGGTCTGCCACATATCCTTTACCCAACTTACCTGCACCAATCAGTGCAATCTGTTTCTTCCCCATTTCTTATTTCCTCTCTTTCTATCTTCTCTTTATTGCTTCATATGCAGCTGCGCATAGTGTCCGCATATCAATTCAATTAAAATCCGTTCTTTTTCTTCCTGCATATGCAGCCCGCAATATTTCTCTACAGCACTTTGGATTCCATGTTCCTTCAAGTAGTGATGCACTTCCACTGCTGAAGGATCCTGCGGATTTTCAAAATCAAAGGCCATCGCAATGGCACGCGCCAGAAAATAAGGAAGTTTTCCCGTTTGCATGCAGGCCATAGCCGGGCCTACCAAACGTTCATTTCGCCCCAATTTTCGTGCCAGGCCAAACATCTGCCGGGCAATGGTATCCGTAGAAGCCTTTGCTTTTGCACCGGGCACCAAAACAGCTTCCTTTCGCTCTCCTTTTTGAAAATCCTCATACGTCATATGAAACAGATGCAGCACACCATACAGTGCTTCTTCATAACCGTATTTGCAAAATTGTTCTATCTCCGGATCAATCCGTGCCTGTTCATAAAAGCGATAACCTTTAAATCCTGCCATCGCGCCAAGCATACCCCCACGCATGTTTCCCGTCCACAATTTTGCCTTGAGGCGGGCATCCATGTTATCCAGAGGAATCAAGCCTTCCACCTGCGGAAACTCTCCGCAAAAGGCGTCTACATCTACCGGCAATTCCGGATAATCAGAAGCCCCTATTGCCTGCGGATCTCTTTTCAATACTTCTTCGGGCGCCGCATAACCTCCACGGAATGCCAGCGTTTTAATTAATCCGACTTTTTCTTTAAAATAGTTTTTCTGAGCTTCTGTGTGCAATTCCTTTTCTATGTATTCAGCGAAAATGCGGTCAGACTCCGGATAGTTGACAACCAGCAGAATATCCAGGGGAAGCGGGTTTTCCTGCGCAGCCCGCAGTGCAATCGCCTCACCCAGCAGTTTTCCCACTGCTGCAAACCCATTATCATAAACCTGAACAGAAGCAATCGGTACCTGCGTCAGTATATTCAGGCACTGTTCGCGTTCCTCCCCTTGTGTACACCAGATCTGATAGCCGGAAACGGTAAATTCCTCTATTCCCGAGCCATCTTCATGTTCCATCACTACCGTATATTGCCCCTGTGCACGCATCTGCTCTACCTGCTGCTGATTCCGTGCCATAAAAATCAATTCATAACCGGCTTTCCCAAACAAATCGGCCAAATAGCCTTTTCCTAATTTTCCGGCCCCTATCAGGGCGATCCGCTTTTGTTCCACCGACCTACCAACCTCCTTGAACGTTCCACCTAATTTCAATGAATTAATCATACCATAAAATCCCAAATTTTCCTATATTCCTTATAAGGGCATTTTCCCGCATTTATTGTATAGAAAAACGGATGAATTGTAATTCATCCGTTTAAACTCTGCAATCAATCATCAGTCGCCAAGCCTGGTCAGGCGAATTGCATCACCGATATTTTTTTCCAAAGCATCACGTCCGTATTTATCTACCTCAGCCTTATTCTTATCGCCATGCGTCAAGCATCCAGCTCCGCCGATACATCCACCCATGCATGCCATTCCTTCAATAAAGTTCTCCGGCAAAATACCTTTGGAGGCTTTCAAAAGCGCTGTGCGGCAGGCTTCAATACCATCGCAGGAAATGGCTTTCAGTTGGAAATCCTTTTCGCCGTGTTCTTTCAGTGCTTGCTGTACTGCTTCTGCTACACCGCCGCTGCGGGCAAAAATTCTGCCAAAGAAGGAGGCATTATCCAAAACATCCTCTTCCATAGAAGTAATATCCAGATCTCTGCTGTCAAACAATGCCTGCAGTTCTTCAAATGTAATGGCACTGTCCACATATTGCTTGACGCGCTCCTGCTGCACCTCCATTTTCTTGGCCGTGCAGGGGCCGACGAAAACAATTTTTGCCTGCGGATCATTCTTCTTAATATATTCCGCAATAGCACCCATCGGCGAAAGATTATGCGAAATGTGCTCCACCATTGCCGGAAATTGCTTTTTAATGAAATCCACAAAAGCCGGGCAACAAGAACTGGTAAGGAATCCTTTTTCTACCAATTCGGCCGCTTCCTTGTCGGCTACCATATCCGCTCCCAAGGCAACTTCCACCACTGTAAAGAAGCCCAACGCCTTAATGCCCGAAATTACCTGCCCCAGCTTTGCATAGCGGAACTGCCCGGAAATAGAGGGCGCCACAATGGCATAGACCTTATAGTTCTGGTTGTTATTGCTCTTTTTGATCATATCGATCACATCCAGAATATAGGATTTATCCGAAATTGCACCAAACGGGCATTGATAAACACAAGCCCCGCAGGCAATGCATTTGCTCTCGTCAATAACCGCTTCTTTCGTCTCCGTATTTTTACTCATACTAATGGCTTTTACCTTGCATGCATTTTCACAGGGACGTTTATTGCGGGTAATCGCAGTATAAGGGCAAACCCGGGCGCACATACCGCAGCCGATACACTTATCCTTATCAATATGTGCTTTTTGATGCTCATCAAATGAAATTGCGCCTTTGCGGCAGACATCCTCGCAGCGGTGCGCCAGGCAGCCACGGCAGGCATTGGTCACTTCAAAACCACTGGCTGAGCATTCATCGCAGGCAATGTCAATCACTTCAATGACATTCGGGTTTTTCCGATCACCGCCCATTGCCAGTTTGACGCGCTCTGCCAGAATAGCCCGTTCTTTATAGACACAGCAACGCATGGTCGGTTTATTCCCCGGAACAATCTCCTTCGGAATATCTGCCACTGCCTGAAGCAGTGTATCATCCCAGGCATGCCGTGCTACCTCACGCAGCACTTTATACTTCAAATGCTGCACCTTTGTGTCAAATATTCTCATAATTTAGAGAAACCTTCTTTCTAAAAATAACTTAACTTGATGCGTTTGCCCATCTTTTTCAGGCACTCGGAAAGTTCTGTAATCAACTGCATCTTGATATTAAAGTTAATGGGCAAATCCGGATTCTGATGCGCCGGGTTCATTGCTCTTCCCACAAAGAAATTGATATCCGTAGCCTCTTCAAAAAGCAACCGCGCAATGCGGGATGCTCCATCCTTCTTATAACTCCACTGCGTATACGTCTCATTATCCTGCAGATAATCCTTGGCATATTCCAATACCCGGCTCATGGTAATAACACCTTCCGTCACCAGATCTACACCTTCCAATTCCGCAATCGGAGGAATATCAGGATCCGGGAAATCCAGTTTGGGGATCAGCTTCTTGCCCAAATACTGTGCTGCAATATTAGAAGTCGTTCCACCGCAAACGATATGCTTGCCTTCTTTGGAAAAGAAAAGAGACATCATTTTACCGCAGTCATCCCGATGTGCAGGCGGTCCAAATACCAGATTCATCGGTTCGCGCTTGCGGATGCGAATCACGCAGGCGGTCGTGTCGTCTCCAGGTTTTCCGCCATACAGCCGCAGGCATTCATCCAGCAGAATCGTATCCAAAGTCTTGGCAGTGAACCCCACATCGTAAAACGTCTCCATAAAGGAAATAATATCTTTACGCTCCCAGCCAAAATTCAGGCTCATGCCCACGCCCGCATGAATACAGCCATCGCTCATGGCAATAAAAATATCATTTTCCTGCAGCTTAATGCGAGAACTATAGATATTCTTACCCCCGATATTGAGGATAGTATAGGGCATCTCATAATTTTTACCTTCTCGCAGCAAAATCACCAGAGGATTATCAAACTGTATAATCTCTGCTTCCTCATTATTTACCAGGCGAATAATGGTAAATGTGGAATATGCCACACCCCGCTCCGAACAGATTGGCAAAGTAGCTGCTACTGTGGAAACGCATTCTTCAATCGGCATATTTGCTGCCATCATCGTTGAAATAATCTTTGATGTCAGCGTCGATAAAATGCTCGCTTTTACGCCGCTGCCTAAGCCATCGGCTAAAACGATTACCGTTGAATGTTCGCCTTGTTCTATTACCTCCACCTGATCGCCGCACAATTGTTCGCCGAACTTATTCATGCTGCGATATCCGATATCTGCACAAAGATCATTCATGATCAATCGACTCCTTGAGCTGTGTAAGCGCAATCTTGGTTTCAGCCGCAGTCTCACCCAACAGCGAAGCAATCTCCTGCACAATACGCATTTGTTTATCGACCACCTTATCGGCGGTTTCCACCGTCTGGCGGCTCAGCGCTTCTTTTTTCTCACGATCTATTTCCTCACGAGTCACGTCGCGCATAATGCACATCAGTACATGATATTCCCGATCGTAAATGATCGTCTCCTCTACATAGCGCTTATATTCTGCCAGATAAGTCCTGCGATCCCGTATCTCATGCCCATACTGTTTGACATCCAGGAAAGGGGTCGGGTCAAGAATGCGCACCACCTGTTCACCCAACACATCCGATGCGGAACGAATATTCATAATATTGAGCGCCGCCTTATTAATTTGCTGCACTTCCATTTCTTCATTGATGACAATAATTCCGTTAGGCGTGTTGTTGATAATCGTATCAGAAAAACTCTCTGCCTTATCTTTCAGGAAAGGCAGGCACATGGTCATGTCTGCTTTGCCCTGGAATACGGCAATCGCCTTTTCCCTGCAGGTATTATAGCCGCAGCAGCCGCAATTCAGTTCGTGCTCCGGCTTTGTTTTGCCGATACGCCGCAGAATCGCAGCAATTTCCGCCTCACTGGGCAGTCTTTCGCTCTTATATAAAGGCATATGCCGTTTTTCAATGCGCTGAGATTCCGGCATTTCTACCGTAAAATCTTCCTTTCCAGCATAGCGGCTGACAGCTGCATAATCGCGCACCGGGGATCGATGATATTTTTCCATAACAGGCCCGCCGACACAGCTGCCTGCACAGGCCGACATCTCAATAAAGCAGCGGCCCATTCCTCCCTGCTCGATATCCTTAAGCGCCGCAATGCAGTTATCCATTCCGTCAATTGCCAGATATGCATATTCCTTCTGAGCGCATTCCATCGTCTTTAAAATGCCGCCGGTCGTCGGGAAAAATCTGGCTTTGCCCTGCTCGCCCCGTGCCGGTTCCTGCTCCAGATGAATGTTTTCTTCCTGCATCCAATTGGTCAACTCTTCAAAAGTCAAGACAGCATCCGTCGCTCCCGGATAACGCGCCGCTTCCTCCTTTTTGGCTACGCACGGCCCGATGAATACCGTTTTGGCATTCGGCACCCGCCGCTTAATATCCAAACAATGCGCCTGCATCGGCGAAGCTACATTGGCCAGATAAGGCAATGCAGAAGGGAAATACTTTTGAATCAACAGGTTGACGCTGTGGCAGCAGGACGAAATCAAAACCTCCGGCTTTTCCTCTGCCAAAATGCGGTCATATTCTTTTTTGACAATGGTTGCCCCAATTGCCGTTTCTTCCGCACCGGCAAAGCCCAATTTTTTCAGAGCCCGCTCCATGGCTTCAATCCCAATGCCATCATAATTGGCAATAAAGGAAGGTGCCAGGCTGGCATATACGGGCTGCTCGCCCGCCAACAACACCTTTACCTTTTCCACGTCATTCACAATCTCTTTTGCATTCTGCGGACAGATAACAAAGCACTGTCCACACAAAACGCACTCATTGCTGACAATGTGGGCCTGCCCCGCAGAAAAGCGAATCGACTTTACCGGGCAGTTGCGAATGCATTTATAACAGTTCTTACAATTTGATTTTTTCAGTTTCAGAAATTCTGTCATACCCTTTTCCCCTTATACCCAGAAAATTCTGCCGCTTTACGCCAATTTCGCCAATACCCGTTCCTCAAAAAATGCATCGACCGTCTCCGGCGAAAGAGAAATGGGCTCTTCATCCAAAGTCACACAGACGCCATTCTGGCAGTTACCCATGCAAAACGTGCCGGCCAGCTCAACTTTTTCCTGCAATCCATGCTGCGCAATCAACTGCTGCAGCCGCTCAATCACTTGGCGCGAACCCTTCAGATGACAGGAACTGCCGATACATATCGTGATTTTCATAATTTATCCTCCAATGACCTTTCGTTGCAGCAATATTACTGCTTACATACATAAACGTAGTTGCCTTCCGGCAAATGCACTTTTCATTATTTTATTATAACACGAATATTCCGCAGAAAAAATTCCTTTTTCCCTATTTTTCAGCGATTCTCATGATTTTACATAATTTACATGGAATATAAGATATAAAAATCAGAGCAGGCCACCGGCCGAATCATAACAAGGATCGATACAGTTGCTGTTTTGTATTTGCCTTTGGCATCTATGAGACTCGCCTGTGCCTGCTTTGTAGTGAAACTAATTCTTTTTTATCATGCCATAATTTCTGTCGATCTGCAAATATTGAAACATATATATCGATATACTTTTACCGATATATATGTATCGATTTACAGGAGTGCACAAAAAAAAGAAAGGGAAATGCTTTCCCCTTCTTCTTCATTTCCGCCATTTATCACATAGCTGGCGAATCTGGCTTTCAAATTTTGCCATTTCCTTATTGGCCATGCCACGGCATTGCTCTGCAACCGTTAGCAGCTGGCGGGCTGCTGCAACCAACCTGTCAAATGCCTGATTCTTGCGTTCCCGCTCGGGCGTCTGCCCTTTCCGGGCCGGAATACCGGTTGTGCGCACCACCGCCGCTCCCGTACATAAATCATAACAGGTGCCGCTGTACGGCGCTTCCGCCGCATAACCCTGCCGGCGCAGTTCACCAGCAAAGGCATCACAAACCGAAGCCTCTCCATGATTGACAAATACCAAAGCAGGTTTCTGCCGAAATCCCTCCAGCCAGTGTAGCAACCCCTGTTTGTCGGCATGCCCGCTTGTATCGCTTAATGCGGCCACCTGTGCACGCACTGCGATTTCTTCGCCAAACAGCCGTACCGTAGAAGCACCGTCTCTCAGCGACCGCCCTAAAGTTCCGGCCGACTGATACCCCGCAAAAAGAATCAGGCTTTCTTCCCGCCACAAATTATGCTTGAGATGATGGCGTATCCGCCCCGCTTCACACATGCCGCTGGCAGAAATAATCACTTTAGGCTGATTATCAAAGTTAATGGCTTTGGACTGCTCTGCCGTCTGCGCAATGCGCAAATTGGAAAACAGAATCGGGTTGATCCCCTGGGCAATCAGTTCCCGCGTCTGGTCGTTAAAAACATCGGGATCGCACTGCAGTAAAATTTCCGTGGCCTCCCCTGCCAAAGGGCTATCCATATAGACCGGAAAATCTCCGTGGCCCTGAACCCGTCTTTCCTGCTTGATCTGTCTTAAAAAATACAGCAGTTCCTGGGCACGCCCCACCGCAAAAGCAGGAATTACCACATTGCCGCCGCGATCAAATGTCTGCTGAATATATTCCGCCAGAGCCGAAACGTAATCCTGCCTCTGGCTTTCATGCAGGCGGTCCCCATATGTCGATTCGATGACTACATAATCCGCCTGCTCTATCCGTGCCGGATTGCGCAGGAATGGCCGGCCAATATTTCCCAGATCTCCGCTGAAAACGATTTTCTTATGCGTTCCCTGTTCCTCTAACCAAAATTCGATGGAGGAAGCTCCCAACAAATGTCCTGCATTGTTGAAGCGAATTTCAACCCCTTCGCAGATGGAAAACTTCCGATCATAGGGGCAGGGCCGCATGCACTGCAGCAATCCCAGCGCATCCTGCGTTGTGTAAATCGGTTCATAAGCCGCGCTTCCCGAGCGCTTTGCCTTGCGGTTGCGCCATTCCGCTTCAAATTCCTGAATGCCCGCACTGTCCTTAAGCATAATATCGCAAAGAGCCGCCGTAGCTTCCGAGGCAAATACCTCTCCACGGAATCCATTTTTATAAAGCAACGGCAAATTGCCGGAATGATCAATATGAGCATGGGTCAAGCATACAAAATCGATTTTGCCCGGATCAACCGGCAACTCCTGATTCTGGAAAATATCCGCCCCCTGCTCCATACCACAGTCGACCAATATATTGCGACCGCCAACCTCCAATAAAGTGCAGCTGCCTGTTACCTCATGCGCCGCACCCAAAAACGTAAGCTTCATGCCAATATCCTTTCCTGTCTGAAATTGCGAGCTGCCCCGCCTATTGATAGGGTATCCGATTTGATTCGTGATTGCAACACGGTTCACTTTAGCATATGCAATTTTTTCCTGGATTACCCTTTTTTATAATTCATCCTGCCCGGTTGACGAGCGCCCGCAGGAAATATCCAGATTGCCATTGCGGCATCGTATTTCATCCAGCATCTATTTTTCCTGTGCCGGATCTTTCAGCGTCACCTGATATTTTAATTTATACAGGCTGCCCAAATTGGTTGTGCGCACCCGAATCAGCTCATACCGGCTGGTACAGCGCTGAAAAATGTCGTCAAATAATCCTGTATAATCCAAATTTTCCGGAATGCCCACACTCAATTCCCGTACCGTTCGCTTGGTTTTGCCAAACCGGAAGAAGGTCAGCAACATCTGCACCGCACAAATTGCCAAAGTGAAGATTGCCGCCGTCCCCAAATATCCCATTCCGGTGGCCAGACCAACTGCCATAGCCAGGAAAATACTGCCGATTTCCCGCGCCGTGCCCGCCACTGAACGAAAACGCACCAGGCCGAATGTACCGGCCACGGCCAAACCGGTTCCGATATTTCCGTTTACCAGCATAATCACTACCTGCACAATCGCCGGCAGCAGTAATAACGTGCAGGCAAAGCTCTGCGTATACTGATTGCCATACATATAAGCCAGCGTAATGCACATGCCCAGCAGCAGGGATACCCCCATACAAATCAAAAAACTACTTCAGGTGATAGAAGAAGCCAAAATTGAAGTTGTCAAAAAATCAGTCGTCATAAATCCTCCTCCGCGCTCTGTTCTTCCCCGGTATGCCGCCCGCCGCGCATTTGCTCATATGCTCTGCCGTATTTGGAATAGGAAACAGGATAGATTGCCGGTTCCCCCATGGCCTTAACCAGCCAGAGCGGCAGAGCCCGCAGCGCTTTAATCTCCATCAGCCGCTGCCCTTCCCGCATCAGCATGCTGCCTTCCGCTCCCCGGGATAGCTCCAATTGCTCCGTCCGCCAGCGGATATTTCGATCAAATGTGATGCGCAGCGCCGGCTCCTGCCGGCCAAACCAGGCGACCCGATCATAAGTAAGCACCATTGCCGGCTGCAGCACGCCGTAAAAGTGCCGTACCCACTCGACTTCCTGCAGGATTTGCGGCATTTCCCGAAGCTTCAGGTGCCCGCACAGGTATTGCATTGCCGCTTCGTAGGGCATCTCAATCCTTCTTTTATAAACGACATCGTCATATTTCTTTTTTTAATTCTATAAAAGCTGTGCTCTCCGAATCCGGCCGTCCATAACAGCGCAGGCGCAGTTTTTCTTTAGAAACCGGCTTTTCCAGGGAAGTGCGAATCAGTCGGTAATCGGGCGTATCAAAATAGAGGCTGTAAATCGTTGTCATTCCATATGAATCCGGCTGCATGTGAGGCCACATAGCCTGCTCCAATGCCGTACACTGTGCTTCCTGCAACAGATATTTCTGTTCACTGCGTTCCAATATGCTCTGATACTCCGTCTGCATTATCCGGCCTTTCCTCCTTCGCTGATTATTATAGGCAACACTGCCCAAACAAAGCTGAAAAAGCGAATCATAAAGTGTAAACATACTATGAATCCATTTTAAACGGATTGCGGAGGCTGCACTGCTCCCCCTTTGATTTTCGGCAAAAGCCGTTTTGGGCACAGCTCTTCTGCCATTCTCATATTTTCCGGCTTCGGCGCCCAAATCACTTTCATATCAAGAAAGCAGCGCGGGAAATCTTTCCCGTTCCCTCCTTGCGAAACGGCACATTGCCCGGCACGAAAAAGCCCTGCAGGAGTTAACTCCCTGCAGGGTCTTTTCTATCTT
>JABLTO010127785.1_pt1 | contig 16078 bp, 26 predicted proteins | sample 7160091 | NCBI WGS metagenome assembly JABLTO01 (sample SAMN14651225, study PRJNA627086) | human gut metagenome | isolation source: feces | host: Homo sapiens
CTGGCCGCATAGAGAAAGTAAGGCATATTCTCATAAGTAAAGGAAAAGTTCTCCTGTGAACTCAGCACCGCCGCTCGGGTCACCCCGCTCAAATCTCCGTTTACGTAGTTTTCCGCCCAGCTGTCGCTGGCGTATACCGTTTCCTTATACTGCGCCATATCATTCACCTCGCTCTAGCCATTTGCTGCCGGTTCGTATACCAGTTTACAACCTCGTTCATTTGGTCTATGCCGTTTACATTCAGGTTGATCGTCTGATTGAACGCCCTGTCCGGGATTCTTCCCCCATAGGCTGCGTTCCACGCCATAGACTGGCTGGCGGTCAATATCTTTTCGCCGCCCCTTAGATACAACAACTCGGGACCTTGCTCGCCAACCAATCGCCATCCCCTGCCTGCCGATTGTGTTCCTTTCGCATAGCCAGGATAATTTTTAAAATACGGATTCCTATTTGGATTAATGTTCAAATTTTCTGTCGGAAAGGACGGCATTTTGAAATTTTCCATCGCTTGCCCTGCTTTCTCCGTGCCCTCTCCGATTGCCAATATGAGATACAACATCAAAGATAAAACTGCAATACCAACGCCGATCAGCACAATCCATTGATACACGCTGTTATAGGACCCATCAAGTGCTTTTGCAAAAGTTTTAATACCGCCTGTTACTCCTTTTAACGCATCTCCTGTGCCACCAAGGGCAGAGTCCATTTTTGAACACAATGTTATGACACCACCCAAAATAATTAAAAAGGTAAGCAACTCTGGAGGCATGTTGGCGACAACACTGAAAATCTGCAAAATACCATCCAGCAAGAAGAGCAGAACATCTGCCAAAGCTTGGATGGTATCTTTATTTTCAGTAATCAAATTTGTAAATTCTTTCATGAGTTCGGTTTCTAACGGTTGCAAAATTTCAGAAAGAGCCACCAAGGTCTGATTATATTCGTGTTGTGCATTGGCGCCTTCCACCAAGTCAGGATTTCTGTCCCTATATGTTTCATAGAATTTTGCCAAACCAGTTTCGCTCAAAGTTTCTAACACTAAATTCAACCGCCCACTCTCGCTTCCCATACCTTCTAGCCGAGTGGTAAAATACTCAACATCTATCCCGCATCGATCCAGCAGCTCAGCAAACTGTCCTACTGGCTTAGATGTCGCAACTGTTTCCTGCAAACTTTCAGCGATATTTTCTATTCTCATAGTGGATGGAAGCTTTACCACAGCACCGGATAGCGCATCTACAGCCTGCATTAGCTGATTTTCATCCACACCTGCAGCCAACAAATTGGACACGGCTTCCAATTGGCTATCCGTATCCTCCGTAACGACATTTAAACGTTTCATGGCTTCTTCTGTCACTTCCATATCGATGCCTGCCATTTCGGAATTTGTTTCCAGCATCGCCATCTGACGGCGCAGATCTTTTGTTTTATCCAGTAAATCTCCAATAGATGAAATGGTTTTTTCAATTCCTCTGGACACTAAATTGCCCAAAGCGATTTGCATAGATCCAATCGACTTTTCAGTTTTTCCCTGTTCATTGGAGAGCTTCTGTGTTTTGCCTGCCGCGTCACTAGCGGCATTGCCATACTCTTTTGTCGTCTGCGTAGCTTTTTGTTTCGCATCTTTTGCCTTATTAATGGCAGAAGTCAGTCCATCAGCTTTTTCTGTATTGATTCGTATAGATTCGTCCAACTTGTCCAGTGCCTCGCGCAAAGCGTTTGCCTGCTCGCTGTCCTCACCGAAAGACTGACTGGCTTCTTCAAAAGTTTTAGCTATATCCATACGATCATCGGCTAGGTCTTTTATTCTCTGGTTGAGTATATCTAAATCTTTTTCTGCTTCCTCTATTCCGTCAACATGCACCACAAACCCATTGAATATCTTGTTTCCTTTGGAAACCATATCATCTACAGCTTTTAAGAACTCTTTTGCTGCTTTTTCTATGCCGTCTAAATCCAAACTAGTATCAATGATCACTGAGCCATCGCTGTTGCCCGCCATACCATCACCTTCTTTTGTAAATTTTAGATTTATTTCACATAACTTTTTTGCCTTGCGTATTTTGGCGAAATATGGTATTTTTTATTTGCGAGGACTAGAATACAAAGGTATGTTTTTTGAGAAAAGAGACTATTGCTAATACAGTAAATCCTTGCCGGGGGACCGTCTTATCAAAAGAACAATCTCTTTGAGGAATAAAAAGTTTTTCTGGTGGAGTGATTTTTATGGCAAAATGTAAGTGGTGCGAAACGGATCGCGCTGTAACCAAAAGCGGCTTTTGCCGGGACTGTGACAAAATGATCCGGGAAGATATCCTTTCAAAAAAAAGCCGCCTGGAAGAATTGGCAAGAATTGTTTCTCCATCTCTCCCAGACGATCAAAAACAGAATATTTGCGATGAGGTCAAAAGAATCAAAAGTGATCTACAAGTGTATAAGGATGAGCGCGTTCCTTTTTTTAAATCCAGTATTAGCAGTTGGGTTAATCCTGTGCTTTGTGGCCTTGGCTTAAGTGTCCAAGAGATGCAAGAGGTAATCTCCGATACCGCTGGTATTGAGTGCGAAAAATGTGGAAGCAAAGATGTTGACCTTTTTGACATGAAAAAAAGCAATTCTGCAAGGGGTGCTTCTTTCTGGGTTCTGTGGATCGTATTAGCTTTTTGCTCCTGCGGCCTCGCATTATTAGTCCTTCCTTTTTTTGCTGGCGCACCTGTCAAAGATGAAACCTATACTCTTGCAGTTTGTAAACAATGCGGCCATAAATGGCGAATTTAATATTTTCGCCCCCTACAGGGGGGCTTTTCTTTTGCCTAGAAAACCGCCCTATTTATTTCTTCAAGCGCAACTGCCTGCTTTCTCTTCCGATACGCCTCCCTCATTTCCGGATCCTTAATCTCAGAAAGATTAACGGCACGTATCTCCATTCGTTTGCGGATGGATGCATCCTCTGGCAAACTCTGAAACAATGCCATAAACTCCCACCAATGGAGTTTTTCTTTATCCAAGTCCATGCCCACATACACTTTGAAATCTGCCCATACAGCATCGCTATCCCGCTCCCAGTCCAATATTTTTTCCTGTGGTGGGTCTAATACCGGCGGTGTTTTTTGTCCACATAAATAAAAATTTAAAATACCGTCGAGCATCGTCTCTACAATTTCCGGTTTCGGCAGTTCTCCGAACAAGTTGTAAAAAAGTAACGCCTCTTTCTCAACGCCAGATAAAGGGGCATCTAAAAGCAATGAAACTTTCATCCACTTTCGAAAATCAGTCTGTACCTTTCTGCCGCATATTTCATCAGGTAATTTTCGGAACAGCATCAGGATTCACCTCTGGCGGGTCTAAATAAGGTTGAAGGACCTGCAATCGTCCTTCTGTGATATAGCGAAAAATATAGGTGCATAATTGGATATGATCAACGCTGTTTGGTTTTCTTCCGGAAAAAATTTCTTGGTATTCCTTTTCGCCAACGGTACCGAAAATAAAATCCCGGCAGGCTTCCAGCAATTCTTTATTGAGTCTGAATGCCTGTTGAGTATATTTCTCAACCTCTTTTGCGTTATAGTTTTCTGTTGCGGTAAGCATCTTCTCCTTTAACGATTGAAGTTTTTCTGACAGTACCGCAATACGTGGAAAATCCCGCATCATCCCCTCAATCAAATCCGTGTTCGTGGGATCGCACTCATATTCTTTGCCGCAAATTGTAATCATAGGCCTTTTTTGAAACTGAAAACCTTCCACGCTATATCCTCCTTATACTTTTTCTGCAAAAGTAATCTTCCCTTCTTCTGTCACAGTCACAGTGCCTGCCACCGGCTTTCCATTGATAGAAAATCCAAAACCAATCGTCTCTCGGCTAGAAGTGTCTCCGCTGCCGTCATCAGATACCGTAATTGCACATTTTCCCTTGTACCCATTCGCTTTCCCTTCTGGATAGTTGTCATACCATTCCAGATATTCTGCTTCCCGATTATCCAAATCATAAAGCCGATCAATAAATACTGCATCCTGCGCCTTATCTCCGATGAACCGGTTTCCACTAAATGTACGGGAAATTTTTTGATTGGTGGGTTCGGTTTCCGCCGTTCCCTTATTGTTCATGTAGTAAAAATCTTCGGTATTCTCCGTAAAAGAATTACCTCGAGATGAGATTCCCACCGAAATTTCCGCCCAATCCGGAGATGCATCAGTTCCCAGATTCAATGCAAAATGCCGGTTATAAGCTTTTGGTTTCATGTAAGTTCCAGGCATATTAAACCATCCTTTCATAAATCAAGTTGCAAGAAATTTGATAAATGCTTGTCTGTCCGTCTGCCGCCCGCTCCATAAACATGCCGTTACCGGCATGAATACTTTCAAAATCATTGCCGGCGCCCAGATTCATGCCTATCCTGTTAAATCGGCGCAGCCAGCGGGAAAAACGTTCCAGAAATCCGGCGCTTTGCAGCCTCGCTTCGTCCTCCTCGCTGAACTGTACCGCCAACAGAGCAAAATTGTATTGGTACCTCTCATTTCCCGCCATGTCAGAAGAAAGCAGCTGCTCTCCCGTAGGGTAGATTCCATAGTTTGCTGAATCGTCCACTGTGTAATCCACATGCACCCCGCCGGAAAACTCATCCAAAAACGGGCATTCGCTGATCTGTTCCCGCAGATGCTCAATGATCGTCTTATCCATTGTGTTTTCCTTTCACAAATGCCTGCAGCTCCTTTTCCAGGACCGGCATATCATTTTGAATCATCCGTCTGTCCCAGTATGGGCCGGCCTGCTGGTTGTGGGTGGTGGTATAGATCAGATCCTTTTCCGGGACAGCAACCACCTTTTTTTCATCTGATCTTGCATAGGCGCTTCCGGTTTTTTCTCCAACCATCAGCTTGCCATAATACAGATACCTAGCATATGGCAAATCCAGGGTAATCTTGGTTCCGTCCGGGCTGATCCCCCGATCAAGAGCCGCTCCAAAACTGTTTGCCGCGCGGAAAGGCAGGTATTTGCTGATGCAGGCTGCGCACCGCTGCGTCCAAAATTTCTGCACCTTTCCGCCCGGATTCAGCCCCAGCCGTTTTACAATCTCAGCGGTCGGTTTTATCTGCACAACCAGTTTCAACTATACTCCTCCGATTTCCCAATGCTGCATTTCTTTGCTTCCAAAATCCCGCGTCGATACCGTGGAAATGGTCAGCACGTCGTCGTATTCCTGGGCCAGATAGCGGATAGGGTGCTCCGGCCCATACTCCCCGGAACAATCCCCTTTGACCAGATAATCACCCGGGCGCAGAGTAAAGCATTTGCTTTTATCCGAAAGGGCGTCCCATTCTTTTGACTTACAGTACGTTCTCCCTCCGGCAAACACGAAGAACGGGACGAATACCCGTCCCGTCTCTTCTTTTTTCTGCGTTTTTCCGGTGCCGTCCTGTCGTCCTCTTTCGCCGCCCTGCTGGCCGCTATCCCAAAATACAGCTTTCAAAACGGTTTTCTGATAGCAGACGCCGCCGTCCTTCTCGTATCTGTTATACAGCGTGCAGGAGGTATTGGTCTGCATCAGAACCCCCCCTTATATAAAAGGCCGCTGTTCATCAGATATAGTTTGGCCGCATCATAATACCGTTTCTTTTTTTGGGAGGCATCCCGATTTTGATAGGATACGGAATGGCTGCCTACTGTTTCAGAGGCTTTATCTCCCTGCTGTTCATCCTGCCAAAGCTGATCCGCAACCGCGCAGCAGGCGTTTTTTACCGTGTCCGGGACGGTTGCAAGCTGCGGGACGCGTCCACCGGTCATTTGATCAATGAGGGCAGAAGCGCGGCGGCTTGCATACGGCCAGTCCTTTTCCGGGACTGCGCTGCCGCAGTAGGTTTCTGTATAGAATGTATAATCCGCATATGCCGCCATAGCCTGCCTCCTGTTATTCCGCCCAGTGTTCCGGGTGTTTCTCCGTTAGATGCTTCTCCAACGTTGATTGACTCTTATATTCCTTGCCGCAGACCGGGCAGGGGATTTTTTCCCCCTCCGTCTCGGCAAAGGTCAGTCCAATGGTTTTCATATCTTTCCCCCTATGCTTTATGGTGCAGATAGATACCGCTTACCTTGTTTTCATATACATCCGCCAGCCCATACGCCCGATAAAAGAACATCCAGCCGTCAGAAGTCTGGTTCTCTTCCGGGGAAACAATCTTGTTTACCGTATGTTTAGGATACTGCAACAGCGCCGGCTTGTGGATCACCATGAAATTGATATCTTTTCCTGCGGCAGCCTTTGCGTATCCGCCGGCGGTCTCATCCTCTCCGCTCGAACCGGTGTGATCCGTGCCGTCTTTCAGGTCAATGGCGGTATAAAACCGGGTCTGCGGGACCTTGACGATGCTCGTAAAGCTGTCCAGTACCGCCTTGGATTTGGTGGTGTCTACATTGAGCACCAGATTATACAAAGTCGGTGTGATGAACAGATAGCGGTTATCTGCCGGTACTTCATCCTCATCCATCTTGTTCTGCGCGGCGACCAACGCGGTTAGTACATCGTTGCCGGAGGAGAGCGTCGCGCCTGCGGATACTTTGGAAATCCCGGTGGTTTCCGCATAAGCGGCAAAGCGGAACGCGTCCATTTCTGGTGCCACTTTAGTGCGAATAAACTCAGAGGACAGTTTACCGAAAGCTACGCCCGCCGTTTCCTCGTTGTCCATTGCGTCCACTGTAAACCTTCTTCCGCGGTCATAGTTAAACTTAACCGTCTCGTTGGTCAGCGTCACGTCGCCGCCTACATAACCGCCGTTGCGGGAATAATCCGCCAGCCCATCCATGCTGATCTTGGGAATGATGATCTCGTTGGTGTTTGCTCCCATCTGCACCAGAGACATATCACCGTCCAGTATGGAGGTAAACGATGCGTTTTTGTAGACCTCATCCAAAAGGTCGGTGTACTTTTTAAACAGAGTGATGCTGTTTGCCATAATCTAAATCAATCCTTTCCTTTTTGAGGGGGCAGGCCCATTACAGCCCGTGCCCTGTCTTCATCTGTGGTCTGCGGGGAATTGCCGCCAGTCGGCAGCACAATAGCAGGTGCCGGATTTGGCTGCGCAGAGTGGAACAGGTACCCGTCCGATTCTTTCAATGCGGCCAGCGCGGCTTTCATATCGTTTTCCTGGTTCTTGCTCTGGCGCAGCGCATCCAGATCCAGATTGGCCTTGATGCTCTTTGCGCTGCGTCCGTTCGCTTCGCGGATTACATGATCCAGCAGGTCGTTAAAGTCCCGCTCCTCCAGCGCTTTTTGATAATCTGCATCCTTGGCGGCCAGCTTTCCTTTGAGCGTTTCAATCTCATTTTTCAGACCATTTACATCCACGCCGTCAAACTGCTTCAGCACTTCTGCGGTAGTCTGCACTTTTTCCTCCGCCAGCTTCAGCTTGCTGGCCTGTTTTTCATAGTCGGCCAAAGTGCGGTAGTTTGCCAGCAGCTCCTTGTCCAGATCCGCCTTTTTCTCTGCCGGGACTTCAATCCCCATCGTTGCCAGAATCTCGTGAATATTCTTCATGTCAAAAATCCTCCTAAAATCTTTTCTACCCCGGACTTTCTCCGGCCGGATTCAGGCTGTTTGAACGCACAGCCCACTGCGTTTTGGATATAACAAAAGACCCACCGCAAAAAGCAGCGAGCCTTGGGTTATTGAGTTGTAAGCGACGATTACTCTTGTTTTTCTTTGGGCTGAAACCGAATCCCATTGTCCCCATGGTATGGCGTGTCGTGCTCTTCTCTTTCCAACAAGCCATATGGAATCCCATCCGGAAAGGCGTCACAGGTTAATCCCTCGCGCCGATGGATGCAATAACTGCACATCAGCACCCTTCCGCCTACATCATCATACCATCTTCTATCTTCATATGGCATTAAATCTCCTCCATCCATATGGTATTTCCCTCTCGTTTTGTAACCAGAAACATGGTCCCTCTTTTAAAAAGAACTTCTTTTTCCTTATCATTGATCCCGACAAAGTCGTATCCCCGTTTGCTTTTGATGATCATTTGGATATCCATCGTTTCATCATAAATATTTTTCGAAGTCGATGTGTAGGCGTCGTAACGAATGATATTGCCCGGACGGTGCCTTTCGTCAAAATCCGCCCAGTTCTCCATATACTCAGAGGATAACGACCGATAAACCTTGCCTTTGTACTGAGGCAATTTCATTATAGCACTGTCGATTGATCGTATCAATTCGTGATCCTTCTCGGACAGATTTTCCTGCGCTCTTAATTTTGCATTGATACGGTAGCTTTCAGACGATATATAACGGTTCAAGGCACCTCTGTCCTGATCTGTCAAAGAGGAATCATCCATGGACATACGAATTTCAAAGGGCGCCGTCATCCCTTCACCAGATCCTGCCACTACCTTTTCCCGGTCATATTGCCGGACAAGGCCGGTCTGCGCGATGAAGTCCCGCTGCTTTGCCTGCCATTCCCGCACCTTGCTGTTGGCAAAGGACGGGTCTAAACCCGCCGCCTCCATCATGGCGGCCTCCCGCTTCCACTTGCGGATATGGCGTTCTAGCTCCCGCTGCTTTTGCGTGGCTTCATAAACGCTCATTTGCTTCCCGTTGTATACCACCGTTTTTTGATCTAAGTCCTTCAAGTCCTGATCCGAATACACCCGTTTGGAGATCCCCGGATAAAACGCATGGTAATGATGCCGGCAATTCCAGCCGCCCAGCCCTTCGCCGGTGCCGTATCCGGTAACGCGGTAAAAATCCGGATACTCTTTTGACTTTCCTTTTCTGCAATAGACCTTCCCCTGCCAGCTCTCATGGTTGGCCGGACCTGAACCCTTATTTCTGGCTCCCCCGTGGGCGGATACCTCTACAAACCGACAGTCCATTTCATCCATCCTGGCGTCTTGCATTTTAAGCCCTGTCTGATTGACGCCGGTCAGCACCGCACGCCGCACCGCCACGTCCAGGCTGTCCGAATGGCCGGATGGATATTGGACGGACGACAGCCCGGAAGCTGCCACGGATTTGATGGCGTTTTCCACTGCACGCCGATAGTCAAATCCACCTGAGACAATCTGCATCCATGCCCGATCCATCGCACGAATCAGCTGTTCCTGCCCGGCTTTTGCCGTAGTGCGGGTGAGGTTGCGAAACAGCCCCATGGTATTTTTTAACCCCGCCCGAATAATCCTTTGCATCTGCGGTGATTGGGATACCGGTTTTGGATCCATTCCAGCCGCGCGATAAATTTCATCGTCTTCTGCCAGGGTCTTAGCCCCTGCCTTTATCATCATGTGCTGCAGTTCCTGCCGCGTCTTCCTGGTCAGGCTGCTTAACATCTGCATGATATATTCCCGGCTGGCTCCCATTGCCTCTAACCGGCGCATCTGATATTCTGCCGTCGAGGTCATTTCCCCTACCGACAGGATACGCCGCGCCATATCTTTCAGAATATCCATTTCCGCCTGCTGGTACAGCGCAATCACTGAATCCGGCAGTTGGTCCAGATACTCAGGCGTCAGCATTCGTTATTCCTCCCCGAACCCCATCAGCATGTTGTCAGTCTGATCTTCCCCTGCCATTTGCTTGGCTTTCTTTTCATCCTCGCCAAAAAAGCGCACCCGATATTCCCAACGCTGCCGGATACCGTCCCGGATCTCCTGCAAAAATAACTGCTTCTCCGTGTTGAGATCTGTAACGATGCTGTCATCCCATTGGTATTCTACCGTATATTTCCCCTCCGGTATTCCGGGGATGAAATTAGTCCAGTAGTCCATGGCGCCGATCAGGTCATCCAGCGCGTCCTGTAACGCCCCCTGAATTTCACTTACGGTAGTATACAGCCTCTGCTTGGAACTGACAATCTCAGTGGCAGTCAACTCTTTATCGTTGGGATCGCTTAAAATCCCATAGGAAAGGCCACAGGAAAACTCAATTCGCCTTAACAGCTGATTTAACCCGTTGAGCAGACTAACATCCCGAAAGGCAGGATTGAACACCTGATAAAAGTCGTCACTGGTATTCATGCTGCGAAACAGCCTTTTGACCGTCTTTGGCAGGGTGAACCGATTCGGGTGATCCGGGTCAACCTTTACAAACGTCCCGTCCGCATCAATCGCCAGTTCACCGCCTTCAAATTCCCATAAAAGTCGGCTGTACTGCCGGTCGGCCTCCTCTATCTGTTTCATTGCCCGTGCCGCAATGGATACCCCCAAAGGAGATCCCGGCTCTGTAATATTGCCGAACGGCATTTTAAAATAGGCAAACAGCGGGCCCTTTGCCCCTTTCAGCATCGCATCCGGGACAAGGCTTTCCCATTCCGGAACCTGGGACAGCGGCACTTCCCTGCCCAGATCCATCCCGTTTGTGCTTTTGTATGCCCGGTTTGCGATATGTACGCCGTCCGACTGCAAACTGTGCGTTTCCAGCCTGGTGAATATTGCGTCCCCCTGCGTCTTCTGCTCCAAAAATACCGCCCCGCTGATTTTACCGTTGGAGGAATATCCAGTCGGGAAGAAACTTTCAGCCTGTACCATGTCCACAAGGATCTCGTTTCCGGAAATATACGGCTTAAACACCAGCCCGCCTTTTCCCACGGCATATTCCGTATATTGACGCAGCTTCTTTTTAACGGGAATATACTGCCTTTCCAAATAATCTGCCCGGCCTGACCCGGTAATTTTGCTGGCAAATTCCAATGTCACCAGCCTCGCAACCTCTCCTGATATGGCAGGAAGAAGTCCCATGCTCTTCACTGTTTCGTCATGGGTCCATGGTGCCTTATCCTGATAGACTTTGCACCACAGATCAATCGCATCTGCCATGCGTGAGGATACAGCCACTTGCGTTTTGATTGCGCTTTCCACTGTTTTTTTTGGTATCAACCAATTCACCACACTTCTGATCCAATTTAAAAATTTATGAAACATTGTCCACCTGCTTCCAGTCATCCCATCGGAAAAGGCGCCGCAGGATGGTATAACAGAAATATCTGGTATCATCCATCGCATGGTCATTTTCCTTTATGACCTGATCGCCTTTTGCCTTTTCATCCCAGCTATATATGCCGAATTCCCGAATACAGTCCTTGCAGTCTGCATGTATTTTCAGTTTTCCGGCGGCCAGCAGCGAACCGGTTATGCCAATGCCTGGAATCACGTCGTTCTTTGCTGCACGCACTGAAAAACTGCCATGACGGCGAATACACTCAATCATAGAAGCCGCCGACGGGTCAATCACTACACACTGAATCGGATACGATTCTACCGTCCGTCTTCCGCTGTTCCAGATCTCATGTCGGATCAGCTTCTCCAATGCGGCATAATGTTCCTCATCTGTGCGGGGTTTTTTGCTTTTTCGTCCGTCGTAGTAGTATTCCGCGATTCTGGTGGCCCCGCCTCCGCTGACGCACCATAAACCGGCGGAAAACGGGTTCTTGGTTCCGTAGTCTACGCTGATGTAATATTCCCCATGCCCTTTCTCCGGATGATCGCAGCATTCGGGCAGTACATGCACAACATGCTCCTTTTCGGAAAACATGGGATAAACCAGACCTTCGGCAATCACCCAGTTCCCAAGAATGAACCGCTCGTAAAACACTCCAGTATATTCCCGCTTGAGCTGGCGGACATATTCCGGATCTAGAAATTCATTATCATCAATCGTAAAGCGCATCTCCATTAAATCCAATTCTTGGGAACGGTCCAAATATTCGCTCTTCAGCCAGTGGTTTGGGCTGTCCGGGTTGGTAGTTCCAAACAGCTTTGCTTCCGGCATAGACAAACGCGAAAGCAGCATAGTAAAAAAATCCTGCGTAAACAACGTCAGCTCATCACAATAGGCTCCTTGCAAGGTCATACCGCGGATTTTACTTTCTGCCCGGGCATCGTTGACTCCCTCCAGATAGACCGTCCGCCCAAACAAAACGGCTTGCTTTGCTGCCAAGGAATAGGAAAAGTTTGATTTGCCAACCAGTGTTTCCAGCAAATCAAGACAGTTGCGGCGCAGACTGGTCAACGTTTTTGCTACCATCAAATAAGCCGCGTCTTTCGGCATCGTCAGCATCCAAAATGCCCAAAGGACAAGGGATATCCATGTTTTTCCCGAGCGGACAGATCCATGCAGAATGTTGATTCGCCGCAGTTTTTTTTGTTTAAACAGCCGCAGCAGCTGTTTTTGTTTTTCGCTATACATCCTGCAGCCCCTTTATTAGTTCCTCCAGCTGGCCTTCATCCTTGCTGCTGTCTTCTCCAATGAGACCGCGCAATTCTTTGATTGCCGCAACATCGCCCGTTTTTGCCCGCTCATATAATGCAATGACAATCATGATGCTATTATCGGTGTCCTCCGGCAAGTACCCTAATTTTATTGCTTTATTAAAATCGCGCTGGTTGGAAATCGGCATTTCCAGCAGCGCGTTCATACTTTCTCTGAGGCTTTTTCTTCTCCGCCTGGATTCGCCCGAGGCTTTCCCGCCTTTCGCCCCGTATTCTCGGGCTTCTTTCGGGCTTAATTTTTTTAAGTTCTTCTCATTTGCCACGATCACAACCTCTCTTGACAATAAAAAAGCGCCTTGCAATGCGGTTTCCCACACTTCAAAACGCTAAAAATATTTTAACTTTTTTCGTAAATTCGCTTGACTTATACGCATTAAGGGCGTATAATAATAAATGTAAGGAGGACACGAAATGAAAACAAAAGACCTTATTGAACTTTTAGAACGAAATGGATGGCAGTTCAAACGGCACGGCGCAAACCACGACATATATGTAAAGAATGGTCAACGGGAAAGCGTCGTAAGGCACAGAGAAACCGATGAAGAGTTGGCAAAAGCAATCATCAAGAGACGCGGGCTGAAATAAGCCCGTCGTCCTTGACGATAATAATATATACACATCACAGTTTTTAAGGAGGTATTCAAAATGAAAAACGCATATCCTGTCATTATGACACAAGGAAAAGAATTCATCGTGGTATTTATCCCCGATTTCAATATCAATACGCAGGGAAAGGACGTTCCGGATGCAATCGAAATGGCACGGGATGCAATCGGTCTTATGGGAATTGATATGCAGGATAACGGTGAATCTTTGCCGAAATCGTCGAGTATTACAAGCGTTCAAGCTGAAGCACCGTCCGGCGCGATCGTTTCGCTGGTTGACGTTGACTTTGCCGAGTATCGAAGAAAAAACGATATGCGCGTCGTGAAAAAAAACTGCACTATCCCTTCATGGCTTAACTTTGAAGCAGAAAAAGCAGGTGTGAATTTTTCCGCCGTCCTGCAAGCGGCGCTTAAAAATGAGTTGCATATCACGGGCAGATAATGAAAGGAAGCCGGGGAATAGTCCTCGGCTTTCTTTTTTTGCCCACATGCCCACCTCGCCAGTGTTTTCTATACCGGCGCACCTAAAAGAAAAAGCCCACGCATTGCGTAGGCTTGGATATTCCGGCTAGCAGGGATTATGCTAGCCTTTTGCAAGAAAAATAGTGAGAAAAAAATTTGAATCAGCGTTCAGGCTCTCGCGCCCGCTCGCTGCATATATGCCGGGTTTCCCCGCCCGGCTTCGGGATAGGATGTTATGGAGGTTTCTCCTTGGCTTTTTGCCTGTTTATATCATAGCACTTCTATAATATGAAATTCTATGAAATGTTTTCTACCTTACATGAAACCAGCGCATATCCGTGTATGTTGCAAATATGTCTCCAGCTATAATTCATTTCTACCGCTATTTGTTGTAACGTCATACCCTTTATGTACCGCAGCCGAAGCAGCCTTCTCTGGGTATCGTCCTGCACCGTGCCGATTGCCCGCTCAATCTCTATACGCACCGCGGCCAGCTGGTTGATCTTATCCATGAGCGATTCCCGCAGCTCTGCAACCTTGATTGCCCCCATCTGCACTTTGTCAGAACCCTTCCCCCCACTCGGGACGGCAGACCATGAAGCTGTTACTTTCTGCGCCTTGCTTTCCCAATAGGCAATCTCTTCCCGGATGTCCTTTTCCTCTGCCAGGATTTCCAGGTACCTGCTGAGAAACTCTTTCTTTTCTTGGCTTGTCAATCCGAAACCTCCCTTTCCTGGACTGTACGCCCTGCTCCTCTTATTTCTTGATCCTGCTCAGTTTTGCCTTTAGGTCATCGTGTACGGCAAGAGCGTCCATAATATCTCCTATGTTATCATCAAATCCAATCTGTTTCATTGCCCGTTTTATGTTGTAGCACCCTGCCTCCGGATCTGCATAAAATTCTTTTATATTAGCGTTTACCTCATCCGCAAGAGCCTTGAGCCTGTCTTTTCCAAAGTTATGCTGCTTATTCAACACAATGCAGCATATCATTAACGCAGTCTGCGCCGCGGCTTCTCGATGCCGGCCAATTTCATACAGCCGCTTTATTTGCTGTTGCTCTATATAATTCAATCCCTTTTGTGGCACTTTACTTTTCATCTGGCTTCCTCCACTGCTGACTGACGCAGCCAGGTCAAACAACCAGCTTTGCAATACGGGTTGAGCGGGCCACCCATTTCCATTGCGTGGCAAGTGCCGTCTTGCTTTAATTGTCCGCAGGCATTGCACCAATCAGCATCACAAAACACCTCGGCCAATTCCTCATCGCTCATAGCCCGAATCATATCCGCGTTTGTCATTTCCTATCCCTCCTCATACAGTCGATCGTACTCCTCCGGCGTGATAATCCTGCAATCTGATGCAGAAAAGGTTCTATCCAAACGGATAAATTTGAGTACTTCGTTGACATCAAGACCAGCGACAAGCTGGCTATATTTTTCTTCAAACCCCTCATCCGTCACCATTCCCATTGATAAGCTCATCCCTCCAAATCCATTTTCGCACCACACTGTCTACAATATCTACTGCTTATTGGGTTGTCAGCACCACAAATCGTACAATCGCCAAACTCGCAATATAACTCATCATACCCAGTACTTACCAACCTCCCATGCCTCACCGGGGCAACGTCGGCGGTTTCAAGATCGTTGATAACATTCTCGGCTTCCAGTTTGAGCATCATGTTTTCGGTAGATATTTGATCTTGAAAATATCCCTTGTATGCCCGGATTGCTTCAATTGCTTCTTCCCGCTCTATGTACTCAGCCATTGTCAACCCTCGTTTCCTGCATTAAGTCCTTGTACTGGTCGCAATATTCTTTTGCAGCACAATCTACACATTCTTTCATTTCAATGACATCCCAATCACAAGTAAAGCCACACTCTTTGACAAGCGCAATTCTGTCCGAATCGTTAAACCAATCTAGTTCCGTTTTCCCATCTTGGTAATACTTATCGGCCTCTTTCATTCGGCGGACTTCAATATCCAAAAAATTCACTCCATCGCAAGCCTCTGTTTGACTTGCCAGCACTTTCGCTTTACCTCTTGTTTCAGCAAAGACAACCGCAGCACAATATTCACCTTTTTCGCGAACAAGCCACGCTTTCATAATTTCATCCATTGTCTTCTCCTTTCAGCTTGCGACCGCACATGGGGCAAAACCTATAATCGGGAAAAATGTGGTCAAGGCCATATTTCCAGTCAAGAGGAGGGCAGCTGTCGTCCAAACAATATTCACACCCTTTATCCTGATTCAACCGCTCACGCTTTGCCTGCTCTAATTTGGCCTTTATTTCCTGCTCTCCAAAAAGCCACCCTACTGATACCCCAAACAGGCGTGTAATGCGTTCTAAGGTATCAATATTAGGACGCCTGATTCCTGCCTCCCAATTTCCGACAGTGGATTGTGAAACACCTAAAATTGTTGCAAGATCGGACTGTGTATAACCGTTTTTCCTACGTAATTCTCTCAGTCTACTGCAAACCATATCGCGCATCGTCTTTTCCCTCCCAATCTTCGCAGGAATCTGCGTAGTCCGTCCAGTCTGCGCAATACTCGCTGTCTATATTGGTGCAGACAAATCCTTCGTCTATGTTTTCGTACCAATGCCATTTGCATGTCCCGCAGCATCGCTCCATTCCCTATTCCCCCAATCTTCTCTTACTCACCGCGATGCAGAACGGCTCTATCCCGCTCCTGTGGATCTGCGTGATATCTCCAAGATGCTTCATCATATCCTCCTAATCAAACCGC
>JABLTO010040516.1_pt1 | contig 16071 bp, 15 predicted proteins | sample 7160091 | NCBI WGS metagenome assembly JABLTO01 (sample SAMN14651225, study PRJNA627086) | human gut metagenome | isolation source: feces | host: Homo sapiens
ACACCGGCCTTCTGGGCACGCACTGCGCAGGCGCACATCTTATCGATGATGGACATCAGCATCTCCTCGCTGGCCTCATCGGTAAAGAACATCATATCGTGATGCAGGCGCTGACGCATCTCGTCAAACTTTTTCTGCATGAACAGGCTGTTGATGGCATCCACATCGTACTCCGGGTGGAAGAGCTGGACACCCAGCTTGGTGCCGTAGGCGTGAACGCTGTCGGCCAGCTCCTTGAAGGCAGGGATCTGGCTGTCGTCAAACAGCTTGGGGGTGGGAGAAAAGCTGTTGATGGGTGCCACATCGCCCAGAACGATGTAACCCACGCCGCCCTTTGCCAGACGGGTGTAAAAGCCCATGTCCTGCTCGCTGATCATGCCGTTCTTCTCGTAGCCAGTGGTCAGCGGGGGGAACATGATGCGGTTCTTAAAGGTCTGTCCGCCCACTACAATGGGCTGCAGGATCATGTTTTCCATACAAATGCCTCCTTACAGATGTGCTTTGATGAATGCGGCGGTCTTTTCCTCCACGGCGGCACGAGCGGTCAGCGTGGCAAAGTTGTGTCCGCCGCCTGCAATGGTATCCACCTCGGGTGCGGTGTACCCCTCGGCATAGCGGCTGCAGGTGCCCTCGTCCACCAGACGGTCATCGTCGGCCCGCAGCAGAAGCACCGGGCCGTTGTAGCCCTTGGCCTCGGTAAAGGGATCGGGGTGCTTGGCCATCTCATAATTGAAGGCCATCTTGTAGCACAGACCCTCCATGTCGGCGTAGTCCTTGCCGGTCTGGGTCACACCGTCGGCGCGCTGGGCGCAGCCGAACCACATCCCTGCGCCCGGGCACAGCAGGATCAGGCCGTGGGGCTGGATCACCGGAGCGCAGGAGGCGGCAATGTAGCCGCCCATGCTCTGGCCGGAGAGGAACATCTTTTCGCTGTCCACATAGGGCTGCTGGGCTGCCCATGCAAAGATATCCTGTGCATCGGTGTGCAGGCCATCGAAGCTCATATCCTCGAACTCGCCGTCGCTCTCGCCGTTGCCGTAGAAATCAAACCGGGCGCTGCCGATGCCCTGCGCTGCCAAAGCGCGGGACAGGTGGGTGTACATGGACTTGTAGCCGCTGCAGCTGCCGGCAAAGCCGTGCAGGTGCACCACAAAGGGCACCTTGCCCTCCGTATCAGGCAGGGTCACGATGCCGCGCAGGGTGTGGCCATTGCGGTTTTTAAACTGAACCTGTAAGATCTTCATGGTTTACTTGCTCTCCTTTGCGGCACGGCGGCTCTTCAGCTCTGCCAGCATCTCGGCCGTCTTCTGCTTGGTCAGGGGGTAGACGAAGAACAGGATGGCCACTGCAATGCCGTAGCCCAGGAAGTAGATGCCGGTGTAGCTCTTCCAGATGGCGTTCACAACACCTGCGGTCTGCACAGCGCCTGCGGTGACGTTGTAACCGATGGCACCCAGCACAAAGCTGGACAGGCTGCCGGAGATGGCGCTTGCGAGCTTGCGGAAGAAGGAGTAGGTGGAGTAGACGATGCCCTCGTTGCGCTCGCCGGTCTGCAGCTCATGGTAGTCGATGGCATCGTTGACCATGGCCCAGATCAGCACCTGCATACCGGAAGCGCCCAGGTAGCAGATACCATTGATGACGATGAAGGCCACAGGGTTGTGGATGGGGAAGAAGAACAGGATGCCGAACACGACGGCAGCAAAGCCTGCGCCCATGCAGCACCACTCCTTCTTGCCGAGCTTGTTGGCCAGAGGCTGGGTGATGGCAAAGGACAGCACAGCGTACAGAACGCTCAGCATACCGGAGACAGCCTGAATTTTAACGTTGCCGAAGAAATCCTTGTACAGGTAGGTGTTCAGGCCGTTGACCACGGATGCACCGATCATGCCGGTCAGGCTGAAGAACATCACGCCCAGCAGGGCTTTGTTGTGGGAGATTTCCTTGAGAACATGCAGGTAGTTCAGCTTTTCGCCCTGCGGACGCTCAGGCACTTCCACACGCTCCTTGCACCACACGCAGGTGATCTGCAGGCACAGCAGGCCCAGCATGGCGCAGATGCAGGCCAGCATCAGGAAGCGGCCAGCCACAGGCTGGTTGTCCACATACAGGAACAGGGGGCCGACCATGACCATGACGGTCATAAAGATGGTGCCGCCCAGGCTGCGGTAACGGGACAGGGCGGTGCGCTGGCTCACATCATCGGTCATCACGCTGGACAGGGTGCCGAAGGGCACGTTGACGCAGGTGTACAGTGCCTCATACAGCACATAGGTGATGAACATGTAGGCCAGACGCAGGCCGTAGCTGATGTTGCCCACATTGACAAAGGCCAGCACACAGAGCACTGCCATGGGGAACGAAAAAGCGCGGATCCACGGGATGAACTTGCCGCCCTTGGTGGCCTTGCGGGAGTCCACGATCGCGCCGATGATGGGGTCGTTGACGGCATCCCAGATCTTGGTGATCAGCAGCAGGATACCCACATGGAAGGGGTTGACCTGCAGGATCAGGGTGTAGAAGATCGACAGATACATGGCGCGGTACTGCTCCGTGAAGCAGCAGCCCAGATCGCCCAGTGTATAGCCGATCTTGTCCTTCATGGAGAAGGGCCGAACGGTCTTTTTCTGGTCCATTGCGTTTTATCCTCCTTAAAAAACAGATGAAACCACGAGGCTTTTCACACAAGCCTCTTCTCTTCAATTGCATTATACGTTAATTTTGCGTCAAAGCATATCCAAAAAATGATTGAAAACTATCGCAAATTGATGTATTATGCAATTATGACAGTTGTACTTTTCAGTTGTGTACAACAAACTGTCGCATCTGACAGTTCCACGGAGGGAATTTTGGTGAATTATACAGCCAAACGTTATCTTTTTGAACAAAGCACTGTTCGGGAATTCTTTTCCGGCGCGTATTATGACCTGTTTCTGGTCATGCGGGGCAGCGGTGTGTTCCGGTGCAGCGAGGTGGTGCTGCCCGCCCAGCAGCAGAACCTGATCATCCTCAAGCCCGGGCAGGGCGGCAGGCTGGAATATGCCGGAGCCTACGGCCCGCTGGAGATCATCCGGGTGCAGTTGTCTCCCCAGATGCTGGCGCAGTTGTCGGATGAGGACACCGACTTTGAAAAAAGCTTCAATGTGGTGCCCTTCCGGCAGGTGGCTGTCCGGCCGGACAGTCAGATCTATATGCTGCTGAAAAATCTTGCCCGGAAACTGCTGGTGCTCCCCCAGGAGAGCAGCCAGTTCGGCGCGGCGGCGTTCGAGCACGGCATCCTGCAGATGTTCGTGGTGCTGGCACTGCGTGCCTGCATCCATGCCGAATTCCACACCGCTTCGGTCAGCCGCCACCACCTGATGCTGGACGAGGTATTCCTGTTTATTCAGTCGCACCTCACCGAGGAACTGACGCTGGAGCGTCTGGAAAAGGAGTTTTTCGTCTCCCGGGAGCATATTGCCCGGGAATTCAAACGCCAGACCGGCCAGACCGTGCACCGCTACATCGTAAAGGCCCGGCTGGACCGCTGCTGCGCCCTCATTGAGCAAGGCCTGCCCATCACCGAGGTGTACAAGACCAGCGGTTTCGGGGGCTATAACCACTTTTTCCGCGCCTTTAAAAAGGAGTACGGTATGACCCCCAAGGAATATTTCAGCACCACCCGGCAGGATGCCCGGGGATGAGCCTTTGCAAAAGAAGTCCCGGCTGCAATTTTTGTGCAGGCTGAAACGTATCCTGTATAAAACGGCAGCTGCCGTTTTTCAACGAACGATCTCCATTACAGACAGGAGGAAAGCTCTATGAAATTTTCTGCTGATTATCGTGCCCTTGCGCTGGATGCCCTGCGCGGCAGATGGAAGACAGCTGTTCTGGCCGGACTGATCGCCAGTTTGCTGGGAGCCAACATTGTGAGCAGCTCAGACAGGGTCATCTCCAACATGAGCCAGAACGCCAACGGCGACACCCCGGGGTTTGCCGGGCTGCTTTCCACCGGCAGCGGCGGCGTGCTGGCGGTTCTTGTGGTCTGCATCCTTGCCTGGGCAGTGTTCACCGTCATCGTGGGCGGTGCGGTGCGGCTGGGCTACGCCCGGTTCAACCTGAACCTTGCAGACGGCAGGGACGCTGCCCTCTCCGACCTCGCTTCCCAGAAGCACCGCCTGTGGGACGGCTTCTGCATGAATTTCCTGCAGGGGCTTTATGTGGCGCTCTGGTCGCTGCTGCTGTTCATCCCCGGCGTGGTAAAAGCCTACAGCTATGCCATGACCCCCTATATCATGGCCGAGCACCCCGGCCTGACGGCCAACGAAGCCATCACTGAATCCCGGCGCATCATGGACGGCAACAAGTGGCGGCTGTTCTGCCTCGATTTCAGCTTTCTGGGCTGGGAGCTGCTCTGCACCCTGCCCATGCTGATTGGTTTCTCTCTCGTCTTTGCCTTCACCCGCTCGGCGGATACGGTCCTTGTTCCGCTGATCCTGCTGTCCATCCCGCTGAGCGCCGGCTTTTTCTTTCTGCACCCCTACGAGGAAGCGGCCTGGGCGATCTTTTACCGGGATATCACCGCCGCACCTTCTGACACCGAGGAAATCTGAGAATGAAACACACCGCCTGCTATCACCTGCCCGGACTGTTCGAGTTCTACGAGCTCTACCGCCTGTTCCTGCCCCTGTTCCGGGAGCACCGGGAATATTTTTATGACTGGTGCGAGATCGGCTCCATCTACGGCGCTCCGCCGGACTGCATCTGGGGCGGGGGCCGCGTGGAGGCCGGGGAGCACTCCCCCGCCGAGGTTCTGGCCCTGACCCAGGAATACGGCATCTCTGCCCGGCTCACATTCAGCAATTCCCTGCTCCGCCCGGAGCACCTCTCAGACCGGAAATGCAACGCAGTGTGTCAGCAGTTTGCCCAGCGGGGCACTGTGCAGAATGGGGCCATCGTCCACTCCGAGCTGCTTTTGAACTACCTGGAACAGCATTACCCGGAGCTTTATCTCGTATCCTCCACCACCAAGGTCCTGACGGATCCTCAGGCGTTTCAGGCAGAGGTCCGGCGGCCGGAGTTCCGGTATGTCGTGCCGGACTTCCGGCTGAACAAGTCCTTCGATGCTCTGGATGCACTCTCCCAGCCCGAAAAGGACAAGGTAGAATTTCTCTGCAACGAGTGCTGCTGGTTCGGCTGCATCGAGCGCAGGCGCTGCTACGAAGCCGTCAGCCGCAAAAATCTGGGGGAGGTCTGCGAACATCGGTGCACCGCCCCCGGCGCGCAGGAGGGCTACCGCTTTTCCAAGGCGATGGAAAACCCCGGGTTCATCGGCACTGCGGACATCCGGGAGCACTATCTGCCGTTGGGCTTTTCCAATTTCAAGCTGGAAGGGCGCGGGCTGGGCAGCGCGCTGGTGCTGGAGTTTCTGCTCTATTATCTGACCCGGCCGGAGTATCAGATCCACGTCCGGGAGGCGATCTATCTGGACAACATGCTGGACCTCTTTTAAGGGTTGCACCACCGGCGCAGTGTGGTATAATCAGCATAACAGAGCACCCGCAAGCGGCGCTCTGTTCCGTCCAATCCAAGTCAGGAGGAGATCGTTATGGAATTCACTCAGCTTATTGCACAGCGGTATTCCTGCAAAAATTTTGGTGCAGGCAAGGTAGACGCTGCAGCACTCCACACCATTCTGGAAGCCGGTCGGCTGGCACCCACCGCCAAGAACACCCAGGAACAGCGCATCTACGTCGTTCAGTCCGAAGAGGGGCTGGCAAAGATCGATGCTGCCACTCCCTGCCGCTACGGTGCCCCCGTTTGTCTGGTGGTCGCCTATGACAAGAACCACACCTTTACTTACCCCGGCGAGCGGATGAACTCCGGCATGGAGGATGCCGCCATCGTGGCCACCCACCTGCTGCTGGGCGCTGCCAATGCCGGCGTGGACAGCTGCTGGGTCAACTTTTTTGACCCGGACAAGCTGGCAAAAGCGCTGGGTCTGCCCGAAAACGAGGAGATCGTGATGCTTCTTGATCTGGGCCACGCTGCCAAGGGTGCAGGCCCCCTGCCCAACCACAGCTCCCGCAAACCTCTGTCCGAAACCGTCACGTTCCTGTAACATCACAGGGACGCAAAAAAGCCCCCGCACGTTGGTTTTCCGGCCAACATGCGGGGGCTTGTGTTTTATTCCAGTTTTCAGTTCTGCGGGTGGACGATATCCCGCCAATCCAGATCTCCACGCTCCAGACCGTGGATGAGCACCTCCGCGGTGGCGATGTTGGTGGCCAGCGGGATGTTATGCACATCACACAGGCGCAGCAGGGTCATCTCGTTGGGTTCGCTGGGCTTTGCGTTGATCGGATCGCGGAAGAACAGGAGCAGATCGACCTCATTGCAGGCAATGCGGGATGCGATCTGCTGATCACCGCCCTGAACACCTGCCAGAAAGCGCTGGATCTGCAGACCCGTTGCCTCAGAGATCAGCTTGCCGGTGGTGCCCGTAGCCACCAATTTATGCTGGCTCAAAATCCGGCAATACGCCGTACAGAACTGAACCATCAGCTCTTTTTTGGAGTCATGCGCAATCAGTGCAATCGTCATCGGTCAACCTCTCCTTTGTTTTGCCAGTGGGCATTTTCTTGCATATATCATAGTATCACAGTTTCCGTTCTTTTACAACCGTTTTTTAGACAAACTTCATACTTTTTTCGGAAAAAAGCGCCAGAATTCACCAAAAGCAGTGTTTCAGCGTTTTATCCTTCTTCAATTGTCTAAAGCATCCTGCCCGGCAGGTGCGGTCTCCTGCGCAGCATCCGTGGTGCCTGCGGCGGGGTCTGTGGCCGTATCCGTTCCGGTCTCAGGCTGGGCGGGGGCAGTCTGGTCAGCGGGGGTGCTGTCTGCGGCGGTCTCCTGCTTGCCGATGGTGCCATCCTCATTCAGGGTGCCGTTCTGGGCGGCGAACCATGCGTTGAAGATATCCGCCACCAGGTTGCCCGCGCGGGCGCCGCCGCCGCCGTACTCCACCACGATGCCGATGGCGATCTGGGGGTCCTCCGCCGGGCCGTAGGCGATCATCGTGGTATTGGTGTAGTGCTTATAGGTGCTGCCGACGTAGTACCCCTCGCTGCGCTGGGGGGTGCCGGTCTTGCAGGCGATGGTATAGGGGTAGCTGGCCAGCACCGGGATGGTCTGGGACACGCCGATTATGCCCTGCTGCACCAGATCAAAGGTCTCTCCCCTGTCCTCAATGACGTCCATGACCTCGGGCTGGGTCTCCTGCAGCACCTCGCCGGTGTTGGAGTCCAGGATGGCCTTGACGAAGTGGGTGCGGTAGCGGGTGCCCCGGTTGGCGATGGTGGCCGCGTAGGTGGCCAGCTGCACCGGGCTGACCACGGTGTTGCCCTGACCGATGGCGGCCTGGACGTCCAGTGACTCCATATAGTTGGAGTCGTTCTTGGAGGTCAGGTGGCCCACAGCCTCACTGACCTCCACGCCGGTGCGCTGACCCAGGCCCAGCTTATAGGCGTAGGCATCGTAAACATCACTGGTCAGGCGGCGGCCCACATCGTAGAAGAAGATGTTGCAGCTCCACTTGATGGCGGTGACCACGTCGATGTTGCCGCTGTGGCCGTGGCGGGTACACTTGGGGTGGTAGTCGCTGTAATAATTGTACACACCGTTGCAGAACACGGTGGAATACCGGTTGATGAGGCCCGAATCCAGCGCCGCCACCGCCACGGCAGGCTTGAAGGTGGAGCCGGGGGTGTACAGGCCCTGCAGCGAGCGGTTGAACAGGGGCAGGCTGGGGTCTGCGCTGTACTCGCTGTACTGGGTGGCGTAGAGGTTCTGGTCAAAGGTAGGGTAGTTGGCGGCGGCCAGCACCGCGCCGTTCTTCACATCGATGACCACCGCTGCACCGGCGGCTGCCTTGGTGCTGTTGACGTTGTAGGTGCGGTTGATCATCTCGATGTTGCTGGCCAGCGCCTTGTCCACCGCCTTCTGGAACCGGCTGTCGATGGTCAGCTGGACGGTGTGGCCCGGCTCGGGCACAGTGGTCAGGGCCGTATCCACAATGACCCCATCGGAGTTGCGGGTGATGGTCTCCACGCCATCCTTGCCCCGCAGTTCATCCTCATAGGCCGATTCCAGGCCCGAGATGCCGATGATGTCGTTCATGTTGTAGCCTTTTTCGCGCAGGGGGTAGGTGGTCTGGCCGTTTTCGTCGGTCACCTTCCACTTTTCAGCGGTGATCTTGCCCACCCGGCCCAGCACATGGGGCAGCACCGTGGATTGCTCATAGCTGCGGGTACTCGTTTCCACGATCTCCACGCCCGGCAGCGAGAGGCTGTGCTCCTTGATGGTCGCCACGGTGGCCTCGCTGACATTTTCCGCCATGATAAAGTTGTTCACATTGGAGAACGCCTGCAGCTGCATCTCGTAATGGATGCCGCCCAGCGTGCGCTGCCAGCTCAGCGGATAGCTGGCAAGGTCGTAGTCCTCCACCAGCTTCTCCATCACATCATTGGCCGTTGCATACTGCTGTAAACCAAGATTGTCCTTCATGGCGGCAAGGGCTTTCTGATCCCTGGTGCTGCCCTCTTCGGCGGTAAAGGTATAATTGCCCGCTGCATCCGGCTGGCTGATGAGCAGAGTATCGTTCCAGCTCTCACCGTTGGCACGCAGCAGCTCGACGATCTTCTGGAGCATCCCGTCCAGATCTTCGTCTCCCATCAGCAGCTTGTTGAGCACCACGTTGTAGCCCGTGACGCTGGTGGCAATGCGCTCCCCCCGGCTGTCCACGATGTCGCCCCGGGCCGCCGTCACCGTGAACTTGTAGTCGGTGGTATTGGTGGCCTGGGACTTGAAGTCATCGCCGTTGACCAGCTGCAGAAAGATCAGCCGCATACCGTAGAGCGTCATCAGCACCACGGCCGCGCCGATCAGGACCCGCATCCGCCGGACAGCGGTCTTTCGTTCTTCCTGGTTCATGGATTCTCCTTCCGGCGCGGGGTGCGTTACACCACGCCGTTGTCGATCTTGAATTCTTCATGGATCCGGCCCACCGCCCAGAACAGAGGGATGCAGACCGGCACGGTGAGGGCTGCCGTGGGCAGCACGAACCGCAGATACCGCAGCACCGCGCCGCTGTAACCGGGCATGTAGTAGAAGAACAGCCAGTCCAGCGTCAGCACGGCCAGCCCGGCCGCCGTGGCGATGACGGTGAAGTTGAGCACCGTATTCTTGAAATAGAGCTGCACCACCGCCGAGACGGCGAAGCAGAGCAGCATCAGCTCCAGCGCCAGCATGCCCACGGTGCGCCCGGCCAGCCAGTCCCACAGCAGGCCCAGCACGGCCCCGAACACCGCCCCCGAGAACGCATCCTCAAAGACGGCCACGGCCAGCGCCAGCGGCAGCAGGTACAGCGGCTTTGCCGCGTCCAGCTGGAACAGCCCGGGCGTGGTCTGCAAAACAGCACAAAGAAGGCCCAGCAGCGCATAGCAGATCCATTTGACGATCTGGCCCCGGCTGCGTTTCCGGCGTGATTCCATCAGGGTCCCTCCTCAGAAACTGGTAATGATGAACGCATGGCGCACCGTGCGGGGGTCGGTACCGGGTTTGATGACGGCAATGGTCGATTTGCCGCTGACCTCTGGCACCAGTTCCTGTACCACGCCCACCAACAGGTCAGCCGGGAACACCCCGCCCAGCCCGGTGGTGACCACCTGGTCGCTTTTCTCCGTCAGGGTGTTGCGCGCAAGGTTGGTCAGCACGCACAGGCCATCGGCGGCGTATTCGGAGCTGCCGGTGACGATGCCGTTGTCACGGGTGCGGGATACCACGCCCGCCGCGTTGAAGTTGGGGTGAAGAATGGTCATCACCTTGCAGCTGGTGGGCTCAGCCTCCACCACCATGCCCAGCAGGTAGCCCTGGTCACTGACCACGGCATCGTTGACGGCCACGCCATCCAGTGTGCCGCGGTCCAGCGTGAAGCCATAGAAGGAATCCAGCGGGTCACGGCCAATGACAAAGCTGGAAAGATAGCTCATCTCTGGCCGCTGGCTCTGGATGCTTTCCAGTGCCTTGTAGGCCTGGTTCTCGGCCTTGACGCGGTCGTAATCCACCATCTGCTGGCGCAGCTCGGCGTTTTCGGCCTTGAGCGTCTCGTTCTCAGCCATCACGTCATCGATGCTGGTGTACTTTTCCCACAGGGAGGCCACGCCGCCGCTGACCACAGCAGCAACTTTCTGGAATGGAGCAGCCGCCACGCTCAGCAGCTCCTGCGGAGCGGCAGTCAGGCGGCCGTTGGCACCGGCGTAGGCCATGATGCCCACCAGAAACACCGCGATGCCCACCAGGATCTTGAATTTCCAGGTATCGAAAAAGTCTTTCAAGGGGTTTTCCTCCGATTGCAAAAGGGCGCGGACAGCCCAGAGCCGTCCGCACCCTCTGTTACATCGTTACATGTGAGCTCCATCGGTGTCCAGCACGTCGTGCAGAACATCCACATGATCCAGCACCGCACCGGCACCCTTGGCCACGCAATCCAACGGGTCCTCCGCAACATGGACATCAATGCCGGTCTCGCTCTGGATCAGCTGATCCAGGCCCCGCAGCAGGGCACCGCCGCCGGTCAGGGTGATGCCGTGGTCGATGATATCGGCACTCAGCTCAGGCGGGGTGCGCTCCAGGGTCTCCTTGATGGCGCTGGTGATCTTGACCAGGCACTCCAGCAGGGCCTCGCGCACATCCTCAGAGTGGACGACGATGTTCTTGGGCAGGCCGTCCACCAAGTTGCGGCCCTTGATCTCCATGGTCATCTCGGGGTCCATGGGGTAGGCCGAGCCGATCTCGATCTTGATCTGCTCGGCGGTACGCTCACCGATGAGCAGGTTATACTTGCGCTTGATGAAAGCGATGATGGCCTGATCGAACATATCACCGGCCATCCGGACGCTGCGGGAGGCCACGATGCCGCCCAGAGAGATAACTGCGATCTCAGCGGTGCCGCCGCCAATGTCCACGATCATGCTGCCGGTGGGCTCGCTGATGGGCAGGCCCGCGCCGATGGCAGCAGCCATGGGCTCCTCAATGACGGAGACCTGACGGGCACCGGCCTTGAGGGTCGCCTCTCGCACAGCGCGGCGCTCCACCTCGGTAACGCCGGACGGGATGCAGATGACCACGCGGGGGCGGGAGAACATGCTGTTGCCGCAGGCCTTTTTCAGGAAGTTTTCCAGCATATTTGCCGTGATATCGAAATCGGCAATGACACCATCCTTCAGGGGACGGACTGCCACGATACTGCCGGGGGTACGGCCAATGACAGCCTTTGCCTCAGCACCCACGCAGCGCACCTCATCGGTCTTGGTATCCACAGCCACGACCGAGGGTTCCCGCATGATGATGCCCTTGCCCTTCATGTAAACCAGGGTATTGGCAGTACCCAGATCAACGCCAACGTCCTTTGACAAAAAACTCATAATGAAGCTCTCCTTCGTATTTCCGGTCTATTCCAAAACGCACAGCAGCCCAAACTCCACAGGGTTTGACCGCCTATCGCAGAATAACACGTTTCTATTATAGCCGCAAGTCAACGTTTTCTCAAGCGTTTTGTCAAGTTTTTCCGTATTTTTCATTTTTCTGTGCGTTCCGCCGCGCAAACTGTCAGAACTGTTCAAGCAGGCGGACCGTCCGGCTGACGGGCAGGCCCATAATGGTGTAATAATCACCCTCAATGGCATCCAGCCAGACCGCCGCGCGGCCCTGGATGGCGTAGGCACCGGCCTTATCGTAGGGCTCCTCTGTGGCGGCGTACCGCTCGATCTCCTCCTCGCTCAGCGGGAAAAAGGTGACCTTGCAGGTATCCACAAAGCTCTCGGTGCGGGTGCCATCGGAAACGCAGACACCGGTGTGCACATAGTGGGTCGCGCCGGACAGCGCGCGGAGCATCCTTCTGGCATCGTCCGGGCTGTGGGGCTTGCCGAACACCTCGCCGTTCACATCCACCACGGTATCGCAGCCCAGCACCACGGCACCGGGGTGTTCCTTGGCCACAGCAAGGCACTTGCCCCGGGCAAGCTGTTCCACCAGCCGGGCGGGGGTATCCGCCGTCACGGCATCCTCGTCAAAATCGCTGACGCAGACGGTAAAATCCGTCGTGTACAGGCTCAACAGCTCTTTCCGGCGGGGGCTCTGGGAAGCCAGGATCAGATCTTTCATACGCTTCACTTCCCCGTTGAGCCAAAGCCGCCCGCGCCGCGCTGGGTATCCCCCAGTTCGGCCGCCTGAGCAAAGGCAGCGGTATACACCGGTGCAATGCAGAGCTGTGCCACACGCTCACCGGGCTGGATGGTATAGGCCTCGGTGCCCAGATTGATCATGGGCACCTTCAGTTCCCCGCGGTAGTCACTGTCCACCACACCCACGCCGTTTGCCATGCACAGGCCGTGCTTGATGGAAAGGCCGCTGCGGGCATAGACCAGCGCCACAGCGTGGGGGCCGGGCAGCTCGATGGCAAGGCCGGTGGGCACCAGTGCCCGCTGCATGGGGGCCAGTGTCAGGGGCTCATCCAGCACGGCGCACAGGTCGGCCGCCGCTGCCCCCGGCGTTGCATAGGCGGGCACCTTGGCCCGGGGGTCCAATACTTTATAGTTTACGGTGATCGGTTCCATAGTATACCTCTTGTTAAAGTTATATTCGGGCGTGTTCCGGGAGCTTTCTCCTCGGACACGAAACGGGCCATTCCATCGCCCGCCCTACTGCCTGCGGCAGCAGGGTCCCACCCCAGCGGACGGTCCTCGGAGAAACTCTCGGCTCCCGCCCGGGGAAACTGCATCTTTAGTTGGTCCCCTTGAAATAAAGTCCTCTTGTAAACTCTCCCTCAAAGGGTGCGTGGACACGGATGCTGTCCAGAATGGCAGCAGCTTCCTCCCGGGATTCCAGTGTGAAGTAGGCCACGCCGTAGTCCACAGTCAGAGCACCGGGCTTATCACCCATATAAATAGGTACGGGGTTATAGATCGTCCGCACGCCCATGCCGCAGCGCACCGGGAACTTTTTGGCCTTGCGGTCGGTCAGTTCCCCTGCTTTATTGCAGTGGGCGCAGTCATGGATGTTCTGCAGCGGGCAGGCACGGGTGACCATCAGCGGCATGTGGCCATAGACCAGCACACCGGTGGGCACAGGCTTGCCGTTATGGGTGGGGGCAATGGTGCTGATATCGCTGTCCTTGACTTCGGGCAGGATGAGCACACTGTTCAGGCCATGGTCGGCGTAGAACTGCGCCGCCATCTGGTTGGTGACGTTCAGGCCGAAGCCGCCGGTCATCGGCAGGCCACGGCAGAGCCGCAGGTGGGCGATGTTGCTTACCTCATAGCCCGCAAAACCCGCATCCTGGGTGGCGGCAATGCGGCGGGCGGTGTCCTCCTCCAGCGCGCCGAACATCACGCGCGGCAGCTCCAGAAGGGTCTTTTCCCGCCACTCCCGGGGCACTCGGTCGGCCTGGGCAATGGGCAGGATGAGATACTCCACCCCGCTCAGGGCCTGCTCCGGCACCTGCTCCCAAGCTTCAAAGCGGGCGCGCAGGGTGCGGCGGGGCGGCAGAGTGCGCAGGGGCAGCGCATCCGGCTCCACCTCGTGTACCGGCCAAGGACGCAGGACCTCCCGCTTTTTCAGCAGGGCCTCCAGCGCATCCCGGCGCAGCTCGTTCACGGCACTGCCCGGCACGAACCAGGGGCCGCCGTCCATCTCCACATCGATCTTTTCCACCGCAAAGGGGGTGCCGCCCGTCTTGGAAAGGCTGCGCTGCAGGCTCTCGGTGGGGTCGGTGCGGGCAGGCTGCGGTTCCGCATCGCCGTAGGCAAAGGCCTTGTTGCCGTCCGCGTCGGTCACGGTCAGCTTCTCGCCGCCCTCTTCGATCTCCAGCCTGAACTGCACCGGCACCCGGCTGCGTTCGCGGCGGTAGAGCTCGCGCAGGGCAGGCAGGGTCTTTTTGGTCAGCTCCGCATCGGCTTCGCTGCGTACACCGAACATGGTGCCGTCGATCTTTCCATCCAGATAACCGGAGGTGAAGCCAGAGCGGCTGAACGCATTTTTCAGCAGGTCACGGTCGTAGGCGCGGCCCTCGCGGCCTGCCAGACAGGCACTGACCGCCGCCGCCACATACTCCGGCGTGCGCAGACGGCCCTCGATTTTGGCCGATGCCACGCCGACGGCCTGCATCCGATCCAGCTTGTCGATGACAGAGTTATCCTTCAGGGAAAGGTGGTGCAGACGGCCCGGCTTGCCCTCAGGCAGCGGGTTTGCCTCAAAGGGCAGGCGGCAGGGCCCGGCGCAGGAGCCCCGGTTGCCGCTGCGGCCGCCCAGGAAGGCAGACATATAGCACTGGCCGCTGACACACATACAGAGCGCGCCATGGACAAAACACTCGGTCTCGATGCCGCAGTGCTTTGTGATGTGCTCCACCTCGGGCAGGCTCAGCTCACGGGCCAGCACCACCCGGGTAAAGCCCAGCTCCTTCAGCTCCAGTGCACCCTGCAGGGTGTGGACGCTCATCTGGGTGGAGCCGTGGCGGGGCAGGTCGGGGGCGATCCGCCCGATGAGCTGCGCCACCGCCAGATCCTGGCAGATGACCGCATCCGCGCCGCTCTCGGCCACAGCCTTCACGGCAGCGGCCAGCGCGGCCAGCTCCCCGCCGTAAACGGTGGTGTTCAGTGCCACGTGCACCTTGACACCCCGCGCGTGGCAGAACCGGACTGCCTCCTTCAGGCTGTCCGCATCAAAATTTCCGGCTCCTGTGCGGGCATTGAAGCCCGAAAAACCCAGATATACTGCGTCCGCACCGCTGAACACCGCGGCGCGGAGCATCTCTTCACTGCCCACAGGGGCAAGGATCTCGATCTTTGGCATAATACTCCCTTTGTTCCGGCGCGCTCACCGCGCCTCCATTCACGCTTCCGTCTTTGCTTCCCGGTCGGCCTTCTGCTTGGCCTGCAGGCGTGCCAGCTGCTCCCGCAGGGCATCGTTTTCACGCCGCAGCGTTTCATTTTCCGTTCTCACCTTATCCTCAGCCAGCTTTGCCCTGGCGGCATCGGCAATATAATCCTGGATCTGGCTGCGCATATTCTCGGCGCTGCCGGTGCTCTTTTTGTACTCGTCCAGATAATCCATGGCGCAGAACACCGCCGCCTTGGTCACCGAAAGGTTTTCGTTGGTGTCCAGCAGTTTGGTGATATCCTCATCCAGCCGTTTGGCCAGAGAGGCGATATACTTTTCGGAATCCGTCGTTGCGATCGCATAGGGCGCGCCCGCAATGGTCACTCTCACTTTATTAACCATCGTATCCTCACTAATAATTACTCTGAGCGGAGTTTGTGGCCGAGTTTCCTGCCCCGGTGCACGCTTTTGCCCCCGCCGGGACAACCGTTCACTTCTTATTATAATATAAATGCGCTCCAAGAGAAAGTGTTATTTTTGAATTTTTTGCATATTTACCAGAAAGATTGTGACAAAAATGTCAGTTACGGCAAAAATCGGCGTTTTTCCTTGCATTTACGAATAGAACTGATTATAATGTTCTTGTTGTGGTAACAGGGAGAGGGAAAGAGGAGAGATTCCCTGTTGCGATATTTCAAAACAGCACAAGTGTGTGTGCGGATAGGAGTTCCTTATGACTACAAAAGAATTTGCAAAAATTCTTCAGGACAAGCTGACCAGCGAGTACGGCGTGGATCTGAGCGTTGCTTCCAAGCAGCAGATCTACCGCTCTCTTGCCCTGATCTGCCGTCAGATGATGAGCGAGAACCACAAGAAGTTCCAGTCCAAGGCCATTGGCACCGGCACCAAGCAGGTATACTACCTCTGCATGGAGTTCCTGATGGGCCGCAGCCTGAAGGTGAGCCTGTTCAACCTGGGTCTGGAGGATGTTGCTCAGAAGGTGCTGGCTGATGCCGACATCAACATCGAGGGCATCTTTGAGGAAGAGCCCGATGCAGGCCTGGGCAACGGCGGTCTGGGCCGTCTGGCTGCCTGCTATCTGGACGGCATGGCCACCACCGGCATCTGCGGCACCGGCTACTCCATCCTGTACGA
>JABLTO010104119.1_pt1 | contig 16061 bp, 11 predicted proteins | sample 7160091 | NCBI WGS metagenome assembly JABLTO01 (sample SAMN14651225, study PRJNA627086) | human gut metagenome | isolation source: feces | host: Homo sapiens
CCCACTTCTTTGAAGTGGGACGGCTCATATTATTTCAGTTTGCACAAAGTATGCAATGTCAATAATAGACCTAAGTTGTTGCCGACAGAGCGCAATTGGGTGGGCGAATGGTTTTAAAGGTGCCCTTTTATCAAAATTGTATTACATATTTCAAGCTTTGTCAAGGGGACGCGAGCAGTCCCACCGCCGCAGGGGCGGGGGACTGTGTATATTCAGTTTAATAACAGAGCGGGCTTATTTTGATTTGGGGTTAAAAATCAGAGCCATGAGAAAGCCGAAGAATATGGCGGCGGAAATTCCGCCTGCGGCGGCCTTGGCTCCTCCCGTGATAATCCCTAAGGCTCCCGTTTCGTCAACGGCCTTTATTACTCCCTTTGCCAGCACGTTGCCGAACCCAATCAGAGGGACGGTTGCTCCGCCTCCCGCAAAGTCCACCAGCTTGTCGTATATTCCAAATCCGCCCAGAATTGCTCCCGCAACCACAAACAGAACCAGAATTTTAGCCGGGGTCAGGCTTGTTTTGTCAATCAATATCTGGGCTATGGCGCAGATAAGGCCGCCAACCCAAAAAGCATTAATATACGCCATTTTTTCCACCTCCCGGTGTGTTTGAAAGGGCGATTGCGTGGGCAATTCCCGGAACCGACTCCCCCTGAAGGGTGGCAGTCGGGCTGAGGAGAGCCCCCGTTCCCAGAATGAGCACCTCGTTGAGCTTCCCTCTTTTCATCATCTCGTACACATATCCGCAGAGGGTCACTGCGACACAGCCGCAGCCGCTGCCGCCCGAATGCACGTCCTGCTTTTCAAAATCGTATATCAGGCAGCCCGTGTCCCCGTAATTTGCAGATAGGTCATAGCCGCCTTTGCCCATCATGTCAATAACTATATCCCTGCCGACCTTGCCCAAATCCCCCGTCAAAATCAGGTCGTAGCTTTTTGGGGAGCGTCCCGTGTCCTTGAAATGGGTGATAAGAGTATCGATTGCGGCGGGGGCCATGGCTCCGCCCATGTTGTTCTGATCAGTCACGCCGTAATCCACAACCTTTCCCGTGGTCACATGGGTTATATATGGGGCTCCGCCGTTTTTAGAGACTACGGCGGCTCCCGCTCCCGTAACCGTCCACTGCGCCGTGGGCGGCCTCTGCCCTCCGTATTCAAGAGGGTTTCTGTATTGGCGTTCCGCAGTGCAGAAATGGCTGGAGGCAACGGCTATAGTGTTGTCCGCCCCGCCTCCGTCAATTGTGACTGCGCTCAGGCTCAAGCCCTCAATCATGGTGGAGCAGGCTCCGTACAAGCCGTAGTAGGGAATTTCAAGCTCCCTTGCGCTGAAGCCCGAGCTTATGCACTGGTTGAGCAGGTCTCCCGCAAAGGCACAATGTATATGGTCGGAACTGAGCCCCGACTTCCGTATTGCCAGCTTTGCCGCCTCACGCTGCATTTTGGTTTCCGTCTTTTCCCAGGTGTCCTCTTTCCATTCCGCATCGTTCATGTGAACGTCAAAGTAGGGCGAAAGGGGGCCGTGGCTTTCCTTTGTCCCCACAATTGAGGCGGTTGCCGAAATCGATATACGGGAGGTAACCGCTATTGTCTGCTTTCCCAAACGCACAGCCATAATCTAACCTCCAATCAGTATCTTATATAAATAGTAGACAATCCCGACCACAACCGAGGCGGAAATTCCGTATACCAGAACAGGCCCCGCCACAACGAACATCTTAGCCGAGGTTCCCGTTATAAGTCCCTCCCGTTTAAACTCCATGGCGGGAGAGGCAACAGAGTTGGCAAAGCCCGTTATGGGAACAATGGTTCCCGCCCCTGCGTACTTGGCAAGCTTTGGATATATGTCAAGACCCGTGAGCAGCGCACCCAAAAAGACCATGGTTACGCTGACGGCAACCTTGGCGTTCTCGGAATCCATGTGGCAGAAATTGGTGTATATATCCCCTATTGCCTGCCCTATTGTGCAGATGGCGCCGCCGAACAGGAACGCCATAACCATGTCCTTGAGCAGAGGGCTTTTGGGCGCCTTTTCGTCTATATAATTCAGGTATTCTTGATTTTGATTTTGGCTCATAATACCACTCCTTTTAGTGCTTTGTGAATATTATGACCCGATTTGAATTATACTATGCAAAATTTAACCTGTAAGCCGATCCCGCATTTTTTGCAGCACTCTTTTCTCTATCCTCGAAACCTGAACCTGAGAAATCCCCAGCTTCTCCGCGATTTCTGTCTGGGTTTTCCTGCGAAAATACCGCATGTATATGATGAGCTTTTCCCGCTCGTTCATAACCCCGAATGCCTGCTCCAGCATTATTCTGTTTTCGATTTTTTCTTCGTAATTCTCATCTGAGCTGAGCTTTTCCAGAAGGGAGCGGTTTTCCGAGTTGCCGTCGTCAAGCCGGGCGTAGATTGAGTCGGGTTTGCGGGTTGCTTCAAGAGCCGCCGCCAGCTCCTGAGGTGTTATTCCCAGCTCCTTGGCGATTGCCGCAACGGAGGGCTCCTCCTTGTTTTCCGCCATCATTTTTTCTTTGATTGCCGCCGCCTTTCCCGCCGTTGTTTTAAGAGAGCGGCTGACCTTGATTATGCCGTCGTCCCTCATAAACCGCTTTATCTCGCCTATAATCATGGGGACGGCGTAGGTAGAGAAGGTAACGCCGAAGTCCGTGTTAAACTTGTTCGCCGCCTTTATCAACCCTATGCAGCCTACCTGGAACAGGTCCTCCGCCTCTTGTCCTCTGCCCAAAAACCTTTTGACTATAGAGTGAACAAGCCCCACGTTTTGCTCTATAAGCTGATTTTTGGCGTTTTCGTCACCCTCGGCGATACGCCTTAGCAATTCATCATTGGCTTCGGAATACTTAATCATAGGCGTTCTCGGCTCCGATGTATTTTACCATTCTGACCCGAGTGCCCTTTTGGGGCTCGGACTCAACCTCCAGCTCGTCCATAAAGCTTTGCATAACCGTAAAGCCCATGCCGCTGCGTTCGTCGCTGCTTGAGGTGGTATAGAGGGGCTGCATTGCCTTGTCAACATTTTCAATGCCCCTGCCCTTATCCCGTATAACAATTTCAAATTTGTACCTGTCGTCTTTAAGCTCCATGTTGCATTCAATGTCTATAACTCCGCAGCCGTGGCTGTACCCATGTATAATTGAATTTGTCACCGCCTCCGAAACGGAGGTCTTTATGTCGGAAAGCTCCTCAACGGTCATGTCCGCCTGAGCCGCAAAGGCTCCCACAGCCGCCCTTGCAAAAGCCTCGTTTGAGGTCTTTGACGGAATTGTCAGCTTCATATAGTTGTTCATGTTTTTCACTCCTTTATCCGCAGTTCTTTTCCAGTATTTTTTTAATTCCCGCCAGCTCCAAAACCTTATCCACATGGGGCTTTGGTCTGATCAGCCTGACCTGCCCTCCGCGAGCCGCCATGATCTTGTACCTGCCCATTATCAGCCCCAGCCCCGAGCTGTCCATAAGCTCCACTCCGCCCAGATCCATAATAAGAACGGCGGGATTTCTGAGGGAAATAAGTCTGTCAATATCGTTTCGGATTTCGCCCACGCAGTGCTGATCAATCTCGCCGTACAGCTTTACCACCAGCGAATTTCCAACCGGTTCAATTTCAAATCTCATTAGGTTTTCCTCCTTTAAGTTTTCTGCACTTAAATAAGTTAGACGCGAAAAAATTTCCGCCTTTATTTCCCAAGGAGTTTTGCACCAAAGATTTCGACAAATTTTAAAAATTTCTTCTGGCCCCATAGATTTTAACCCCATCTGGACCTGTTAATATGTTTTAAAATAGCTTATAATATTGTTAAAATAAATAAAACCTAAAAAAGGAGGAGCAGAAATGTTAAAAAGAATAGGTTCATTGGTGCTAAGCGCCGTAATGCTGGCGACGGGGTTTACCGGCGTTTATGCAGCCGCACCGGAACAGGAGGAGGACGGCGTGTCTATAGCAGCCTTTAAGGGCTTTGACCCTGAAACCACCCTGTGGACGGATAATCACATTGAGAACGTTCTCAAAGAGGGCGGAATTTACGAGACCATGAAGGACGTTGACCCCAACGCCAGTAAGGACGATAATACTACCAAGATTCAGAAGCCCTATGAAAAGAGCGGAGTAAACTTTACGGGCTGGGGCTACAGCGAGTATATCTGGACAAACGGATACCCCGTAGGCAACGGACGTATGGCGAGCATGGTTGCCGGAGGTATAGACAACGAGGTTATCCAGATAAACGAGGATACCTGCTGGGACGGCGGCCCTTACGGAACATTGGTTGACGAGGAGGGAAACACCCTTACAACCGTTGAGCAGACCAGAGACGCAGGTAAGATTTTCGGAACGAATATGACAAGCGGAAGCGTTAAGGACAACTGGAAGTTCTACAGAGGCGCCAATGAGGACGGAACCCCTGCCGAAATCGGTTCGGCGGACGCGATTGTGGGCGACGAGGAGTTCAGAACAAACTTCCCCGCCTTTAAAAACAAGAGCATTTCATATCAGGCGCTTAATATTAATAACGCAAAGTCAACCTCTGCCGTTCAGGACAGATGGAACCTTCACGGCATGGTTGAGACTCAGTTTTTGGGCAACCCCACAGGTCAGAGAGCTTACAAGTCCTTTGTTGAGCTGTATCTGGACTTTGGGCATAAGCATGACTATGCCACAAACTATACAAAGAGCCTTGACATGACAACGGGTATTGTCACTGTTGATTATGACTACATGGACATGAACGACAAGACCAAAAAGCACTTTACAAGAGAGACCTTTGCCAGCTATCCGGATCAGGCGGTTGTTACCCATGTAACCTCCGACAGTCCTCTTGACTTCACGGCGGAGCTTCATACATACCACAACCAGGACGGATATTATAAATTCGAAAAGGTAAGCGATAAGCAGGTAAAGGTAACCGCTTCGGTTTATAACGGAAACAAGAATAACAACATAGGCAGAATAAACGCCATCAGATTTGAGGCTGATATGCTGCTGGACGGCGACGGAACATTCTCGGTTTCCGAGGACAACACAACGGTCAGCGTTCAGGGCGGATATGAGGCGACAATCTACGTTGTGGGTGCGACAAACTATGTTGACTACAAGACCCTTGACAACTCAAAGCCCGCGGCGGACTGCGCAAAGTATATTGCAAACATTCAGAGCAAGACCTATGAGACTATTCTGATGAGACATATTGAGGACTTTACCGAGCAGTTCAGATCCTCAAGCCTCACTTTGGAAAACATCAACGGCGTTGATAACTATGACGTGCCCACAGAAAAGCGTGTCCGCAAGGACGTAAAGGGCAAGTCTGGCTATACGGTAGGCTCCGGCGCGAACCTGAGCAACGCCAACAGCGCAGGGGTTAAGACCACCTATCAGGACGGAGATAACCAGCTGGCAACACTTGAGTTTAACTACGGAAAGTACATGATGATTTCCGGCGCAAGAGACGAGAGAACAGCGGACGAGTGCCTCGAGGGAGACATTGAAATACCCATGAGCCAGCCTCTTAACCTGACTGGTAAGTGGAACGCTGCCATGTCGGCAGGCTGGAACGGCAAGTATACAATCAATATTAACACCGAGATGAACTACTGGGCTGCTCAGCCTCTCAATATCGGCGACAGCGAAAAGACACTTATCGACACCTTTGCCGATTTGGCGGCGAGCGGAAGCATAACCGCCGATTATCAATACGCTATAGGTGACAGCTCAACCTATCAGCCCGGAGACCCCTGGGTTATGCACCACAACTACGACCTGTGGAGAGGAACTCAGCCTATAGATAACGCAACGGCAGGTCTGTGGCCTACAGGCGGAGCATGGCTCTTAGACCACGCTTGGCAGTACTATAAGTTCAACCTTGATGAAGAATACCTGGCTGAAATATACCCCTACATGGTCGGCGCAGCAAAGTTCTTTACGGAATTTTTGGTTGTTGACCCCAAGACGGGATATTTGATTACGGCGGCTTCCTGCTCTCCCGAGCAGGGCGGAGTTCAGCCCGGCCCCGCAATGGACACACAGATTATAAGAAACCTGTACGACATGGTTCAGCAGGCGTCTGAAATCCTGGGCAAGACCGAGGAGAACGCAGACCTGCTGGCAAAGATTGCCGAGCAGATGCCCTCAACCTATTTGGCAGATGAAAAGGGTAAGGTGGCTCCCAATCTTATTGACTCAAGCGGATATATTAAGGAATGGGTTCGCGGCGACGTTAGCTTTGACTTCTCGGAGAAGTCGGACGGCAGCGGCAAGTATAAGATTGAAAATATCTTTAACCCAAGCGAAAAGACAGACAGCATAAGCGAGCATGAGGCGTCCAATACATCAGGTCACAGACATATGTCTCACCTGTGGGAGCTGTTCCCCGGAACACACCTGAGCGCCTACAGCGAGGACGCCAACGAGCAGAAGATTTATAAGGCGTTTACCGATACGCTGACAAAGACAAAGAGACTCGACGCAGACGGAAAGGGCTGGAGCCTTGCATGGAGAATGAACCTGCTGGCAAGAGCTCTGGACGGCGATAACGCTTCAAAGAAGCTTGAGCAGTTGTTCGTGTGCCGTACGGCTCCCAACCTGCTTGACGAGCACCCCGACTTCCAGATTGACGGAAACTACGGCGCAACATCGGGTATAACAGAGATGCTGCTCCAGAGCCATGACGGAAACATTAACATTCTTCCCGCTCTGCCGAGCAAGTGGAAGGCAGGTCAGTTTAACGACTTCCGCGCAAGAGGCGACGTGGGCGTTAGTGCAAAGTGGAGCAACGGAAAGCTTGAAAAGGCTGAATTGAAGCCCGAAAACAGCGGCGATATTAACCTTATCGTTTCGGATATAGCAAAGGCAAAGATAACGGACAGCAAGGGCAATGCCGTTACGGCAACGCTCAATTCCGCAGGCACAATACTGACCTTCAGCGCAGTGGGCGGCGAGACCTATACGGTTGCATACGGCACAGTTGCAGATGAGGACGAGTTTGAAATCGAGAGAGCGGAGTACGTAGACGGAGCTCTGTACGTACAGGTTAAGTACAGCGGCATGGAGTCTAACCCCTCTGCGGCTCTCAAGGCTGAAATCATGAACGAAAGCGGAGCGGTTTCTGAGACAAAGACCTATCCCGTTGCTGCATCAACCGTTGTAAGAACCGACATTGCAGCTCCCGCAGGCGGCTCGGTTAAGCTGACAATTGTCAGCACAGAGACAGGAGAAGCTCTCAGCGGGTCGGTAACGGCTCCCTATGCGGCGGAGGGCGCGGCAACAATGAAGCCCGACCCCACGGCGCAGCCCACAATCGACCCTGACGCAACACCTACGCCCAGCCCGTCACCCTCACCCACCCCGGTTCCCCTTCCGGATTACTGGAACTGCTCAAGCGCAGACGCAAGCAAGAAAGCAGGGGATGCGGTTATGAAGAACATGACCCTTATGTTTGACGTAACGGCAAGCGGCAGCGCAAAGGTGACTATTGACGGCAAGAGCTTTACCAATTATATTTCCCATAAAACCGATAACGGAAGCTGGTCAAACGGAGTGGGCTCAGGCGCAGCCTTTAAGTATGTAGCGGACAGATACGGCAAGCTGACGGTTTACGTATGCGACCTGGGCGGCGCAACTTACGAAGGTGACCAGATTATTAAAGAGGGTAAGGAGCTTTGTATAACTAAGGAGGGCGTTTCGAATCATAAGCAGAATGTTCCGGGAGAATCTGCATATTATCGAAACAACGCAAATGGCTCTATTGATACCTCTATCAGCCTTGACGTAGCTCCCGGAGAGACCTACTACGCATATGTTGCAGGCTCAAAGGGCAGATTTGTGGGCGCTGCATTCGAAGCCTCCGCAGACCAGCCCACCGCAACACCGAGCTCAGACTACGATTATCAAATCAACAGCGCATATTTTGACAATGACGGCAAGCTCAACGTTGACTATACCTACGCAGGCACAGAGGCAGAGCCCAAGGCGGTTTTGATTGCGGCAGCCTATGATGCTGAGGAAGCTCTCGTTTCCTCTCAGACCTATGACATAAGCGGCACGGATAAGGCGGTTCTTGACGGCTTTGCTAAGCCCGAGGACGGAAATACGGTTGTTTATATTTGGGACAGCATGTCCTCAATGCAGCCCCTCAGCGCAAAGACGGCGGTTTCAGACCAAGCTCCGGCAGAGCCTACCCCGACGTCCACTGCTGCACCTACTCAAACTCCTGTGCCCACAGCACCTGCGGACAGCGGTGTGTACATAGGCGATACCAAGTATGCCACGGTGATGGAGGCGGTAAACGCAGCGGCAGCGATTAATCCCTCAAGCGAGGAGAACAGAGTATATATTGACGTTATGCCCGGAACCTATCGGGAGCAGGTCGTTGTAAAAACGCCCTACGTAACCATCAGAAAGATGCCCGGAACAGAGGGAGAAGCAAAGCTGACATGGTACTACGGATTAGGCTCACTTTATGACAGCTGTAACTCAAGCGGTTACTATGACCCAAGCGTAATAGGCGACGGCGAGGCGTACGGCCCCAAGGATTGGGGCCCTGCCCTCAAGGTCGATAAGAGCGCAACGGCGTTTACGGCGGAAAATCTGAAAATAGAGAACTCTTATAATGCATACTACACTCAGGAGGAATTGACGGATATTATGGGAGTTGACCCTGATACGAATAACAGTAACTTCCACCGTCTTGACTGGATAAAGGAACAGATTGCAGCGGGAAAGAGCGACAGCGAAATAAACACTTACCTGCAAAGCCGCCAAGATATAACCTATATGGGCGTGAAAGCAAGCCCCAGAGAGCGTTGTGCCGCTCTCCACTGCTCGGCGGATAAGGCACAGTTTATAGGCTGTGAGATTATGTCAACTCAGGATACTATCGGCATAAACACGGGCAGAATGTACTTTAAGGATTGTAAATTGGGCGGAACAACCGACTATATCTGCGGCAGCGCCACGGCGGTGTTTGACAGCTGCGAGCTTTATGTTAACGCAGGAGGCGGCGGCGACTCCGCAACAATCACGGCTCCCAGCAACCCTGCCGAGTCCGAGGGCTACCTGTTCTATAACTGCCATGTTACGGGCACAAGCCTGGCGCAGGCGGGCAAGCTCGGCAGACCCTGGAGCGGCGTTAATGCCAGTGCTAATTATATTAACACTAAGATTGACTACCTCAGCGGAAGCACATCAAACTTGCTGATTTCAAACGAAGGCTGGACAGATATGGGCGGCGTTAAGCCTGAGGAAGCCCGCTTCCGTGAGTATGGAAGCGTAAAGGCCGACGGCAGCGCGGTAAATACCTCAGGCCGTCCCAAGGGAACTCTCCTTGATCAATGGACAATGCTCAGATATAATCCTCTGGTATTCACTCAGGGTACAGACGGATGGGACCCTGCGGGATTGACTTCGGTATATGAGGGCGTTAACAGTGTCATAAACGCAACAAATATTGACACAAGCGACGGCACGGTTAACGAAATCAGCCTGCCTCAGGCTCCGAGCGGATATGAATTCAAGTGGGAAAGCGACAGCGAGTTCGCAACCGTAAACGGGGATAAGCTCACCCTTATTCGCCCGGCGTACGGAGAAAGCCCCATAAAGGCAAGCGTTAAGCTGTACGTAAGACAGAATGACAATGCCGAAATCGGCGGTGAGAAGTCGATTGTCTTTGAAATCCAGCCCACTCAGGATACGGAGAATGTGTTCACCGTAAACGGAACCGTTACCCTGTCATCGGCAAGCGATGAGGCGCAGACGGTTAAGGTTGAGTTTAAGAAGGGCGAAGCGGTAATCAAGACGGTTAACGTTGAAATCCCCGCAGGTCAGACCTCTCAGGCGTATACCGCTGAATATATTCCCGTGGGAACCTATACGGCGGTGGCTTCAACCCTGAACGCAAGCTATAACATCGAGAGCCCCACTGCAGAAATATCAGGCGCAAAGGGCGACGCAAAGACCTTCGATGTCAGCGTTAAAAAGATGCGGAGCATAGTGGTGGAAAGCCCCGACTTTGACGGAGCGGGCTACACCCCCTCAATCACATCTGCATCAGGCTTCTCGGCAGAAGTTTATACAGCAACAGGCAGCGAGACCGCAAACCTGGGCGCAGGCAATAAGGTCTACAAGCTGACAAAGGCTGAGGGCTCAAAGGTTGCGGCAAAGACAGGCGTAAGCTTTAACTTAAAGTCAATGATGCCGAGCGGCACAAGCCTTGCCAATACAAAGACAATACGCATGAGCTTTGACTTCCTTATGGAGTCAACGGACCTCTATCCTTCGGAGTATTCATACTTTGATTTGGCAACAAGCACCTCAAACGCAGGCAAGAACGATAAGGATATGACCAGATTTGTTCGCTGGGGAGTTCATCAGGGCTGGGGACAGTTTAATATGTTCACCGCTGCCAATAACAGAGTAAACGGTGACAAGACCCAGTTCGATAAGAACAACAACATGGCAAACCGCTGGTACAGAATTGTGGCGGATATAGATTTGGAGACAAACACCATAACCTCAACCCTGTATGACAGGGATAAGGATATGGAAATCCTCAACGGCAAGCCCTTTACCATAGCGGCTCCCGATGATGAGGGAAGCAACCCCAACTATCCCACGAATATAGACCTGAATAATTTGTACTTCAATATCTATATGGATAAGAATGCAAATACCACCAACAAGATGGAATATTATATTGATAATATCACCCTTGAGTATCAGGACTATGAATAAATTTTAAATCTAAAATTTATAGATTTCTTCCCAAAACGAAAAGACGGGCTAACCCCCGTCTTTTTGTGTCTTTTCGGGTCAAAACCCAAACCAGCCTATATTGTCGGCACTATTTGCACAACAGGTTTTGGTATAATTAAAATAAGTTAAAGAGCTATTTTAAATTTAAGAAAGGGTTACAGCTATGAAAAGACAAATAAATGAAAACGGGTTTGTGAATATTCAATCGTTTATGGTAAGAGAGCTGCATTTAAAGAACGCACAATTGATGGTTTACGCCATTATATACGGCTTTTCCCAGACGCAAAATCAGGAATGCACCGCAGGGCTTAAATACTTTCAGGAGTGGACAAACTCATCGGAACGCAACGTAATTAATGCAATCAACATTTTAATCAAAAAGGGCTATATTGAAAAAACCAAGGGCAGCGGAAACAAGAATATATACAGAGCCATTTACCCTGTTGCAGGAACGGAAAAGACAGAGAAAAGACCTGAAAAAAGTTCAGGACAGCACCTGAAAAATATTCAGGACAGTACTGAAAAAATTTCAGGACAACACCTGAAAAATATTCAGGACGGTACTGAAAAAAATTCAGGACAGCACCTGAAAAAAGTTCAGGACGGTACTGAAAAAAATTCAGGTGAGACACTGAAAAAATTTCAGGACGGTACTGAAAAATTTGCAGGTAATAATATAATATATAATAATAATAATATAAATAATACTATATACGCATATGAGGAGAAGATTTATAAGCTGTACAACAGATTGACAGGCTTAGAGGTTATGCCTCAGATAGCAGCGGATATAAGTGAGCTGCTCAGGAGCGGAATTGAGTGCGACCTGATTTGCGAAGCCCTCAAGAACGCCTCTCGTATAAATATTGAGCGGCGCAGGCTTTGGGCGTATGCTCACAAGGTTCTGCTGCGGTGTGAAAAGCAGGGGATTAAGACCTTAGACGAATTTTTAAGCCAAAAGCCCTGCGGCAGCAGAGATGCAGGGCTCGATGCCTCGGAAACACAGAGGATTGTTGACGAGACAAATAAGCTGTGCGAAATGCTGGAGAGCTTAGGGGTGAGCGTATGAGCGTAAAAGAATTACCTGTTGACATTGACGCAGAGCAGGCGGTTTGCGGAGCCCTAATTATCGCTCCCGCTCGGCTGGACGCAATCCCTCACCTGTCCCCCGATGATTTTTACGACAAGCGCAATCGTTTTGTTTTCAGTCTGATACCCGAGTTTATGCAAAACGCAGAGGGCGGATATATCACCCTCAAAAACCTGGCGGAAAAGCGTGGCGTTGAAAATGTGGCGGAGTACACCAAATACATAATGGACTTGATGGACTTAGTGCCTGCCACAGACGAGGGCAGCGTTAAATTCTACGCCGACATAGTCAAGGACAAATCAGAGAGAAGAACCCGCATTGCTCAGCTTGAAAAGGCTCTCAATGATGTCTATGACACGAGCGTTGAGTTAAACAAAACGGAGGACTTTATCTGCGACGCGATTTTTAGAGGCGACAAAGCGGCGGGAAATCTTGTGAACTTCGGAGAAGCCTTTAAGGATTTTTCTCAAAGGCTCAAAATGCAAAAGGAGCTGGGGGACGCTATTCCGGGCATTCCCAGCGGCTTTTCCAAGGTTGACACCCTAACGGGCGGGTTTGAGCCCGGGCGGCTTTACGTTATAGGCGGCCGCCCCGCAATGGGTAAGACGGCTCTTGCCCTGAACATTATCACCAAAATGGTTTCGGCAGGAAAAACAGCGGCGTTTTTCAGCCTGGAAATGGGAAATTATGAGGTGGTTAAAAGAATAATGTCCGGCTTATGCGGCATAAATTCATATATCCTGAAAAGAGCCAATGTCTCCGATGAGCAAACAGAAGAAATGGACGAGCACGCCGAAAGGATTAAGGACAACCTGATAATAAACGACAATTCAGCCCAAACGGCGGCGGGAATAATGTCGGAATGTATCAGGTTCAACACCCGAAACCGCAAGAACAATAAAAAAATTGATGTGGTCGTAATCGACTACTTGCAGCTCCTGAGCAATGATAACAAGCGCCTTGACCGCCGCATTGCCATAGGCGAGAGCTCACGGCAGTGCAAGATTATGGCGAAGCAGCTTAACTGCCCTGTGATTTTACTGTCCCAGCTGTCAAGAGCCAACGAGAGCAGAATTGACAAAATGCCCATGCTTTCAGACCTGCGGGAATCGGGAGATATAGAGCAGGACGCGGACGTGGTAATGCTTATACACCGCCCGGAATATTACGAGAGAGACAAAAGTAAGGCTGACCCGGGACTGGCGCAGCTCAATATTGCCAAAAACAGAGACGGAGAAATCGGTATAGTTGAGCTGAGATGGGATAAGTCCACCACAAGGTTTGATAATATAGGCGGAGACCTGGAGCTATGAGAATAGACGAAATTAAAGACGCTGTGGCTCATCACAGAAAAGCCGTATACAGGGGAGCAGAATATACCGTGACAGGCTTTAGGGGGTACAAGCCGAAAAATCGAATTGATGTTAAATACGCAATTGAGCTGCTGGATATGTCGGGGAACAGCGTTGTGTACGCCAATGTAGAAGCCGTGGAGGTCAAAGATGAATAGTAAAAGGGATTATCGCCCGCCCCTGCGTCGAAACGGACTTCGCCCCGAGCGCAGATAGTTTTCCCTTCGGGAGAAACGAGTTAGGGGACGTTGTCCCCTAAGACCTCTTAAAACTATATGGGGTAAGAAATTGTGCTATAGGGCAACCCCTTGAAAAATCCTGAAATTCTTTGCAAAAAGAAGGAGCAAAGCGAACTTTGCTCCGACACATTTCTACATTCTACACTGTACACTCTACATTAGTATTGCGTTGGGACAATCTCCACACAATTGGTGAAGGGCATTATATTTTGAGTGTCGTCCCAGGCGAAAACCTTAATTTTGTCATAGCCCGTCTCTTCTATGATTGACGAAAACTCCACAAATGAGTTTTTTGAGGCGGTGCATTCCTGCTCATCATAGTTCACAACAAGGTCTGTGCCGTCAACAGTCTTATACAGAGCGACTATAATATGGGCGGTGACGTCCGCTTCGGTGTTGTTGGCAAAGCTGATGTCCACAATATTCTCGTCCAGGTCGTTTTCGGCTGCCAGCAGTACGTAATCCTCTAAGGGAGCCGGGGTGGCGTCCGGATCTGTTGTGGGAGCGGGGGCTGCCGTGGGTACAGGCTCGGGCGTGGGGAAAACCACAGGCTCTCCCGACAGGTTTGCGCCTATATTAAGCTCCTTATAGGCTGTACCGTCCGCAACCTTTAGGAAGGTGCCCATATTAACCGAACCGTCCTCGTTTCTCCACAGCCTATGAACATCTGCTCCCGGAGGCGGAGCCTCTACCGACACAAATATACTCGGGTCGGGAGCCGACATTTCCTCTGTGGGCAGGGTCACGCCCTCCTTATCGTTCCAGTAGGTGAAAGGGAACTCCTTATAGTAGTAGTACATAGGCTTGTTGTTATAAAGAGCGGAGTTGTTCACCGTACCTCTGAACTTGTCGGAGGCAATCTTGTTGTCCGTGTAGGACAGGCAGTTTTCCAAGGTGTTATTTGACGGCGCCGAGTCGCGGGCAAAGTCAAAGTTGCTCTTTTTCGAGCCGCCGTCCAGAGCGTTGTTAAATGAGGTGCAGTTAGTCAGGTATATATGCCCCGGGTTGGAGTTGTCGGTAAAGCCGTGGTTAGCGTTCTCGAAAGCTACGCAGTTGTACAGATAGTGGTCAACAGCAATCTTGCTGCCGCCCATTTTAAAGCCGTTTCCGTCACAGTTCTCGGTGAACTGACCGTCTGTGGTCTGACCGCTTCTGAAAGCCACACAGTTTCGCATAACCAGGGTTCCGATGGGTCCCGTTGCGCTCTTGGTGAAGCAGTCCCAGCCATCGTCGCAGTTGTTATAGGCGATACAGCCGTCAAACACGTTGCCCGCGCCGCAGGTTAGCTTTGCCGCAAAGCCGTCGGCGTTCTCTCCCGTTGCCGGGTCAAAGTTGTTAAAAGAGGTACAGTTGAGCAGCAGATTGTCGCTTGGCCAATCATTATAATCGCTGACCGTGGAGGCGCGGCGGCTTACCTGAATACCCGTGTCGCGGTTGGCGTTGGCAACGCACAGCTCAAGAGTGTTATGCTTGCCGGCAATGAAAAATCCGTTGTCCGCCGCCATATACACCTCAAGTCCCTTTATGTACCAATAATTTCCGTCAATCTGGACGCCTCTTGCGCTGCCGTTTCCGGAATAGGGCTCGTAGGAGAAGTCAAACACAGTGCCGTCGGCGCAGTCTATGCGCTTTTCCTTGCCCTCCTCGCCGCTGTTGTTTAAGTCAATCAGCAGGCAGTCGTTAAACATATATCTTCCGTCACAGTGAATTGTACCCCCAGGAGCAATGTTGAGCACAGCCGAGGCAACACTCATGGGCTCCTCTGCCGTTCCCTTGCCGTCTGCGGGAGCATAGGGAGCAGTATAAATTTCCTCCATGGGAGACATAACCACGCCCTCTAAGTTCTCAAAGTCCGGGTCGGGCTCGGGAATAGTGTAGGAAAGGTTCATATAGTATATGTTAATTCCGCCGCCCTCGCTGACAAAGGCGTAGTCCCCCGCTTCGGGAATGTAGTATTTGTAATACGCCAGCCCGGGAGCTATATCCTTTGCTTCGATAACGTTGTTTTGGCTGTCAATAATCTTACCCGTGCGGCTGTCAGAGCTGTTCGCCGAGGAGCAGTCAATATAGAGCACGGTCTCCGCCTCTGTGGTAAAACGAATAGCCCTGTTTGAATAGTCGCCGTCTGCGCCTGTCTTTAGGCGCTTGGTGTATTTTATTCCGGTTGTGGCTCCGGTCTTTTTGCTGCCGTCAACAACCAGGGGCTTGCTTGCTCCGTCCGCGTCCGTTGCGGGAATGATTGTAAATGCGCCGTACTGAGCCTCCTCGGTGACGTTTCCCGTTGCCATGTCGGAAATGTTAAAAACAGAGTCCTCAGGCAACGCCCAAACGCCCAGAGCCGCCGTTATAATCATAGCAGCCGCCAGAGCGGAAACACATAGCTTGTTTATAAGTTTCATAGTCTTTTCTCCTCCCAAAATATATAGTACCTTTATTATACCGTCATATGTGAATATAATCAAGAGGCAGATTGGTATAATTTTCATGGTAGCAAAATTTTGATAAAGGCTTTGCCTTTGAATCCAATGCCGAGCCCATATTCCGCCCTCATCGGCAACAACTTAGTTTTATTATTGACATTGCATACTTTGCATAAGTCGAAATAATAAGTGCCATCCAAC
>JABLTO010142520.1_pt1 | contig 16059 bp, 16 predicted proteins | sample 7160091 | NCBI WGS metagenome assembly JABLTO01 (sample SAMN14651225, study PRJNA627086) | human gut metagenome | isolation source: feces | host: Homo sapiens
AAAATGAAGATTGCTCCAAGTCGCACTCGCAGATAATCTGCTCGTTTGGTCGCTTACGCGGTATTTCAAAAACAAATATCTTATTAAATTCTGATCAATGTTTTAAATGCAATTGGAGGAAATCTTCTGTAGGTGCAATCATTTTTCACCTTAAATTTAAAATTGTAGGGGCGGACGCCTCTGTCCGTCCGAAAATAAATTATAAATATGTAAAAAGGTGGTTCTTATTTTGAAGAAATTTAAAAATAATTTTATTTCTGTGTTGTTTGTTTTGTTTACTATTTTTCTTGTAATTTTTTCTAGTAGTAATTTGCAGGCTGCAAAGGTTGGTCTTGAACTGTGGGCTAAGTCTGTTGTTCCTGCTTTGTTACCTTTTTTTATTGCAACAGAATTACTTGGCCATACTAATGTTATTTCTTTTTTGGGTAAATTTTTAAATAAATGTATGAGACCTCTTTTTAATGTTCCTGGTGAGGGTGCTTTTGCTTTTTTAATGGGTATTATAAGTGGTTACCCAGTTGGTGCAAAAATTGTTACAAACTTTAGAAATGAAGGTATTTGTAATAAGTATGAGGCTGAAAGACTACTTTGCTTTACAAATAATTCTGGTCCTTTATTCATTTTAGGAACTGTTGGTATTAGTATGTTTGCAGATACAACTACAGGTATAATTTTATTTATTACTCATTTTCTTTCTTGCATTACTGTTGGTTTTATTTTTAGATTTTGGAAATGTAATAAAACTTCTTCAAACTATACTTTAAATAAATTACCTTCTGGAAATACCGAAAAAAAGCTTGCTACATTTTCTAATTTAGGAGATGTTTTAACAACTAGCATAAAAAGTGCTATTTCTACTGTTATAATGATAGGTGGTTTCGTTGTTCTATTTTCTGTAATAATATCTATTTTAAATAATAGTCATTTATTAGATGCTTTATCATATACAATAAATCCTATTCTTTCTGCTTTGAATATACCTACAAACTTTTCAAATGGTATAATTTCAGGAATTATAGAACTTACAAATGGTGTAAAAATTGTTTCAAGTATACCTATTAAAAATATTTCTACAAATATTATGATTTCTGCTTTTTTATTAGGATTTGGTGGATTTTCTGTATTACTACAAGTATGGGGAATTATTTCTAAAACAGATATATCTATTTTTCCATACTTCCTAGCAAAATTATTACAGGGAACTATTGCAGCATTATATACATATTTTGCATTGCATTATTTTAATTTTCTTAATTTAGATTTATCAACATCTCCAATAAATTATAAAGGTCTTTTGTTCTTTATAATTGGTTTAGTTTTTATTTTTGTATTGTTTAAATTAAAAAGTTCAAAACATAATTTTAAATTTGAATTTAAACACAATTAAAAAAAGGCGGTCAATCTCATTAATAACCGCCTCTATTTTTTATAATTTTTCTATTTTTTCTTTTGTTAAACCTGTTATTTCAGCTATTGTTTCGACTGAAATATTTTTTTCTTTCATTTTCTTTGCATTCTTCAAATTAGTTTCTTTTATTCCGTCTTTCTTCTCCTTCTTTTTTCCCTTTTCTATATGAACTACTTAGCATTGTATTCTCTTCATATATTGCTTTTTCTCTCCACCATGCTAATTGTTGCATTCTTGCATCTTCCGTTATTTTGTCTAATTTTTCTTTAGCTTCTTTTAAATCTTTGTTCTCTTCCATCTTTTCTTTCACTCTCCTTGAATCAGGATTTATTAAAAAGTATAACCAATCTAACAATTTATCATTAGACTCTTGATTATTTTCCTCTATTTTCTCTAATTCAATTATATGTATTTCTAACTTATCTGTCAATATTTCCTTTTTATTTTCTGTTTCAAAAATTTTCCATTCTGTATGATATTTCAACTCTTCAAACTTTTTTATTTGTTTATTTGTTATTAATATTGCTATTGTTTTTTCTAATTTTTCATAATTCTCACCTTTTTTTATTCCTTTTGAAAATAATCTTGCCCAATAATACAATATTCTTTCTTGTAATTTTTCGTTGCTGATCATCTGCATTTCAATATCTATATTTTGTTTATTATTTATCTTTGCAATTACATCTAATACCCCCATTTTGTCTTCTATTGTTTCTCTTCTCAATATTGGGTTTACATTCAATTCTATTTTGTCTATTTTTTCTTTTAATATTTCTTGCAAAAATGCTTTTGTTATTCTTTCGTTTCCTATTTCTCCAAATAATGCTTGAAATACAACATCTAACTTTGGAGATAATGTTTTTTTATTTTTTTCTTGTACCATAAAATTTCCTCCTTTTGTATCTTATATATATTTTTTTTACCTCCTTTCGTTTAAATTGTTTTTCATTTGGATTTTTTAAGAATAAAAATCTCTTTGAAATAAATGTTTTTGAAAAAAATAAACATATTGTATTTTTTATTTTACAATATTTTTTGTTATATAACATTTTATATAAATTTTCAAGTATTTTAATAAACATACTGGTTACAATTCATTAAAATTTAATATAAATTAAATATTACTGAATTATAACATATAATGTTTAGCCCTTAAAATATTTATTCTAAGGGCCTTGAGTTTGCTATTTTTCTTTTTTTAACAAATATTTTTGCTTTGTTGCTTCTCCTCCACGCTGAGCCCGTTCTTCTTTATTTTTATCCAATTTTTCTCTTACTTTTGGATATAATAGAAAATAAGGTTTTAGCCTTTTAGTAAAATCTACATGCACCGTACTTCTAGAAACCCCAAATGCTTTTGCAGTGGTTCTTACAGTTGCATCTTCATGTGTAAGAAAGTATTTTACTTCCTCATACATCCGTTCTTCGATTCTGTCTTTTATTACCATAGCAATTCCTCCATTCAAATTTTTTCTTTATAAATTTTAATACCATTAAATACTTATTTCAAGTATTATATTATAATTTTTTTCATTTCATCTATGCTATTTTTACATTTTTCTTCATTATTTGAGTGAACATATGCTAATATATCATTTTTCTTTACTTTTTCTCCAACTTTTTTGTTTAGAACTATTCCTGCTGAATAATCTATATTATCTTCTTTTCTCATTCTTCCAGCTCCTAGTTCTACACATAAGTTTCCTATTTTTCCAGCATTTATTTCACTTATTTTAAAATCTTTATCTGCTGTAACTGGCATAATATATTTGGCTTTTTCAAATTTATTTGTGTCTTTTATATATTCTATATCTCCACCTTGATTTTCTACAAGTTCTATAAATTTTTCATAAGCTTTTCCGTTTTGTATATTTTGTAATATTAGTTTTTTACATTCTTCTATATTTTTTGATATACCAGCTAATTTTAACATATTACTTCCTAATTTTAACACAACTTCTTTTACATCTTCTGGCATATTTCCTTTTAAGCAATTTACAACTTCTATAATTTCTAATGTATTTCCTATTGCATATCCTAGTGGTTCTTCCATTCCAGTTAAAATACATACAGTTTCTTTTCCTGCTCCATTACCTATTTTACTAATAGTCTCTGCTAACTTTTCTGCATCTTCTCTTGTTTTCATAAAAGCACCACTTCCATATGTTACATCTATAACTATTTTGTCTGCCCCACTTGCAAGCTTTTTACTCATAATGCTAGAGGCTATAAGAGGTATACTTTCAGTACAGTTTATTGCGTCTCTTAATGCATATATTTTTTTATCTGCTGGAGCCAAGTTTCCTGTTTGACCTATTAAACTAATTCCAATTTTTTTCACATCTTTTATAAAATCTTTTATTTCAATTTCTGTTTTATAACCTGGTATAGCCTCTAATTTATCTCGTGTTCCTCCTGTAATTCCAAGTCCTCTACCACTCATTTTTGCAACAGGAACTCCAAGTGAAGCTATTATTGGAGCTAAAATTAACGTAACTTTATCTCCTACTCCTCCTGTACTATGTTTATCTACAACAATTTTTCCTAAACTAGATAAATCCAATATTTCTCCTGAATTTGCCATTGCTATTGTTAAATTTGTTATTTCTTCTTCATCCATTCCATTAATATATATTGCCATTACTAATGCTGCGGCTTGATAATCTGTAATATTTCCATTTGTATAGTTTTCTATAAAATAATTTATTTCTTCTTTATTTAATTTATTTCTGTCTCTTTTTTTGGCAATTATTTCCTTTATATTCATCTAAAAATCCTTCCTTTAAATAAAATTTTTAGTAAAAGATCTTCTATGTAATGGACATAGTCCATATTCTTTTATTGCTGCAATATGAGCTGCTGTTCCATACCCTTTATGCCTTGCAAACCCATACATTGGATACACTTCATCCCATTGTCTCATTATTCTATCCCTTGTAACTTTTGCTATTATAGATGCAGCAGCTATTGAATAACATTTTGCATCTCCTTTTACTATTGGCATATATGGTATTCCGCATGTATCTATTTTATCTAATGCATCTACTATTATTCTTTCTGGTTTAACTCTAAGACCTTTTATGCTTTCTGTTAAGCCTTTTTTAGTTGCATTTAAAATGTTTATTTCATCTATTTCATTTTGGTCGATTATTCCTACTGAATAACTTACTGCTTCTTCTATAATTTGCTCATATAGTTTTTCTCTTTTCTTTTCAGATACTTTTTTTGAATCGTTAACTCCTTCTATAAAAGAATCTGGCTTCATAATAACACTTGCAACAACAACAGGACCTGCTAGAGGTCCTCTTCCTGCTTCATCTATTCCACATATGTATTCTACGTGTTCTTTTTCATAAATTTCATTTTCAATTTTTTTTAGTTCATTTAATCTTTCAATTTCTTTTTCTTTCATAATTCCACCTTATTCTTCTGTTATTATTCCTAACCCTGCAATATCTGTTAAGCTATAATGCAAGTTACCATCTGCGTCCTTTATACCTTTTGTATAATAAACTTCGTCATTATCATAATCAACTATATATTCATTATCTCCAGATACCTCAACTCCCATTTCATATAAATCCTCTTGTGATAGTTCATATGAATCGTCACTTTCAATTCCATACTTACTCTTTTGTTCTTCATTAATTATTTTTCCTACAAATTGAGCATCTTCTCCAAAATCCACTTTATCTTTTATTGTTCTCGCTTTTGCTTGAATTAATAACATATTTGTATAAATACTTTGTTTTTTTGCAGACTTTATAGTCGAAGTTCCTTCATACACTACTATACTTGCAACTATAAGCATTACAATTATCATTATAATTAGCATTACCATTGTTATGCCATTTTCTTTTTTTAACATCTTTTTTCTCCTTTTATTAAATTATTTGTATTATATATGTTTTTTTTTATATTTGCAATTATTTTTTTATTTGATATAGTGATTTTTGCCCCCATCCCTAAAATCACCCAAAATCATTTTCAAATTATAACAATTTTTTCACATAAAATTCACATTTATATTGTATTCTATGATAAATTTAAAAAATATTTTTTTAGGAGGTCTTTTTAATGGAAAAAGATAATTTTAATAATAGTTCAAAACCAAAATATACACCTGTAAAAAAGGCTAAAACTGTAAATAGTTCTAGTTCTTTTGGAAGAAGTGTTGTTTTTCCTTTTGTTTCTGGTATTTTAGGTGCTACTTTAGTGGTTGGAGTTTGCTTTGGTGTTCCAAATATAAAAAATAAACTAATTGAAACAAAGTCTTCTAATGGAAGTACTTCTACGATTACTTCTTCTACTGTTAGTAATGTTGTAAATACAAGCGATTACTCTGGTACAGCTATAAATGTTGCTAACAAAGTATTGCCTTCTATTGTTGGTATTAAAGTTGAATATGAAGTTAATTCAATTTTTTATAGACAAGCCAGCACAGCTACAGCAACAGGCTCAGGTATAATTATAAGTGATGATGGTTATATTTTAACAAATAATCACATTGTAGATACCTCTTCATCAAACTCAAATGGTTATAATTCTTACTATTCTGTTTCAGAATCTAATAAAGTTACTGTTACTTTATATGGTGATTCTACAGAATATGAAGCTACAATTGTTGGTACAGATTCTCAAACAGACTTAGCTGTTATAAAAATTGATAAAACAGGCTTAACTCCTGCAGAACTTGGTGATTCTGATAAAGTACAAGTAGGTGAATTCGCAATGGCTATTGGTAACCCATTAGGTTTAGATACTAGTGTTACTTGTGGAGTTATAAGTGCTACAAATAGAGAAATAACAGATTCAGACAATAAAAAATACACATTAATACAAACAGATGCAGCAATAAACTCTGGTAATAGTGGTGGAGCTTTAGTTAATGCAGATGGTAAAGTTATAGGTTTAAATACTTTAAAAATCTCTTCAACTGGTGTTGAAGGTATGGGATTTGCAATTCCTATAAATTCTACAATAGATATTTATCAACAATTAATTGAATACAACAAGGTAAAAAGACCTTATATTGGTATCTCAGGAGTAGACTTAGATGAGAAAACAGCATCTGCAAATAAACTAGTTCAAGGTATATATGTAAAATCTATAGATGAATTTTCTGCTGCTGAAAAAGCTGGTGTAAAAATTGGTGATGTTATTGTTGGTGCAGATGGAAAAGAAATAAAAACAATGGATGAATTAAACAATATTAAAAATTCACATCAAATAGGAGATACTTTAACTCTTAAAGTAAATAGAAATGGTAAGGAATTAGATTTGACTGTAACATTACAGGAACAATAAAAAATATAAATTTTCTAAAATAACAGGTTATAAAAACCTGTTATTTTTATAACCATATAAGTTTATAGTTATTTTATAATTTATTGTTATATTTACTATTTATGTTATAATAAGATTATACTGTAGATTATAGTATGTTGTAATAAAAAAATATTTACTTCATGAAAGGATGGTTGATATTATGGCCAAAAACTATAACTGGAGAATCAAACGGGATTACTACAATCTCATTAATAAAGGAATAAAAAACTTTGAAGTAAGAGTGGGATATCCAGATATTAAAAAAGTTCAAATTAAACTTCGCAAGATAACAAATGATGTTAGAATTTTTACATTAAGCTCTCTTGTTAGCAATCACAATCTTTTTGGAAAGTTTGCACAAGCTGCTTTTTCTGTTACAGATTTCATATGTAAAGATTATCCTAATCACTTTCAATGGTATTGGACTAAAGAAATTCCCAGAGTACTTAATGGTACTGGAGAAGTTGTAATTTGCACAATTTCCGATAATATAGCTGGTGTTGCATTTTTGAAAAAAGATGGTACCGAAAGAAAAATTTGTACTTTTCTTGTACTAGAAGGCTATCGCGGTAAGCATATTGCGACTAAGATTTTTGAGCGTTCTTTTAAATATCTTGGTACTAATAAACCGCTTTTAACAATAGCCGAATACAAAGTTTCAATGTTTGAACCTTTTATTAAGAAATATAATTGGAAATTAACTCAAACCATGAATAAAGGATACTATAATAGTACTTCTAACGAATTGGTTTACAACGGAAATCTCACAGAATAATTTTCAACCTTTCAAGACAAAAAAGCACACTCAAAAATTCAACTGAATCTTTGAGTGTGTTTTTTAATTATATTTTTTTATGCGTATTCCTACAACTCCATATTTCTTTTGTTTCTCTGGAGTATAAAATTCCTCTAATACATTTAATAATTCTTTTTTTGTCATTGATTTATCAGCCATTATTTCTATATCAAAATCTTCAAATAATTCTTCAAATGTATTATATCTTAATAGCCCTATAACTTTTACTTTCATAGTAGTTTCTAAATCAGGCTCTTTTTTAAAAATAATAGTATCTCCTATGGCAATTTTTTTTCTTTTTTCATCATATAATCTCAATTCAATTCTTTTAGTTCCATCATGAATATAATCAAAATATTTAGGTTGTAATTTTAATATATGTTCCATTTTCTTTACCTCCAGTTTGTATTGTAACATAAACAATTTTTTTTGTAAATATGAACAAAAATTCACTATTTATAAAATTTTTTGAGCTTTAAAACCATGTGAATCTCCCCAAGAATCCCAACCTCTACAATGTTTGACATTATGTTTTATAAAATGACAAATATATTTGTTTTCATTTAATTTATATATAAAATAAAAAATAGTTTTTTAACACACAAATCACTTTGAGTTCACAAAAAGGACAAAAACTATTAGTATATTATATTTACATTAATCAAAGAGATTAATGTGAATATAAAAACATCCCCTTTTATTTTCAAAAAACAGGCTTTAAACAAAGCCTGTTTTTTTATTCTATAATTATCATATCAGTTTCACTTGTATATGTTTTATTACCATATGCAAATATTATATATAACCTTCCATTTTCACCTAAAATAAAATTATTTATATTTTCTGTTTTATACATATCATCATTACTATTTCTATTATATGTTTCATATCCTAATTGAATTAAGGTATTTTCATAATCTTTTTTATTTTTTATTTCTTCTTTTATTTTATTTTCTATATCTTCATTTTTTAATTGTTTATTTGAAATTATATCATTTAAAGACACTTCTGCATTTTTCTCTAAATCGTAGTTATATGTTTTTATTATAACTCTTTCTGGATTTCCACCTTCTTTTAAATTTGCCTTAACAATTAAAGATAATATATTATTATTTATATATGTATGATACTTTACTTTATAAACAGTATATTTTTCTGTATTACTCAAGATATTAGCAGCTTTATTTTGAAAAGTACTTTTAATTTCACTATTCCATTTTTTAGTAATTTCATTATCTATATTTATTTTAGGAATTTGAACGTCTAAATCATATTTATTTGGTATAGTTTCTTCTTTCTCTGCTGTTGTGTATACAACGGCTTTATTTTCATCTTCTTTTTGAACATTTTCATAATTTCCAGTAATATCATTATTAAATATATTATTAAAATTATTCTTTATTAATTCTATATCATCTGCTGTGCTTTGTTCTTTATTAGCTGCCTTTTTATAATCATTTTCTGTCATTTGAAATATAATTGCAACAGCTACCGCAATCACACATAAAAATATTATTAATGAAATTATAATTATTCTCGTCTTTTTCATCCTTCGCACCTCAAAAAAATTATAACATTTAATAAAATTTTTTACAATATGAAATGTTTAATAATTCATATCAATATTCAAAACAAGCTTACAAATTTAACTTTGTAAGCTTGTTTTTATTTTTACTATTTTTCTCTTATAGTTATTAATATTAATATTTAAAGAATTAATTTGTTCTTTATACATTTCTAATAATTTATTTTTTTGAGTTTTGCTTAAATCTTTAGTTAATAAATATATATTTTCTTTATTAATTTCCATTTTCTCCAATTTTTCTTGGACTTTTAGCAACTCTTTCTTTTCTGAATCTTCAGTGTATTTTATATAATTAAAAAAATTATTTTTTTCTCTTTTTTTATTTTCTGCGTTCTTAAAAATTTGGCTATTACTGTTCATTCAAAACCTCCAATTACTCATTTCTTAAATATATATCTTTTTGCTCTAATTTCTCATATTCTGTTAATAAATCTTGTGCCTGTCTTTCTTTTTCCTTTAATTCTTTTTTATCATTTGCACTTTTTAATAATTCATTAATAAAATCTTCTTTTGAATTTTGTAAGTCTATTTCTTTTATTTCTCTTAATTTAGATTCTCTTGGCATTCTCATAATATCTTTGCACATGCTTTCAATATGTGGAGTTGGAAAACGTCCACAAGAATCACAATCTTCAGCAAATATATAATAATACACTGAAAATCTCATTGGATTCTCACTTATAAATTTTATAACAGCACCAAAACTTACACCCCTTTGGTTTCTTGCCCACTCTGAACGTGAACTTGATAATCCCATTGCTTTTTCTGGGTAGTTTTGCTCTTCTCCTTTCCAAACAACTGTATAACTTCCTCCATTAGTCCAATCCGCACCTTTTATATGATATTGTTCTCCATTTATATTGAAATCATATACATGTCTAGTATAATATCCATCTATTCTCCCAAATCTGTAACGGTGTTCTTCAACGTGTACTGGTTCAGCTTTATTATTAAATTTTTTAATTTGCTCAGGCGTCATTTCAGCAATTTCCTCATCTAAAAAAATTCTATCTTTAGAAATTACATTATATGGACATTTCACTTTTAAATCTGTTAAACCACCACTACTTGATAACTCGCCTCCAGTTAAATATGGTGAATTTTCTTCTTCATTTATAGCTCCTAATATATTTTCTGAACTTTCACTAAATCTATTAACGGTCTTCCAATTATTAAAAGTAGATATTTCTCCAATTCCTGCATTAGCACATTCTTCTAATTCTTTATTTGCTTTACTCAAAGATTCATTATTAATTGAATTAATTAATTCCTTTAATTTTGTTCCATCAACTTTAATATTTAATTCTTCTCCCCAAATAATAGGATTTTTAGTTGATACTACTAATTCTTCTTTTTTAGTTTTTTCGTCTTGCATTATCATCAATTCATTTCTTCCATTTTTTGATAATGGTGACTTTACTAATTCATCTATAAAAACCTCTGGAGTTATTTCTTCTGTTTTAGATTTGTTTTCTATATTTTCTAAAAATTCATTATAAACCTTTTTCATTTCTTTCTTCTTTTTAAGTAAAATTTGATTATTTATAAATTTCTCTTTTTCTTCCCATGATATATCTGGTTTCATATTCAAATATTGTTTTAAAATATTGAAATTTGAGTAGTCTTCTTTTTTTACTAATCTTGTAAATTCATTATTTACATTTTTCTCTAATGATTTTGTCATAAATAAATCTTGTAATTCATCTTTTTCATCTTTTGATAGTTTTTTATTATTATAAATTGCAGATAATCCTCTCATAATATTTTCTCTATCAAATACAACTTTATCGTCTTTTTTTACTTTCTCTTGTGCCTTTTTAAATAATTTATCACTTATTTGTTGTGGACAACTTTTTGTTATTGTTTTTCCAGAATAATTTATAACATATTTATCCATTAATTCCTCATCATAATCCCTTACTGGTTCAATATCTGTCATAAATTTTTGAAAATCTTCTTGTTGTCCGTTCTTAGCTAAAAACTCTACCATTTTGCTTTCCATATTAAAAGTTCTTGCTACTCTATTAATATTCTCATATGGTAATTCATCTACCAATTTTCTATATTCTTCTATTCCTCCATTTAAAGTATCTAACAAATTCTTTTGAGTTGCATGATAAAAAGTTGATGCCCATCTATCTACATTTAAATAATACCAATTTGGTAAATATGATAATGCTAATTTCTTCTCATCATCATCTTCTAATAATGAAGTTATTGCTTCTGCTTGTCTATCTTTTCCACACTCTAACATTTCATGTCTAATATCATAACTATTATATATCCATCCCAATTCGTGTATCATAGAGTTAGTTATTTTGTTCACATCTTCTTTAATTCTTTCAACATCAATTTTTCCATTGTGCTCTCTTGAATATGTAGCAATTAATTTTTCAGCCTCCTCTTTTCTTATTCCTAAAATTTCCATTAAGTCATTTCTAATACTTTTTTCCATTTTTTATTCCACCTTTCATTTTAAAATATTACGTTTTTGTTGTGTCATATAAAGACTATTTCTTTATCTTGTCTTTTCATATATTATGTTAACATTTTGTAATATAATTGTAAAATGGTTTATTCTTATTGCAATTATAAGTTTTACTTATATCTAGCAAATATCAATTTTTTTATTTTAAATATTAGTAATAAAAAAGAAAGTGCAAAATATAAAAATATTACAACAGAAATTTGACTATTTAAGCAAAATGTAATATATTATAGTATGTTAAAATAAAACAAATTTAAGGAGCAATTTAATTTATGTTATGTTCAAAATGTAAGAAAAATACAGCTATCATTTTTATAAATGATACTAATAATAAAGATAGCAAAGATTCTATTAAAGGTTTATGTTATGATTGTGCTAAATCTGAAGGCATAGATGCTTTAGAGGTTCTTGCAAAACAGAATGATATTTTGGGAAAAGATATTGTAAATCTTCAAGATTTTTCAGGTCAATTTGAAAATATATTTAAAGATTTATCTAAACACTTAAATATAGAGCCACTTGGTAATTTAGACTTAGACTCTATGGAAACAGAGGATATTGAAGATTCTATGGAAGGTGGATTCCCACTAGGTTCAATTTTTGCAGGTTTTGTTAAACCTAAAAACGATGAAACTGATTCTTCAGCTGAGCATATAAATAATCATTCAAAAAACAAACAAAAAAATAAAGAGAAAAAATCTAAAAATAAAAAACATAAATTTTTAGATACTTATGGTACAAATTTAACTACTAAAGCTAAAAATAATGAATTAGATTTAGTTATTGGTAGAGATACGGAAATTCAGAGAATTACTCAAATTCTTAATAGACGTTCTAAAAATAATCCATGTTTAATTGGTGAACCAGGTGTTGGTAAAACTGCTATTGCTCAAGGTTTAGCTATAAGAATAGCCTCTGGCAAAGTCCCACCAAAACTATTAGATAAAGAAGTTTATTTATTAGATATGACTGCAATGGTTGCAGGTACTCAATTTAGAGGTCAATTCGAAGCAAGAATGAAATCTTTAATTGATGAGTGTAAAAAGTGTGGAAACATTATTCTAGTTATAGATGAAGTCCACAACATTATAGGTGCTGGTGACACAGAACACACTATGAATGCTGCAAATATTTTAAAACCATCTCTTTCCAATGGAGATATTCAATTAATTGGAACTACAACTTTAAAAGAATATAGAAAATATATTGAAAAAGACTCTGCTCTAGAACGTAGATTCCAACCAGTTTTAGTTGAAGAGCCAAATATTGATGATACAACAAAAATATTAGAGGGTATAAAAAAATATTATGAAACTTATCATAGTGTAAAAATTTCAAATGATGTATTAAAGCAAACTGTTATCTTATCTGAAAAATATATTCACGATAGATTTTTACCAGATAAAGCAATAGATATTTTAGATGAAGCTTGTTCAAGAATAAACTTAAACAATAAAGATTTATACAAATTAACAATTTTAGAAAATGAACTAAAATCTGTTGAAGAAGAAAAAGAAGAAACTTCTTCAAATGAAGAAGAAGATTTTGAAAAAGCTGCTATGCTTAAGTCTAAAGAATGTTCTTTAAGAGAAGATATAGATAAATTAAAAGCTAAAATGGAGCTTAAAGAATTAACAGTTCAAGATATTGCAGAAGTAATTGAAAACTGGACTAAAATTCCTGTTACGAAAATTACAGAAGCTGAAACAGAAAAACTTTTAAACTTAGAAGAAAATCTTCATAATAAAATAATTGGTCAAAATGATGCTGTAGAAGCTGTTTCTCGTGCTATTCGTAGAAATAGAGCCGGATTAAAAAGTACCAAAAGGCCACCATCATTTATATTTGTAGGACCTACAGGAGTTGGAAAAACTCAACTTGCAAAAACACTTGCATATGAAATGTTTGGAGATGAAGATTCTATTATAAGAATAGATATGTCTGAATATATGGAAAGTCATTCAACTTCTAAATTAATAGGTTCGCCTCCAGGATATGTAGGATATGATGATGCAGGTCAATTAACAGAAAAAGTAAAAAGACATCCATATTCTATAATTTTACTAGATGAAATTGAAAAAGCTCATAGCGATGTTTTCAATATTTTATTACAAGTATTAGATGATGGAAAACTTACAGATTCACAAGGAAATACAGTTAGCTTTGAAAACACAATTATTATTATGACATCTAACTCTGGTTCAAACATGAATACAAATGCATTAGGTTTTGGAAACACATCTACAATAAATAAAGAAAAAATAAAATCAAGTTTAAGTGAAACTTTCAGACCTGAATTTTTAAACAGAGTTGATGAAATAATAGTCTTTGATAGCTTAAATCAAGAACAATTATTACAAATTACAGATTTGATGCTTGATGATACACGAAAAGCTTTATCAGATAAAAATATTTCGTTAGATATTAACAAAAAAGCAAAAGAATTTATTATATCTAAAGGTACAGACTTAAAATTTGGAGCAAGACCTCTACGTAGAGCAATTCAACGTTATGTTGAAGATGAAATTTCAGATATGATATTAAAAAGTGAAGTTTTAAACGGTCAAACAATTAAAGTTACTGTTTCAAACGATAACTTAAAATTTGAAGTAAAATAATATTGAAAGGTAGTATTTATATGAAAAAAAATATTCCAAATATATTAACAATGTTAAGATTTGTTCTCATACCATTTATACTTTACTTTTTGAGTATAGACAACTATATTTTAACATTCGTGTTTTTAACACTTTCAGGAATAACCGATGTGTTAGATGGTTTTATTGCAAGAAAATTTAATTTTATAACAGACTTTGGAAAATTAATAGATCCATTGGCAGATAAAGCAACACAATTATTAACACTAGCCGCATTAGTATTAAAAAACATTATACCTTTATGGATTTTAGGACTATTAGTTTTGAAAGAATTTATTATGATAGCAGGAGCCTCATTCCTATATGGAAAAGAACTTGTTGTTTCAAGCAAATGGTATGGAAAACTAGCAACAGTTTTAATATATGTTGCGATTGTATGTTCTTTAGTAATAAAACAATTTAGCTTACCTTTCAAATTTGATACTTATATATATTATTTAGCAATAATTTCAACTATATTTTCTTTAATAATGTATATAAAAGCTTTCTTTATGCAAGGATATTTGAAGAAAAATAAATAAAAAACTCCACCATTGTGGAGTTTTTTTTATTCAAAGTCTTCTATAAAGCTATTTAAATTTTGTTTACCGTAAATTTCTATTCCTTTTTTTATGTTTTCTACATCGTTTTCTGTTAGATATTCTGTTGATATTGATGTTTCTTCGTATAATACTTCTTCTCCTTTTTCGTTTGTATTATATACAACTACTTTTCCGTTTTCATCTTTTACAGTATAATGCTCACCACATTTTCCATTTACATTTTTATATAATACAACTTCATTTGGACTAAAACTTTCTACCTTAAAGTCTTTATACATTTGCTCTATTTCTTCTTGAGTTTTATTGACCATTTCGCTTGGAATTTCTACATCATCTTCTGTTGTATGTCCACATTCATTATATGTTTTTTTTATAATTAAAAAAGCATTTGGTGAAACTTTTTCTGTTGTTGAATTAACCTCAACTTCATCATCTGTATTTCCAACTTCTTTATTTTCTTCTTCATAAACACAATCATCTGTAATAGCATACTCTTGCGATTTTTCGTTATTTTTTACTACCAAAAATGTTATAACCGCTGACACTATAAATAATCCAATAAATGCTCCAATACCTAATAATATTTTATTTTTTGTTTCCATAATACATTCCTCTCTCAACTTATTTGTATGTATTATTTACAAAAAATGTTAAAATATGCATTTTAATTAGTTTTTAAATACATTTTTACTGCTTCTTTTATTAACTCATTTATCGAAATATTTTTTTCTACAGATTTCATTTTTGCTTTATTATGAAGCTCTACTCCCAAACGTACATTTAAAGACCCCTTTGCTTGTTTTTCTGGTTCAGTATTAGTTTCTTTGCACACTTCAATATAATGGTCTATTGCATCTTTAAAATCTTTTTTTAATTCTTTAACAGTAGTTCCTTCAAAGGAAATACTATCATTTTTTAGTCCATCTATTTCTCCCCAAAAGCACTCATCTTCATCACTATATTTTATTTCAGCCCAATATCCTTTATATTTCATAATATTTTTCATTTAAATTTCCTCCAATTCTTTTAAATAGAATTTATTTTACTCCTTTTTTTATTTTTTTGCAACTATTTTTAGTTGCTTTTTGTATTATAGGAAAGTTCTATCTTAAATTTAGGGGCGAATGCCACTTTTTTCATAAAGAAACAAATAATTTTATTTTCAAATTCCGTTCTCCAAACGTTTTAAGACAGATAAAATATTCAAACTTTTGAGCCACGGTCTCTAATTATATGTAATAGTCGGGTCGAACTC
>JABLTO010169485.1_pt1 | contig 16047 bp, 13 predicted proteins | sample 7160091 | NCBI WGS metagenome assembly JABLTO01 (sample SAMN14651225, study PRJNA627086) | human gut metagenome | isolation source: feces | host: Homo sapiens
CTATGGCGATCCCTACGGCTCCCCGGAGCCTACTCCCCCGCCCCATCGGAGGCGCAGCCGCCGCCCCGGCCGTTTTAGCCGCGTTGTGGGCGGCTATCTGATGGTGGTGGGCGCGCTGACCACGCTGTACGTGCTGGTGCAGCTGCTGGTGCGGCTCTTTATTGAAATAGGCAAATGGATGCCCCCTGCCTGAGAAAGGTGGAACCCATGAAAAAATTCATTCGAAAGCTGTTTACCGTCATTTTGCTGGCGGCGCTGGTCTTTACGGGCATTCGCTTCGGGCCTGCGCTCTACGCCCGAATTTTCGGCGGCGGCAACGTCCAGTGGATCAGCGAACGCTTCAGCGAGACCCTGAAGGAAAAGAATCACCTAGTGGTTTATGAGGTAGAGACTACCGGGCAGGAGACCGTGACGCAGGATGCGTGGCTTTTCGGCACGGTGCAGAAAGTGGTCGTGCCTTACACCTTCCAGATGAGCTACACCGTGGACTTGAGCCGCGCCGCCGTCTCCGCCGAGGGCACGGAGGTGCAGGTGCGCGTTCCCGCGCCGGTGCCGGGCTACCAGAAGCTGACCGTCCACGAGGACGAAGTGCAGAAGGTCGACTGGCTCTATCCCCTGACCCCCGAGCGCTACACGGAGATCAAGCAGACCATCGAAGACAAGCTGTTTGAGGAAGCGAAGGCCAACCCGGAATACGCCCAAAACGCCTGGAACGTCACCGTCCGCGATCTGGAAAACCTCTTTCAGGCTGTGGTGGAAAGTGCCGGAGCCGGTTCCCACTGTACTGTTTCCGTCCTGCCGGACGAAACGCTGTAAGGGAGACGGCTGGGGCTTTGCTCCCTGCGCCCCCATAATGGCTATACCCCTGCCCCCTCCTTGGCCGCACAAAAGTGCGGCCAATTTAAGTTGTTAAAGCGTCTCATTCCTTATAGACTGTCCTCTGCGCCGCTTTCCTCTGACTGGCCTATCATGAACTGCAGTCGGTATTTTTCGCGTGCAGCCCCTGTTGGGCGGTATGTTTTCCATTCTGCCGAAAATAGTACCGATCGTTTTTGAAAAAACGAATTGGCCACGCAATGTACGGCCAAAAAGAGTCCGAGCCGCAGCCCTTTATTTTTCAAATTCGCTGCCGTGGGCCTGAAAAAAATCGTAGTACGCGCGCACGGCGGGCAATTCCGTCCAGCGGCGGACGGTCATGGGGTCTGCGTCCAGATCGTAAATTTTCGCGCCGCGCATGGCCAGCAGGAAAGGCGAATGGGTCGCGATCACAAACTGGCAGTGGAAGAAGCGGGCCGAGTCTTCGATAAACTGGCTCAATTCCTGCTGTTTGGCGGGCGAAAGGCTGTTTTCCGGCTCATCCAGCAGGTACAGACCGTCCTCCTCGATACGCTGGGTGAAATACAGAAAAGCGCTTTCGCCGTTGGAATGCTCCGGCAGATTGTCCATCAGCCGCTTGCGCACGTACCGGGACTGGGTGTTGCTGCGGGACAGGTTCACCGTTTTCAGCCGGTCGTAGTCCTCCATGGTGCGGAAGTGAAAATCGGAATATTTCGCGTCCAGATACTCCTGAAACAGTTCCTCCCGCTTTTCATCCACGCCCGCGTTGGCGGCCCGCAGGTTCAGCATGAAGTCGAACACATCGTCGCTGGTGATGACCCGGCTTCTTTTCGGAATTTCGGTTCGAATCTCCAGCACGCACAGGGCCGTATAATCCTCAAAAAAAATGGAGCGGTTGTACCGACTGTCCCGGCGCAGCTTGAGCGTCTCCGCCATCACATTCAGGGCGGTAGTCTTGCCGGAGCCATTGCCGCCGTAGAGCACTGTCACCGGCTCCAGGTCCAGCTCCCGCACGCCCCGGGCGGACAGAACCTTGAAGGGATAAAAGCTGTCGTAGCACTTCCGCTTGATCGTAAGCAGAAAGTCAAATTCCTCTCCGTCGTCCGGGAAGGTGAAGCGGGACAGATACAGCATGAAAAGACCTCGCTTTGCGGTCAAACGTTTGGTTCAGTATAGCAAAATTTCCGCTGAAAATCCACCCTGCGCCTTTCCTTCATTGCCGGGAAAGCGCGTTTATGCTAAGATAAAGGCGCATGATATATGTTGGAGGAACGGCCATGAAGGACAATGCAGAAATTCTGAAGCTCCGGGTGCTGCTGTGCTTTTGGAAGCTCAGCCCGGCGGATCGCAGCGTGACGGGGATCGCCCGAACCCTCGGCAAGGAAAAATATGCTGTCAGCCGGGCCGTTTCTTCGCTGGAAAAGGACGGACTCGTTCAGCGGGAAAACGCCCGCAGTCCGCAGCTGACCGAAGCGGGCCGTCAGGCGGCCAGCCGCTATTCCGAGCGGTTCGAAACCGCGCTGAACCATCTTTTGTACGAAGGTGTCGATCTGGAAAGTGCCAAGCAGGACGCGTTCGTCTGGACGCTCTATTGCACCGACAGCACCATGGAAACGGTACGGGCGACCGAGGAACGCTACCGGGTGAAATACGAGCTTCGCGGGCAGAAGCAGTTCAGCGGCGCGGCGCTGTGCAAAAAACTGAAGGACGGCTGCTATTCGCTGCCGTTCCTGATCTTCCGCGAGCATATCAAGGACGGCAGCAACCTTTCCATGGCGAACGAGGGCTTCGAGCACCCCTGCAGCCTGTATGTGAAAGGCGGCGTTGGCACGGTGCAGCTTCGGGCCGTTCCCATCGCCGCAAAGTCCCGGATGAGCGGCGAGACCCTGCAGGGCCGTGTGGAGACCCTCCGCTATTTTGATGCGGGACGTTTTGTCTGTGCCGAACCCAACGGGCAGATTTTTTCCTTCCCCGCCGAGGTGCTGCAATTCGTCAATGTGGGCTCCGGCGTAGGGCAGATTCTGCACGGCAGCGTCTGCCTGCAAATGGAAAGCTCCGTGGGCGCGGGCCATATGCCGGAATCGACCGCGATTTTCACGCTGCTGTTCTGATTGCGCGTTCAGGGAAAATTGTTGCAACTGTGCAACATTCTGAAAGCATCGTGTTTCCACCAAAAGTCGTCAGCCATGTATTCAGATTCCGAAAAAACGTTGCAGCTTTGCAACAACCTTTTTCTTTTCCGACATTCCGGCTTATGGTATCATTAACGTGCATGAAATCTGCCGACGCAGATTTTTCTTTTGCACCATAGTTAGTCATTGCTAACTATAAAACAATCACGCAGGAAACGGAGAAAGCACCCATGATGATCAACAAACGACTGATCGGAACCGTTGGCGAAAGCAAAAAATACATTGCCGGAAACGTGGCATTTCAATGGCTTTCGCTGGCAGCCAACATCGTCATGATGGACAGCATTACGCGGCTGCTGGCGGCGCTGTTCGAAAATACGGCCAGCGAAAAAGACGTTTGGCTGACGTTGCTGGCGGCGGCAGCGGCGGTGGCCGTGCGGTATCTTTGCACTCGAATGGCCAGCCGGATGAGCTATCTTTCCTCCAAGGCCGTCAAGAAAACCCTGCGGGGCCTGATCTACCAGAAGCTGCTGCGGCTCGGCCCCTCCTATCAGGAGCAGACCGGCACCTCGGAGGTCGTGCAGATCGCCGTAGAAGGCGTCGATCAGCTGCAGACCTACTTCGGGGCCTATCTGCCGCAGTTTTTCTACGCCATGCTCGCGCCGCTGACGCTGTTTGCCGTTCTCGGCTTTGTCAATCTGCCCAGCGCCGCGGTGCTGCTGGTCTGCGTGCCGCTGATTCCTGTGGCTATCGTGGCGGTGCAGCGCTGGGCGAAGAAGCTTCTGTCCAAATACTGGGGCCAGTATACGGCCATGGGCGACACATTTCTGGAAAACCTGCAGGGGCTGACCACGCTGAAAATCTATCAGGCGGACGAGTTCAAACAGCAGGAAATGAACGAACAGGCGGAAAAATTCCGCAAGATCACCATGAAAGTGCTGACCATGCAGCTCAATTCCGTTACGATCATGGATCTGATCGCCTACGGCGGCGCGGCGCTGGGTGTTATCATGGCGGCCACCCAGTATGCGGCGGGCCGCGTCACCCTGTCCGGGTGTCTGCTCATCATCCTGCTTTCGGCGGACTTTTTTCTTCCCATGCGGTTGCTGGGCTCCTACTTCCATATTGCCATGAACGGCATGGCCGCCAGCGACAAAATTTTTCACCTGCTCGATCTGCCCGAGCCGGAGGAAAAGACCGGCAGCGTTCCCGAAAAATGTCCCATCGTCTGCTCAGGGTTGCGCTTTTCTTATGAAAAAGAACGGGAAATTCTGCACGGCGTGGATATGGAATTTCCCGTGGGCAGCCTGACCGCCATCGTGGGCGAATCCGGCTGCGGAAAGTCCACGATATCCGGCATTCTGACGGGCCGGAACAAGGGCTACACCGGCTCCGTGACCATCGGCGGCGTAGAACTGCGGGAGATCAGCGACGCAAGCCTTCTGCAAAACATCACCTATGTGGGCAGCCAGAATTATCTGTTCCGGGGCACCGTCCGGGAGAATCTGCAAATGGGCGCTCCCGGCGCGTCGGACGAGCAGCTCTGGGCCGTGCTGGAGCAGGTGAACCTCGCCGCCTTTTTGAAAGACGAACAGGTGCTGGATACGCCGCTTTCCGAAAAAGCGTCCAACCTTTCCGGCGGACAGTGCCAGCGGCTTGCGCTGGCCCGGGCACTTTTGCACGACAGCCCCGTGTATATTTTCGATGAGGCCACCTCCAACATTGACGTGGAAAGCGAAAACGACATCATGCGGGAAATTTACCGTCTCGCAAAGCGCAAAACGGTCATCCTCATCTCACATCGGCTGGCCAATGTTACGGGCGCGGATCGAATCTACGTCATTGACAGCGGCCGCGTGGCCGAGAGCAGCGCACACGAGGCACTCCTGCAAAGCGACGGCGTTTACAAGCGGCTGTGGGACGCGCAGCAGGCCCTTGAAAATTACGGAAAGGACGGCGAACAGGCATGAAAAAGTGCAGTGAATTTCAGCTGATGGCGCGGCTGATCGGATTGGTCAGGCCGCTGGCCGGATATATGGTTCTCGCTATCGTCATGGGGCTGATCGGCCATCTGGCGGCCACCTTCATCACCGTGTTCGGCGGCTATGCAGTCGCCGATCTGTTGGGGCTTTCCACCCCGTTTACGCTCCGCTTTCTCTTTGGTTCGGTGGTCGTGTTTGCACTGGTGCGCGGGCTGCTGCGCTATGCCGAGCAGGCGTGCAACCACTTCATCGCCTTCAAGCTGCTGGCGCTGATCCGCGACCGGGTCTTTCGCGCGCTGCGGCGGCTCTGCCCCGCCAAGCTGGAAGGAAAAGGCAAGGGGAACCTGATTTCCATCATCACCTCGGACGTGGAGCTATTGGAGGTGTTCTACGCCCATACCATTTCCCCTATCGCCATTGCCGCGCTGTTTTCCGTTCTTCTGTGCCTGTTTATCGGCGGTTTTCATCCGCTGCTGGGCGTAATCGCCCTGGCGGCCTACCTGACGGTGGGCGTTGCCATCCCGCTGATCACTTCCCGCCGCAGCGGCGACGACGGCCTGCACTTTCGCGCCAAGTCGGGCGAGTTGTCCGGCTTTGTGCTGGACAGCCTGCGTGGGCTGACGGAGATTCTGCAATACGGGCAGGGCGAAAAGCGGCTGCAAGATATGAATGCCCAGATCAACGCGCTTTCCGAGGACGAGCGGCGGATGAACCGCACGGCAGGCCGATATCAGGCGGCGACCCATACGGTGATTTTGCTGTTTGACCTGGCCATGCTGCTGGCTTCCGCCCTGCTGTACCAGCGCGGGCTGGTGGCGTTCACCGGCGTGCTGATCCCCACCATCGCGTTGATGAGTTCCTTCGGCCCTACGGTGGCGCTAGCCAATTTGGGCAGCACGCTGCAGAACACCTTTGCCGCCGGGAACCGCATTCTGGACATTCTGGACGATACGCCGGTGGTGGCGGAAAAAGCGAATGGGGAAAACATCGTCTTTTCCGGTGCGGCGGCGGAAAACGTCTCCTTTGCCTACGGGGACGAACCGATTCTGGACGGCGTGTCGCTGGAGATTCCCAAGGGTGCGGTGATTGGCGTGGTGGGCAGGAGCGGCAGCGGAAAATCCACCCTGCTGAAGCTGTTCATGCGCTTTTGGGACGCGCAGAAGGGCCGCGTTACCCTGTCCGGGACGGACGTTCGCCAGATCAACACCGCCAGCCTCCGCAGCGCGGAAAGCTTCGTCACGCAGGAAACGCACCTGTTCCATGACAGCATCCGCAACAACCTGCGCATTGCCAAGCTGGACGCGACGGACGCGGAGATCGAGACGGCCTGTCGCAAAGCGTCCATCCACGATTTCATCCAGACGCTGCCGCAGGGGTACGACACGCCCGTGGGCGAGCTGGGCGATACGCTCTCCGGCGGCGAACGCCAGCGACTCGGCGTTGCCCGTGCGTTTCTCCACGACGCGCCCCTGATGCTGCTGGACGAACCTACCAGCAATCTGGACAGCCTGAACGAAGCCATCATCCTGCGGGCGCTTCGGCAGGAAAAGCAGGATCGAACGGTGGTGCTGGTATCCCACCGTCCGTCCACCATGCGTATTGCCGACCGGGTCTGCTCGGTAGAGCATGGACGAATGAGTTGAATGGAGGAGGCCCCATGCGTTTGAAAAGATTGATTTTCCTGATCGCGGGCTGCGTCTGCCTTGGGCTGGGCTGCATCGGTATCGTACTGCCGGTTCTGCCTACCGTGCCCTTTTTCCTGGCGACGGTGTTCTGCTTTTCCCAGTCCTCCCAAAAGCTGCACGACTGGTTTCTCGGCACGAAGCTGTACAAAAACAATCTGGAATCCTACGTCAAAGGGCAGGGCATGACGATGAAGACCAAGGCGAAAATCCTGCTGACCGTCACGATGCTGATGGCGTTCGGCTTCGGGATGATGCTGCGCAAAGCCCTGTACGTTCCCTGCGGCATTCTAGCCTGTGTGTGGGCGGCCCATCTGGTGTATTTCCTTTTCGGCGTTAAAACGATCTAGACAAAAAAGAGCGAGACGCCGAGCGCCTCCTGAAAACGAAAGCCATTGCCAAAACGGACGCTGGACCCTATCGGGCAGCGTCCGTTTCTTTGATTTTTCTTTGTCAGAATAAATCGAGCATATTATCCAGATAGATTTCCTCCCGGACGCGAAGCTGATACTCCGGCTTCGTCAGGTAGTACAGCAGAAATTCCAAGATCAGCGCGCTGCCCAAACTGCGGCCTTCGATCTTGAAATGGGAAAAGCCCATGGGCAGGTAGACATTCGGAATATCGCTGACGCTGATAAAGCCCGGATTGGTCATCGCCTTGGAAAAGCGATACCCGCCCTCCGCGTCCGGGGCGGCGCAGCGATGCTCCGGCCCGTCCTCTCCCAGACTTTTCCGGCTGACGGTCTCGTAGCACGCCTTTCTGTCCTTGCAGCCGAACCAGCAGCATTCGTTGCACAGAAATTCCACCTTGTCTTTCAAGGGCGCGGGAAGCGCTTCCAGACGGTCAAACGCCCTGTTCAGCCGAAAATCCGACACCACATAGCGGAATTCCTCCCGTTCCAGTTCCTGCCGCAGCTGCTGAAACTCCGTCAGCACCTTTGTGGTGGAGGAGACGAAATACAGCCCCGGATAGCGTTTTTCCAGATAGTGCAGCAGCAAATCCGAATGAACGATCACGCCGTTGGCCGGGCCGCCCGCCTCCGCAAACAGTCTGCACAGCTCGTTGCACTTTCGGTCGGAAAGATGCTCCTCCCGCAAAAGAGAATTGCTGAAGGTCAGCCGGGCGGAAACGCCGTACTCCCGCGTTAGTCGCAGCACGTCCCGAGGGGCGCAGTCCCCGTAGCCGACCCGTCCGCCGCCCCACAGGCAATCCCCCGGCGCGCCGTAAATGGAGCCGATCTCGCACCAATCGTAAAAATATTCCCGGTGCTGCCGGAACAGCGGCAGAAACACGCGGTACAGCTCATAAAACTCAAACAGTCCCGGAAGGTGATAAAAGGCGGTCTTCCCTGCTTGTTCCATCGCTGACTTTCCCGCCCTTCCGTTTGATCTTCAAAAGACATTATAGCACACCCATGCTTCGGCGGGAAGCTGCCCCTCAAAGCCTTGACAGTTTCCCAACGCCGATGCTATCCTTGAGCCACAAATAACGAAAAAACATTGTGCGAAAGGAGCGCTCTCCCCATGAAAAAAGCCGTAAAAAGCCCGTTTCTCCGTCTGTCCTTATTAGTCCTGCTGATTGGTCTGTTCCTGACCGCGGGGAACGGGCTTGCGGAAGGAAAGTCGTCTTCCAGCCCCTACGCCGCCTTTCTTTCCGACGCGGACGTGCTGATCGACGTTCCCGCGCTGCGGCAGTACGGCGACTACAGCTGCGGCGCGACCTGCGTACAGATGCTGATGAACTGGCTCTATCCCTACGAGGCCGACTTGAACCTGACGGCCTACGAAGAATTGCTGGGCACCACGCCCGAAAACGGTACGTCGCCGGACGCGATCCTGCGTTACTTCGAAGAAAGCGGCGTGGAATTTGCGGCTCTGCATTCCCTGACGCTGGACGACCTGCGGCAAAAGCTGGACGCGGGTCATCCCGTTCTGCTGCCGCTGCAGGCATGGTCCTCCGCCGAGGACGGAAGCTACCAGCTCGACGACCCATCCGACCCGGAAACCTATCTAGCCGAGGGACATTGGGTCATCTGCGTCGGCTACGGCCAGCGCGGCGAACAGGCGTATTTTCTCTTCAACGACCCGGCCTGCGTCGGTCACGACCTGATCGACGCAGACGAATTTGACCGGCGATGGATCGACAGAGACGGGGCCGGTACGGTCTACGACCACTTTGGCATTGAGATTCTTCAAAGCACAGATTACGACCCCAACGGACTGTTTTATATGGAGTGAAAAGTCTTGGTCAACCCCAATATCTGACCATAAGGGAAGAGTATTGAACGTTTCAAAAAGACTGCTATCATAGTTTTGACCCGTGAAAATGGCTTCACGGAACGTTTTCGTTGAAAGGAGCAATGGGGAATATGAGCAAAACGCTGATCGCCTATTTTTCCGCCAGCGGCGAAACGGCCCGTCTGGCCAAAACGCTGGCAGGCGTGACGGGCGGCGATCTGTTTGAGATCAGACCTCAGACGAACTACACTGCCGCCGACCTGAACTGGAACGATTCTTCCAGCCGCAGCACCCTCGAAATGAAGGACGATAAGAGCCGCCCGGCCATGGCAGCCCCGGCGGACGTGGCGCAGTACGACGTTGTATTCGTCGGCTTCCCCATCTGGTGGTATCAGGCCCCGCGCATCATCGAGACCTTTTTGGAAAGCTGCGACTTTTCCGGCAAGACCCTCGTGCCCTTTGCCACCTCCGGCGGCAGCGGCATGGGCAAAACGGAAAGCATTCTGAAAGCCTGCTGTGCCCCGACTGCGAAATGGCTCCCCGGCAAGCGGCTCAGCAGCCGGGAAAGCGCCGCTTCCGTCCGGAAATGGGTGGACAGTCTGGGGCTGTGAAAGGAGAATGACCATGGAATATACGAAACTGGGGAAAACGGACATCGAAGTTTCCAAGCTCTGCGTAGGCTGTATGAGCTTCGGCAAGGCGGGAACCATGCACGACTGGACGCTGGACGAAAGCGCCACCGAAGCCGTCGTCCGCCACGCTCTTGACCTCGGCATCAACTTTTTTGATACGGCCAACAGCTATTCCGCGGGCACCAGCGAAGAATATCTGGGAAAGGCGCTGAAAAAGAACGTCTCCCGCGACAAGGTGGTCATCGCGTCGAAGATCTATTTCAATCCGGGGCGGCTGTCCCGCGCGGCCATTCACCGGGAGATCGATGGAAGCCTGAAGCGGCTGGGTACGGATTATCTGGATCTTTACATCATCCACCGTTATGACTACGAAACGCCCATTGCGGAAACCATGGCGGCGCTGAACGATCTGGTCAAGGCGGGCAAGGTGCGGGCGCTGGGCGCGTCCGCCATGTACGGCTACCAGTTTTACAATATGCAGCTTTGCGCCCGCGACCACGGTTGGGCGCGGTTCGAAGCCATGGAGAACCACTACAATCTGCTTTACCGGGAGGACGAGCGGGAGCTGATCCCCATCTGCCGGCAGATGGGCGTGAGCCTGATGCCCTACAGTCCGCTGGCGGCGGGCCACCTGACCCGGCCCACATGGAACGCGGACACGCTGCGCAGCCAGACCGACCGCGTCGCCATGGGCAAATACGACCGCACCGAGGAGCAGGATATGCAGATCGTCGCCCGCGTCCATGAGCTGGCGGAAAAATACGGCGTGAAAATGCAGCAGATCGCCCTGGCATGGGAATGGGCCAGGGGCGTGGCCTCCCCCATCGTCGGCGCGACGAAGACGCAGTATCTGGACGACGCGGCTGGCGCGCTGGCGGTCAGGCTGACAGCCGAGGACGTTGCCTATCTGGAGGAACCCTACTTGCCCCACCGCATTGTGGGTGCTATCGACCGCAACCCCGCTGACGGCGTGGTGCTGCTGGACGAGAAGCAGTAAAACCAGGCATTCCCGGTCGGACAGGTTAAATTGAATGAAATCAAAAAGCAGGCGCGGAGAGGATGTTCGCTCTCCGCGCCTGTTTGGAAATGGCAGTCATTTTTCATAGGGCAGAAAAAAAATTGGGTGCTTTTGGCGAGATTTTTCCTTTCCAAACGTAAAAAGAACCTTGCCGGAACGTTGTCTGGCAAGGTTTTGGCGGAGAAGCCGGGATTTGAACCCGGGCGGCACTCACGCACCCTACTCCCTTAGCAGGGGAGCCCCTTCGGCCACTTGGGTACTTCTCCATGGTGGACGGTTTGATCTGCCCTTCTTTATCCAAGAGGGATAAAGTGGCGGAGAGAGAGGGATTCGAACCCCCGGTGCCTTTCGGCATCACTGGTTTTCAAGACCAGCGCCTTCAACCGCTCGGCCATCTCTCCACGTTGTGGAACCAGCGAAAGATATTATAACAGCTTTCGTCCGGCGCGTCAATCCTCTTTTTTCAAAAAATACGGATTTTCGGAAATTCTTTCGTTAAACGGCGGAAAACGCAAACAGGAGCCGCATGAAATGCGGCCCTGCTTGAAACGTCAACCATCGAAAGCGCAAGGCTTCTCGGCAGCAGCTGTGCTTGAGGAAATCCATCGCGCAAAACAAAAGTTTTTCTTCTTACCCATCTCACATCATCCGCCGCGTGCGCCGGGCAGGCGGCTTGGCGCTTTACAATCAAAAGCCCCGGGGTGCGCGTGTCTTTCGGCCGTTTGCCTGATTGCCGTTCCGATGATCAGTCTGCGCCGAAAAGGAAAAAACATTCGTTTTTTCGGAATTTCTTCCCGAAGAAAGGCAGGAAGCCGGAAACCTTTTCCAGAAATATAAAAAGATTGGTTTTGATTTGGGAGGATGCGGATGATTGCTTTGGAATCCATCGGGGTGGATACGGCAGCCTTTCAGAACGGGGAAAAACTTTACCGCCGGGGACTGGTCTCCCAGCCCATAGAGGTGGAAAACGGTCTGCGCTACGAAGTGGGCGGCACGGACGTGCAGTCGGTGACTTTTACCCGGCGGGGCGAAACACTGTGCACCTGCGGCGAAACGGAGCAGCCCTGCCAGCACGTGACGGCCGCCTTGCTGCGGGCCGAAAGCGACGGCACGCTCAAGCGTTTCCAGCAGGAAAACGAGCTGGCGTTGGGACAACGGATGTTGAGCGCCCTGAACCGGGCCATGCCCGGCGGCGAGACCGTCCGTCTGCTGGCGGTGCTGCGCCTGTACGAGGACGGTCGGATCGGTCTGGGCCTGTCGGCCGGGCAGGAGCGGCTGTACGCCGTCAAAAATATCGCCGACCTGCTGGCCTGCTTCGTCAGCGGAACGGAGCTGACCCTGTCCCCCAAGTTTACCTACCGGCCCGACAGTATGCGCTTTTCCCGGGAGGACGAGCGCTTTCTGACGGCGCTGATGAGCTATATTCCTCTGAAAAATGAATCAGAGCCCGCGGTGTTGCCGGAGGGAGCCGCCGAAAGCGACGCTGCCTCCGTGCTGCAATGCGATGGGCGTTTTGTACTGCTGACCGGGCCTTTTTTGCAGAGCGTCATGCGCTATCTGGAAAACTATCCCTTCCAGCTGCAATTTGGCGAACAGAAGCAGATGCAAAGCGGCATCCGCAAAAAGGAGCTGCCCCTGTGCTTTGCCGTCAGCCTGACACCCACGGAGCTTCTGGTGTCCACCGAGGGCACGGAGCAGCTGCGGATGATCACGCCGGACGCGCGGTATGTGCTGTTGGGCAATACGGTCACGCATCTGTATTCCTCTCAGGCCCGGGTGTGCCGGCTGTTGCTCGGCGAGGGTTCTTCCTTCCGCTATCCCGCCCGGAATGCGGAGGAGGTGCTGTCCGTGCTGCTGCCCGCGCTGTCCGCCGTGGGGTCGGTGGTGCCTTCGCCGGAGCTGCGGGCCCGGCTGGTGTCGGAGCCGTTGAAGCCCGTGGCCTATCTGGATCTGGTGGACGGCAACGTGGAAGCCCGAATGGAATTCCACTACGGGGAGACCGTGGTGCTGCCCTTCGCCCTTCGGGACGGAGAGGACGCGGCTCCGGCGGCGCAGGGGCTTCCCGACGGACGAATGCTGCTGCGGGACGGCCGGGAAGAAGGGCTGGTGCTGGATCTGCTGGCGGACTTCGGCTTTGTGGTTCACAAGGGCCGCATCATCCTCCGCCGCTCCCGGGAAATTTTGTACTTCTGTACGCAGGGCGTGGCGGAGCTTTCCCGCCACTGCACCATTTACGCCTCGCAGGCCTTCGAGCGGGTCAAGCCCCGCCGTTTCTCGGCCAAGGCTTCGTTCCATATGCGGGGCGGGCGGCTGGTGTTCTCCCTGCTGGAGGACGGCAAGCCCGCGCCGGAGCTTTTGCCCATCCTGAACGCCATTGCCCAGCGGCAGCAGTATGTGCGGCTGAAAACCGGCGAATTTCTGGACGTGCGGGATATGATGGGCCTTGCGCCGGTGGTACAGGAGCTTTTGGATGCGGCCCGGCTGGACGAGCCCACCGTGCCTGAGGACACGAGAGAGTTGAGCTTCGGCGCGTACCGGGCCGCCTACATGATCAGTATGCTTCGCATGGCCGGGGCGGACGCTCAGACGGACGAGGAATCGGAGAAGGCCATTCAAACCCTGAGCCAGCCCCCGAAAAAGGACTATATGCCCCAGAAGCTGCAAAAGAAGCTGTCCCCCTATCAGCGCCGGGGCAGCGACTGGCTCCTGTCCCTGTACGAGGCCCGGATGGGCGGCATTTTGGCGGACGAGATGGGCCTTGGCAAAACGCTGCAGGTCATCGCCGCCCTGTCCGCCGCCAAGAAAAAGGACGGCTCCCGGAAGAGCATCGTGGTTACGCCCACGTCCCTGACCTACCACTGGCTGGCGGAAATGAAGCGTTTCGACGACGGACTCATCGTCCGGGTGGTGACCGGGCAGCGGGACGAACGCCGTCACACCATCGCCGACCTGAAAAAGGACGATTCGGTGGACGTGATCCTGACCAGCTATCCCCTGCTTCGCCGGGACGTTGAATACTATAAGGACATTCCCCTGCGCTTCGCCGTGCTGGACGAGGCCCAGTCCGTCAAGAACGCCCAAAGTCAGGGGGCGCTGGCGGCCAAGGAGCTGGATGCGCAGGTGCGGGTGGCGCTGACCGGCACCCCCATGGAGAACCACACCGGCGAACTGTGGAGCATCTTCGACTTCATCCTGCCCGGCTATCTGGGCACCCAGGCCGCATTCCTGCGCCGCTACGGCAGCGGCGAGCGGGCGGAAGAACTGCGGGAGCGGATCCGGCCATTCCTGATGCGCCGCCTGAAGAGCGAGGTGCTCAGCGACCTGCCTGAAAAGCACGAGCAGTATCTGTACGCCGCCATGCCGCCGGAGCAGGAGCGGGTCTATCAGACGCTGCTGGCCACCCTGCGGCAGCATGTGGGGCAGGCGCTGGACGAGGGCTCCCTGCCCCGGGCGCGAATGCAGGTGCTCAGCGTGCTGCTGAAGCTGCGGCAGGTCTGCTGCCACCCCAAGCTGTTCCTGCCCGACTACGAGGGCACCAGCGGCAAACTGGAGCTGCTGGTGCAGACCGTCCATTCCGCCATTGATTCCGGGCGGCGGATGCTGATCTTCAGCCAGTTCGTGGGGATGCTGCAGATCATCCGCAAACGGCTGAACCGGGAGGGCGTTTCCTGCCTGTATCTGGACGGCAGCACCCACCCGGAGGAACGGCAGCGGCTCTGCGACCGTTTCAACGGCGGTGACGGCAAGGTCTTCCTGATCTCCTTGAAAGCGGGCGGCACCGGCCTCAACCTGACCGGGGCCGATCTGGTCATCCACTACGACCCGTGGTGGAACCCTGCCGCCGAGGATCAGGCCACCGACCGGGCCCACCGCATCGGCCAGACCAAGGACGTAGACGTGATCAAGCTGATCGCTCAGGGCACCATCGAAGAAAAAGTCACCGACCTGAGCCAGCGCAAGCGGGCCATCTTCGACCGGGTGGTCATTTCCGGCGAAACGGCGTTGAGCAGCCTGACGGAGGAGGACATCCGGGCGCTGTTCTTCAGCTGACGGATCGGCATGGATGTTTTGGGACGCTGTATCCAGAAAGTTCACAAACCCTTCATAATCCCAAGGAAGGAAATCGTCCTAAAAGGTCGAAAACTTCTTTTAGGAACTCCGTCAGGGGTTCGGCTATCAGTCCATTCATTCCAAAGGAGGAACGCAATCATGGCAGATCGTATTGTCCTGAACAGCATTTCGTATCATGGCAAAGGAGCCATCGAAAATATCGTCCCGGAGCTTCAGAACCGGGGCAAGAAAAAGGTGCTGGTCTGCACCGACACCAGCCTGTTGAAGTTCGGCGTGGCTCAGAAAGTGACCGACCTGATGGACAAGGCCGGCATGGCCTACGACATTTACAGCGACATCAAGCCCAACCCCACCATTGAAAACGTGCAGCACGGCGTGGCCGCTTTCCAGAAGGCCGAAGCCGACAGTATCGTGGCCATCGGCGGCGGCTCCGCCATGGATACCGCCAAGGCCATCGGCATTATCGCTAACAACCCCGAGTTCGCCGACGTGCGATCGCTGGAGGGCGTGGCCCCCACCAAGAATCACGCGGTATTCACCATCGCCGTGCCCACCACTGCCGGCACTGCCGCGGAAGTGACCATCAACTACGTCATCACCGACGTGGAAAAGAAGCGCAAGTTCGTCTGCGTGGACACAAACGACATCCCCGAGATCGCCGTGGTGGATCCTGACATGATGTCCTCCATGCCCAAGGGCCTGACCGCTGCTACCGGCATGGACGCGCTGACCCACGCCATCGAAGGCTACATCACCAAGGGTCACTGCACCATCAGCGATATGTTCCATCTGGAGGCCATCCGTTTGATCAGCCACAGCCTGCGCGCCGCCGTGGAAAACACGCCCGAAGGCCGCGAAGGCATGGCGCTGGGCCAGTACATCGCCGGCATGGGCTTCTCCAACGTGGGTCTTGGCATCGTGCACAGCATGGCGCACGGTCTGTCCGCCCTGTATGACACGCCCCATGGTGTTGCCTGCGCCATCCTGCTGCCGCTGGGGCTGGAGTACAACGCTCCCGTGGCGGGCAAGCGTTACCGTGCCATCGGCAAGGCCATGGGCGTGGACGGCATCGACATGATGGACGACGACGAAGCCGCCAAGGCTACCATCGCCGCCGTGAAGAAGCTGTCCGCCGATGTGGGCATCCCCGCCGACCTGAAGGGCATCCTGAAGGATGAAGACGTGACTTTCCTGGCCGAGTCCGCCTACGCCGACGCCTGCCGTCCCGGCAATCCCCGCGACACCAGCGTGGACGAGATCAAGGAGCTGTACCGCAGCATGATGTAAGCGGCGGTTTCCCCTCCGTAAAATCGAAAATAGGACAGGCCCCGGCAATTTGCCGGGGCCTCAGCCTGTCGAAAAACCCTGATCGACCGCCCGCGCCCGCGAACAGCGCTTTGCGGCCCACCCCGCCGGATGGCGTGGCGGGCTTCGGACTGCGGTAGCCCTTCGGGC
>JABLTO010063675.1_pt1 | contig 16041 bp, 10 predicted proteins | sample 7160091 | NCBI WGS metagenome assembly JABLTO01 (sample SAMN14651225, study PRJNA627086) | human gut metagenome | isolation source: feces | host: Homo sapiens
CATTATCGAGCATTTTGGCAACGCAGATGCCGTGCCGCAGCTGCCGGAGCGGTGCTTAAGCCGCAAGGCGGGAATTGTGCGGTGTTGCCTTAGGTCCATCACAAATTTGTAATGTGTACCGAGGCAATGCCGCAGCGGGGTGAGATCGTGCACCCCTACATGTTTTATACCCACATGCTCTGCAAAAGAAAGGCACAGTTTTTTCGACACACCGAATATTTCTTGGACGTTTTGCAGCTTTACAGTTCCAGCAGCACCGGGCAATGGTCGCTGCCCTGCACATCCATCAAAATCTCGGCCTTTTTGATCTGTGGGGCCAGCCGGTCCGATACCAGGAAATAGTCAATGCGCCAGCCTGCGTTCCGCTCTCTTGCGCGGAACCGCATGCTCCACCAGCTGTACATGCCGGTGGCATCAGGGTACAGGTAGCGGAAGCTATCGGTAAAGCCAGCGGCCAGCAGCTCGTTCAGCTTGCCGCGCTCCTGGTCCGAAAAGCCCGCAGCACCGCGGTTGGGGCCGGGGTTCTTCAGGTCAATATCCTCATGGGCCACGTTCAAATCTCCGCACAGGATCACCGGCTTTTTGCTGTCCAGGTCTTTCAGGTAGGCGCGCAAGTCGTCCTCCCACTGCATGCGGTAGTCAATGCGGGCCAGCTCGTTTTGGGAGTTGGGTACATAGACATTGACGAGGTAGTAATCCTCAAATTCCAGTGTGATGGCACGGCCTTCGTGGCTGTGGGCTTCCACCCCAATGCCGTTCCAGGCGTTCAGGGGCTTTACGCGGGTATAGATCAGCGTGCCGGAATAGCCCTTTTTCTCAGCGCTGTTGATGTATTCGGTATAGCCTTCGGGGGCAAAATCCGCCTGGCCGGGCTGCATTTTGGTTTCCTGAATGCAGAACACATCCGCATCCAGCTGGTTGAAAGTATCCTCAAAGCCTTTTTTCAGGCAGGCGCGCAGGCCGTTCACATTCCAACTGATAAGCTTCATCGGGGGTTCCTCCTATTATTTTGCCACACATTTTTTCTTCAACGCCCCAGATACAAAGCGGACCACAAAGCAGGTCACGCGGCACACCCAGTCCACCACCATGGCGATCCAGACGCCGACAGCACCCATACCCATCTGAACGCACAGGATGTAAGAGAACGCCAGACGCCAGATTCCCATGGACAGAATAGAAGTAAGCATGGTAAAGCGCACATCATTGGCTGCACGCAGGGCGTTGGGCAGAACAAAGCCCGCCGGCCACAGGAAGATGGCGCTGCCCGCATGGATCATAACCAGCAGCCAGGCCAGGTGGCGGGTTTCATCCGAAAGGGTGTACACGCTGAGCAGCGGATTCAGGAAGATCAAAATCAGGGCATTGGTAGCGCCTTGGGCAATGTAATCCCACAGCAGCAGCTTTTTGGTAAAGTAGCTGGCCTGGTCCAGCTGTTGGGCGCCCACACAGCGCCCCACCACAGTGATCATGGCAAGGCCGATGGCCTGGCCCACAATGCAGCCCATGCCGTCCAGGTTGTTGGCCACCGCATTGGCGGAAATATGCACCGTGCCGAACAAAGAGATCATACTGACGACCAGCACACGCCCCAGCTGGAACAGGCTGTTTTCCAGCGCGGAGGGGATGCCGATATACAAAATGTTCTTTGCCATCTGGGGCTGCAGGTGCTTGACGCCATCCCAGGTAACGCGGGCGACATTATCATGCCGGGTGGTCAGTTTCAGGATGATGACAGCGCCCAGCACGCGGGAAACCAGCGTGGGCACCGCAACACCGGCAACCCCCATGCGCAGCACAAAGATGCAGAACGCATTGCCCACAATATTGGTAATGTTCATGATAACGGATACCCGCATGGATACCTCGCTGTTGCCGACGGAGCGGAAGATGGCCGCGCCCGCGTTGTACAGCGCCAAAAACGGGTAAGAGATTGCCGTGATGGTAAAGTAGATCATGGCTGCCTGGAACACATCGTCCGCAATGCTGCCAAAGAACAGCCGCAGCATGGGCCCGCGCAGCAGCAGGCAGAGCGCCATGACAGCCGTACCCAGGATAGAGCTTAAAGTAACCAGCTGCCCTGCGCTGCGGGAGGCTTCCCCCGGCTTTTTGGCTCCCAGGAACTGGCTGGTGATAACCGCGCCGCCGGTGGCCAGCGCGGCAAAAATATTCAGGATCAGGTAGTTGATCATATCCACCAGCGAAACACCGGAAATGGCGGCTTCGCCTACGCTGGATACCATCACGGTATCGGACATGCCCACCAGCACGTTCAGCGCCTGCTCCACCACCAGCGGCCACAATAGTGTTAGCAGCATACGGTTGGTAAATAGTTTTTGTTGTGTCTGCATTGTCAGACCTTCCTTCTTTCCTCTCCGCTCTAAGGTGTGTATCTGAAAGAAAAGAAGATGCCGCATTTTGCAAGCGCAAAATCCGGCTGTAACTGCCGAAACAGACTGTACTTTTGACTTTTCAGATACACCCCAGGGCAAAAACTACCCCATTTTTATCATTCAGGCAGAAGTATACCACAAAAAATGCCCCCGTGCAACGGGAGCATTTTTGCTGTATGCGGTTCAATTTTGCGCTGATAAGCAAATAACAAACGGTACCCTTATTCGTACCGCAGGGCGTCGATGGGGTCCATCTTGGCGGCCTTTTTGGCGGGATAATAGCCAAAGAACACGCCGATGGCCATGCTGAACGCCACGGCAATGATGATGGCCGCCACGCTGGGTCTGGCCGAATAGCCCATGACCTGGCTGAGCACAGAACCAAGGCCGATGCCCAGCCCCACACCAATGACGCCGCCAATAGCGCACAGCACAATGGATTCAATAATGAACTGGGTCAAAATGGCCGTGTTGGTTGCGCCCAGCGCCTTGCGGGTGCCGATCTCACGGGTACGCTCGGTGACCGAAACCGTCATGATGTTCATGACGCCGATGCCTCCCACCAACAGCGAGATGGCCGCAATGGCGGAGATGGCCAGCGAGATCTGGTTCAGGATTTCGGTCATGCTTTCCAGCAGGCTGGAAATGCTGGACGCACTGACGGTCCAGCTGTCGTTGCGGGTATAGTAACTGGCGAAATAATCGCCCACCACATCCACAAAGGCGGTCACATTGGTGCCGCTGGATGCCACAACGGTAATGCTCTGGTAGCCATCCCCCGCCCCTGCAATGCTGCGGGCCACATCCAGCGGAATATAGATTTCGGTCTGGATATCGTCATCGCTGGTAGAGCCAAACATGCTGGCGTAAGAATCTTCTACATACTTATAAACGCCGCTGATATAAAACGTATACGGCATTTTGTTGATGGTCAGGGTGATTTTCTGGCCCAGCGCATCAGCGTTGCTGCCGCCGACGGCCTGCTGCACAAATTTTTCGGATACCACGCAGACATAGCGCCCGGCATCGCGGGTATCATCCAGCCAGCGGCCCGCCAGGATGGGGGTATCGCTCTCCTTGCTTTGCAGCGCTTCCTGGTTGACGCCGGAAACCGTTGCCGTAATGGTGGTATCGGGTTCGTTCACCTTGCCAATGGTGGCGCTGCCCACCTGCTGCGTTTTTTCAATGTAGTTGATCTTGTCGGGGAACGTTTCGGTAAATTCCTCGATCATCGTATCCGTGATAAGGTCTTTATCATCCGGGCTGGAATTTTTGAAAAGCCGCAGCCGCACACCGCCGCTGGAAGAGCCGCTGTTGCTGCTGCTTTTCTGGGTCAGCGATACCGTGATGGAGCTGGCACCGGTGCCGGACATGCTGTCGCTGACCGAACTGGATAGGCTGTTGCCGACGGTTTCAATGGCGATAACCGCCGCAATGCCGATAATAATGCCCAGCATGGTGAGCAGGCTGCGCATTTTGTTGCTTTTGATGCTGGCAAACGCCATGGAAAGGTATTCAAAGAGCGCCACGCACACCACTCCCCTTCCGTTCGGCAATAATGCGGCCATCGTGCAGTGTCAGCACCCGCTGGCATTCCTCGGCCAGCGCGGGGTTGTGGGTAATGAGCACAATGGTTTTGTGGTATTTTTCGTGCATTTCATGGAACAGGTCCATCACCACGCGGGAGGTTTCGCTGTCCAGTGCGCCTGTGGGCTCGTCTGCCAGGATCAGCGCCGGGTCGTTGACCATGGCGCGGGCAATGGCAACACGCTGTTTCTGGCCGCCGGAAAGCTCGTTGGGCTGGTGGCGGGCACGCTCGCCCATTCCCACGCGGTCCAGCCACTCCTTGGCGCGGCGGGTACGCTCGCCGCCGGGAATGCCGGCATACAGCATGGGCAACTCCACGTTTTTCAGCGCGCTCTGGCGGCCGATGAGGTTATAGGTCTGGAACACAAAGCCGATTTTATTGTTGCGGATGCCCGCCAGTTCGTCATCGTCTGCTTTATGGATATCCACCCCGTCCAGCGTATACTCGCCAGAGGTCGGCTTGTCCAGCACGCCGATAATATTCATCAGGGTACTTTTGCCGGAGCCGGATTCACCCACAATCGCAACGAACTCCCCCGGCCACACAGTCAAATCAATGCCGTGCAGGATTTCCAACTCGTTCGGCTGGCCGATATAGTAACTTTTGCGGATGCCGCGCATGGCAATCAGCGGGCGGCGGTTGGGCTGCCCCGCCCCAAGGCTTTGCACAATGGCTTTGACAAACGCCTGTTTATTCTGCGGCATATCAGTTACCTCCCGGTCCACTGGCCGGGCCGCCGCCCACGTCACCGCCGGGGCCGCCCGCCGGGGCATCCGCACCGCCAATCGGTTCATCACCGCCGGCAGTGAAGAAGAAGTCGGCGCTATCATCACTGCTGCCGGTCACAATGCCCTGGGTCAGGTCGGCGCTGGAGCGGATCACATCGCCTTCCTTCAGGTCATCGCCGGAAATCACGGTATAATAATCGTTGGCATCGCCGGTGGTCACGGTCACTTCCTCAAAGGTCATATCGGTGCCTTCGCCGCCGGTTTTGCGCAGCACATACTGGGTGCCGTCCTCTTTGGTGCCAACGGCATCAATGGGCACGGTAAACACGCCGTCGGTCGCGTTCTTGACAATTTCCACCTTGGCCTGGATGCCGATCAGCAGGTCGTCTGCATCGCCGTTCACGCGCACCTTTGCGCCGAACGTGCCGGAATCATTGGCAACGGGGTCGATCTGGGTCAGGGTACCGGCGATCACATCATCGCCGGTGGCATCGCTGGTAATATTGCAGCGCATGCCGGTGGTCAGGCCCGGCACATCATTGGAGGGGATCGTAACTTCCACCACAAGGGCATCGGTGTTCTGAATGGTTGCCACGGTGCCGGTGCAGATAGAACCGACTGTTGCATCCAGCGCCGTGATGGTACCGGACATGGTGGCCGTCAGGGTGCAGTTGGCCAGGGTGTCTTTCAGGGTGGTCAAAGTATCGGGGGTGCGCTTGGCCTGTTCCAGCTTGGTTTTGGCGTCTTCCACGCTCTGCGCCTTGGCCTTGATGGTGGAATAGTTCTTTTCCTGGTCATAGCTGTCATGGGCGGATTTCTGCTGGCTTTCGCAGGTTTCAATCTGGTTCTGGGCCGTTTCCACTGCGTTCTGGGCACTGGTCAGGGCATTCTGGGCGCTGGTTTTGGTCTGTTCCGCGCTGTTCAAAGACTGCTGAATGGCGGTAAAGCCATACAACCCCAGCTCCGTGACGGAACAGCTGTTTTGCGCGTTAGCCAGGTTATTCTGTGCCTGCTGATAGGCTGCCTGGGCATCGCTCAGGGCATTGTTTGCCTCATTCATGACCGCCTGGTTGGCCTCGCTGGGGTCGGCGTTGTAGGCAGCGATGGCGCTGTTTACCCGGCTGATGGCATCGTTCTGGGTGTTGGCCGCCGCGTTGACGGCATCGGTAAAGGTGCTGATGCTGGCAGCGGCATTATCATACGCCGCCTTGATGGTATCGTAGCTGCTGCAGGCAGAATCATAGGCGCTCTGGGCGGAATCGCGGCTGCTCTTTGCGGTTTCCAGTGCATCCTGTGCATCGGACAGGTTCTTGTCCGCATCATCAATCTTGGCCTGCAGGTCGATCAGGTTATTCTCATGCTGCACCACTGCGGTGTTATATTCATCCACCGCGCGGTCATAGCTGGTCTGGGCCTGCTGCAGGGTATCGTTGTAGCTTTGCTCTGCGTTTTCGATCTGCTTTTCAAGGTCGGCGGTGTCCAGCGTGGCGATCACATCGCCTTCCTGCACAGTATCACCCACCTCCACATTGACGGTGGCAACCTTGTAGGTTTTGGCGGAATCTGCCACGGTAACGCTGGCTTCATCGCCAGATTTCACCGTGCCGTTCACGGTAACGGAGTCATTCAGGCTGGTGGTTTTCAGGGTCGTGGTGCGCACATACTGATAGTCTGCCAAAGCGCCTGCGGCCGCTTTGCTTTTACGCAGCTGGCTGCCCACAACAGCGGCAACCACCGCCAGAATGACAACCGCCACGCACAGCTTGGTGTGGCGGCGGAACCAGTTTTTGCGTTTGGGTGCCGGGGCCGTGGGCTGCGTGCTGGCCGTATCGGGGGTGGTGGCATCCTCCACAAAGGGGGATGTGATCTCGTTTTCTTCCATCCGGGTTTCCTGCCTCTCTATTTTCTTTATAAAAAATTTCTGGACTATGGATTTTGCTGCATTTTAGTGTACCTGTCAAATGTGTTAAAAGCATGGAAATACTGTGAAGTTCCACGGCAAAAAGCTGGGTATTGCGGGATTTGGGCTTTCCTTTATGTATGAGGCTTCCTGGAGAAAGGGCTGCTGCACCAAAATTAGCGGGTGAGCGGCCAACCAAAGCATATTACCCAAATTGAAAACACACAGCAGGGTGGCCAACCCACTGCCACCAAATGAGCCTTACCGGAATCTGCGGTAATTGCATATTCAAAATGTGTGATGGGCCATGCCGGATATCACTCTCCGAAATCCGCCAATCCCCCTGCCCTTCCCCCAAAAAACAAAAAAGCCCCATTTCCAATAGGAAACGAGGCTTTGATGCAAAATAAGCAATTTTTTGCGAATTCTGCAAAAATATTTTTTACCGCTCCTCGCGGAAGTAGGAAAGGCCCAGATGCTCCGGGGGCTGGTTTTCCTTCTTTTTGCGCAGGCTGACCACGATTAGCACCACAATGGTAACCACATAGGGCAGCATCTGGATCAGATCGGTCATGTAGCTGGCAACGGTAATGCCAAGCAGGCTGGGCAGGAACTGATACAGCCAGTACAGCACGCCAAACAGGTAAGCGCCCCAAATGGCGTTCAGCGGCTTCCAGGTGGTAAAGATGACCAGCGCTACAGCCAGCCAGCCCAAGGCTTCGATCTGGCCGGTGGTTGCCCAGATGCCCTGGTTATAATCCAGAACATAATACAAACCACCCACACCACAGATGGCAGCACCCGTGCAGGTAGCCACATATTTATACAGCGTAACGTTAATGCCGGCGGCATCGGCAGTGGCGGGGTTTTCGCCAACCGCGCGCAGGTTCAGGCCCGCGCGGGTGCGGGTAAAGAACCAGTGCAGCACAACTGCCAGCACAATGGCCGCATAAGCCAAAAAGCCGTAAGAGAAAAGCACCTTGCCCACAACGCCAAAGCCGGAAAGCACCGGAATCATGGCACTGAATGCTTTATAAGCCAGCGGTGCCGCGGTGTAGCTGGCACCGTTCAGGATAAACACACCAAAAAAGTTTGCCACACCCATGCCAAAGGTGGTCAGCGCAAGACCGGTCACGTTCTGGTTTGCACGCAGGGTGATGGTCAGGAAGGCGTAAATCAGACCGCCCAGGGCGGATGCGATCAGGGCGCACAGCAGGGCCAGAATTACGCAGACAAAGGCGCTGGGGTTGGCGCTGAGTTTTTCGTAATAATAAGCGCTGGCAAAACCGGCAAAGCCGCCCAGGTACATGATACCGGGAACACCCAGGTTCAGGTTGCCGGATTTTTCCGTCAGGGTCTCGCCCAAAGCGCCGTACATAATGATGGTGCCAAACGGGATGGCACGCAGGATCCATGCAATCAGACTGCTCATACTTACTTGCCCTCCTTACCATCATGATGGCCGCGCCAGACCAGGCGGTAGTTGATGAAAAATTCGCTGCCCAGGATAAAGAACAGGATAATGCCGGTGATGATATCCGCTGCATATTCGTTCAGGGAATAAGCAGAAGCAATTTCCGAAGCGCCGCGATCCAGGAAGATCAGCAGGAAAGAAATCAGCATCATATAGAAGGTGTTGAACTTTGCCAGCCAGGCCACAATAATGGCGGTGAAGCCGTTGCCGCCTGCCGAGGTAGTGGAGATCGTTTGGTCCTTACCTGCCACAACCAAAAAGCCGCACAGGCCGCAGATGGCACCGGACAGCAGCATCGTACGGATCATCACGCGGCTGACATTGATGCCGGCATAGCGGGCGGTGTTTTCACTCTCGCCCACAACGCTGATCTCGTACCCCTGCTTGGAGTATTTGAGGTAAGCGTACATCGCAAAGGTCAGCACCAGCACCACAATAATATTGATGGTGTAGCGCTGGCCGTTGATCACGGGCAGCCAGCCAGCCTTGGTGGCTTTGTTCAGGGTGCCCAGGCTGGATGCCTGGCCGCGCATGATATTCGTCATGCAGGCCACAATGCTGGTGGCAACGTAGTTCATCATCAGGGTGAACAGCGTTTCGTTGGTGTTCCAGCGGGATTTGAACCAGGCCGGAACAAAGGCCCAGATGGCACCGGCCAGCACACTGCCGATGACCATGGCGGCAAACAGCAGCGGTGCGGGCAGGCTGCTGCCAAAATACACCATGATGAGCGCCGCGGTCAGGCCGCCGATCAGCACCTGGCCTTCGCCGCCGATGTTCCAAAAGCGCATCTTAAAGGCGGGAGCCAGTGCAATGGCAATGCACAGCAGGCTGGAAAGATCACGCAGCGCCCAAGAGAAACGGGTGGTGTTCATAAAAGTACCATTCCACATAACGCCGTACACGCTGATGGGGTTCAGGCCGGTAACAAAAAAGATGAAGAACGCATCCACAACAAGTGCCAGCAGGATAGCAACGGCGCGCACCAGCACTTTTTGCACAAAGGTGGTACCCTCCCGCTTGGAGATACGCACAAGCGGTTCAGCTGCAGTTTTGCTCATCATTTGCCCTCCTTTTGTACAAGGTTGGTCATGCGCAGGCCAACTTCTTCCTTGGTGGTGGTGCGGGCATCCAGCATGCCGTTGGCTTTGCCGCCGCACAGCACCAGAATGCGGTCACACAGCTCCAGCAGAACGTCCAGGTCCTCGCCAACATAAATCACGGCAACGCCTTTTTCTTTCTGCTCATTCAACAGGTTGTAAATGGTGTAGGATGTATTGATGTCCAGGCCGCGCACGGCGTAAGCCGTCATCAGCACAATGGGCGAAGCCGCCAGCTCGCGGCCAACCAGCACCTTTTGCACGTTGCCGCCGGACAGGCGGGAAACGGGGGTGTTCAGGCCGGGGGTAACCACGCCAAGCTCCTTGCGAATCTTTTCGGCCAGTTCACGCGGGGCACGGTGGTCCACCAGCGGGGAGTGGCCTTCGCCATAGCTTTTCAGCATCATGTTGTCCGTCATGCCCATGGTGCCAACCAGGCCCATGCCCAGGCGGTCCTCCGGCACAAAGCTCAGGTGCACACCGGCATCGCGGATATCCTTGGGACTCTTGCCCAGCAGCTCCATCGGCTTGTCCTCTTCGCCAGGGGCAAAGAACTTAACGTCAGAGCCGGATTCGGTATGCTGCAAACCGGCAATGGCTTCCAGCAGTTCTTTCTGGCCGTTGCCGGAAATACCGGCAATGCCCAAAATCTCGCCGCCATACACATCAAAGCTCACATCGTCCAGCACGTTGGTACCTTCGGGGCTGCGCACCGAAAGGTGGCTGATAGCCAAACGCCGGGTGGGGTCCTGCGGCGTGGTGCGGTTGATGTTCAGCTCCACCTTCTGGCCCACCATCATCTCAGTCAGGCTGGATTCCGTTGCGGTGGCGGTTTCCACCGTGCCAACGTATTCGCCCTTGCGCAAAATTGCCACGCGGTCCGAAACCGAAAGCACCTCATGCAGCTTGTGGGTAATGATGACCACGGCTTTGCCGTCCGCCTTCATGTTGCGCATCACGGCAAACAGCTTTTCGGTTTCCTGCGGGGTCAGCACGGCGGTGGGTTCGTCCAGGATCAGGATATCTGCACCACGGAACAGCACCTTTACGATTTCCAGCGTCTGCTTCTGGCTCACGCTCATCTCGTAAACCTTCTGGTCCAGATCCAGCGCAAACTGGTATTTTTCGCAAATAGCACGGGCTTTGTCCCGCACGCGGCGCAGGTCAAATTTTTCGCCTTTGTCCATGCTCAGGGCAATGTTTTCCACGGCGGTAAACACATCCACCAGTTTGAAGTGCTGGTGAATCATGCCAATACCAAGGGCAAGGGCATCGCGCGGGGAACGGATATCTGCCGGCTGGCCGTTGACGATGATCTGCCCGCCGTCCGGGTAATAGATACCGGCGATCATATTCATCAGGGTTGTTTTGCCGGAGCCGTTCTCGCCCAGCAGGGACAAAATCTCCCCGCGGCGGATATTCATGGTAACATCATGGTTTGCAATGACCGGGCCAAAAGTTTTGGTTACATGTTCCAGCTGGATGGCGTACTCAGTCTGCGGCATGGGAATGCTCCTCTCTGTAAAAATCCATCATGCGGTGCCGTAAACACCAATAGAGGGAAGCTCTGTTCAGTAACAGGCAGAGCTTCCCTCCATGTCAGTTCAGTTTGTGGGATCAGGCAACCGGGTCTGCATCCTCGGTAATGCCGTCAATGCGCAGGGAGAAATACGGAGCGCTGCGCAGGGTGGATTCAGAGAAGTAACCATCGGTGATGGCTTCCTCGGTATCGCCCTGGTACACAGCAACCGGGGTGCCGGTGGAGTAATCATAGAAAGTCAGGTCGATGGGAGCGGTGGTAACAGTCTCACCGTTGACGGTGAACTTGCTGGTATCTAACACATGCAGGCTGCCATCTTTCAGGGCTGCTTCCACTTCGGCAACCTTCTCGGCAGTGCCTTCGGCAACTTCGGGGCCAAGGTCAGTGATGGCAACAGCGCCTTCGTTGTAACCCTCGGACCAGTTGGTAGCCGGGTTTTCACCGTCCATCATGCTCTTGAACAGGTATTCATAGTAAACTTCCCAAACGTTGGTGGCGGAGGTCAGGGCAGCGGTGGGAGCGGTCTCCAGCATGTCGATGTTGTAACCGACAGAGTAGCAGATCTTGCCGGCATCCTTCTGCTTCTGGGTGGCAGCGGGAGCGCCGGTGGAGTCAGCATGCTGACCAATGATCACGCTGCCGTTTGCAATCAGAGCTTCGGCAGCAGCGCCTTCCTTGTCGATATCGAACCAGGAGTTGGTGTACATAACTTCCATGGCAACATTGGGGTAAACGCTCTGCACGCCCAGGAAGAATGCAGTGTAGCCGGAAACAACCTCAGCATAGTTGTAAGCGCCGACATAGCCGATCTTGACCTTGCCGTCAGCGGTAAAGCTGTTGGGCTGGGTCTCCGGGGTCAGGGTGCCGGACTCAACCAGTTCCTGCAGCTTCATACCGGCAACAACACCGGCAACATAGCGGCTCTCATAAACATTGGTGAAAGCGTTCTTGAAGTTATCCAGGCCAGTCAGGGCAGCAAAATCACCGGTCATGGAAACAAAAGTGACATCGGGATACTTTTCAGCTTCTTCTACGATATAGGTCTGGTGGCCGTAAGAGTTGGAAACAACAAGGTTGCAGCCCTGGCCAACCAGGTCTTCTGCAGCGTCAGAGCACTCAGCACCTTCGGGAACCTTGTACTTCCAAACGATCTGGCTGTCGCTCATGCCAAGCTTCTGTGCAGCAGCCTTGATGCCGTTGATATGCGCAGCAGTGTAGCCTTCCGTCTCATCGCCAATCGTGATAACGCCAACCTTCAGGTCGCTGGCAGCTGCATCGGTAGCAGTGGCAGCGTCAGCGGTAGAATCTGCTGCTGCGCTGGATGCAGCAGTGCTGCCGCAGGCGGCCATGCTGAGCAGCATAGCTGTGGACAACACAATACCCAACAATTTTTTCATGTGTAAGTGCTCCTTTTCTTTTTACGTCTGGCCCGGCGGCAGCTGCCAGCCGGAGCCACGGTCCTGAAACCAAAAATGCGCCGTTTTGCTGCATGCTTGCAGGAAATCCGACACATTCTTTTCACATATGTTATTGTATACGCAGCGGGGACATTTTTCAATGCTTTGTGAATACGTTGTTAAAAGTTTGTAAATTACGGAACAATTTTCAAATTCCGGTTGCGTTCTGCCAGCAAAACGCACAATCTTTTAGCCGTAAAGTATGACTTTTGAACAAAAAATCTGCGCTTCATCAGCGCTGATGAAGGTAGCGGCGGTCCAGGCCGTGTTTTTCTGCCGCGTTCAGGGCCAGCCACATCAAGGCAACTTCAATGGGGATCATGATGGTGTTTTTGACCATGCCGGTGCTCAGGTAATACAGGTAACCCTTGCCATACAACATAGCTTTCCACACACTGCCCAGCAGCACATTGCTGCCGTAATTGATCAGCAGACGGGTCACGATCAGGCGCGGGATGGTGGGTTTGCGCTGGTAGAGCATAACGCCGTAAATCAGGCCGGACAACATGGCCGTAATCAGATAGCCGGGGAAATACGGCTCGCCATAGCTGGAAAGCAGAAAGCCCAGCGTATCAATGACCGCACCAACGCCCATGCCCACCAGCGGGCCATAACAGGCGCACCCCAGCGAAACCACCACAAAGCTGAAATAGATCTTCAGGCTCTGGCCCAGCAGATAGATGGGGAAACTTTCCAGAATAATGGCCAGCGCCGTGACCATACCGGCAAAAGCCAGAACGCGGATGTTCTTAAACTCATCGGCGGCCTGCTGCCAATAGGCCGCAGCATACAGCGGGGTACGAACTTGAACGGATTTTTGCATAATAAAATACCTCCATCGTGCGTGTTGCCGCACAAGGGAGGGTAAAGGGCAGGTGTGCAACCACACCCGCCGTTGCACACCTTTATGCAGCAGTGGGATGCGAAACCAGCACCGCGTGCCGGCAGCGGCGTGCACATTGCACTCCCCTGCCCTGCATCTTCGTCCCGCCACAACTCCCCGTTGGTCAGGCACTGCGGCAAAGCGGCGCCATTGCCGCTTTGCCTAACGCGCGGGTTTCTACTCTGCGTAAATATTATTTTACTGCTTTAGTATACCGCACTTTATGCAGATTGCAATAGTTTTTGCTGATTTTTTGTGGAGGATGGGGGTAGGCTATAAAATCGGGAACGATGCGCATGCGTTTGAGGGTTTTATATGGGGAGGGTGGCGGGGTCAGGTGACCCCGCCCTACAAGAAATGGCAGGGCACATCACACTTTTTATCGTTTGCTGCAAAGCCAAAGCCCGCGGAACGATGCGAACATCGTCCCCTACAAATCATTTGCAGCGTTTGTCACAATCGGCAAAATTCCACCCCGGCGGAATGAGGGCATCCCGCCCTGCAGCCACTTTTATTGTTCAGCACATACTTCACAACCAGCACCCTCCCCCAAAATTCCTAATTTCTCATTCCTAATTTCTAATTTTTCGTCCCGCCCTCTCCCCCACCGCCGCCCTCATCAACTCCTCCCTCTTACTTCCTAACGCCTAACTAAAAACCGCCCCGGTCAGCCATGCATGGCAAACCGGAGCGGTTGATTTTGTTTATGTTCTGCTGTTCAGCAATTACTTGCCAACCTTTTCCTTCAGGCGGCCGCTTGCCTTAAAGCCGGGGATAGCGGTGGGTTCCAGCTGGCTGGTAACCTTGGTCTTGGGGTTGGTGAAGTTCTTGGTCTGGCGTTCGCGCATTTCAAAGCGGCCAAAGCCTGCAATGGTAACCTTATCACCAGCCTTCAGCACATCGCCGATGGTGCCGAAAATGCCGTCCATGATCTTTTCAACTTCAACGGCAGAAATGCCGGTATCGTTTGCAACTTTGGTAATCAACTGTGATCTGGTCATAACTCGTTATCTCCCTAAGCATATATTTTATCATCAGGCAAGTAACTGCCCCACGTTTTAGTACGCTGATTATTATAAGGAAAATTTCGCGCAGAATCAAGTGATTCTGCCAAAACCTAGCCCAAAAAATCAAAAATTGGCATATCTCACAAAAAGATGCAACAATCCCGCGTTTCTTTCGGGAACGCGTGCATAGCGCACGGGCACCGCCGCAAAACATTTGCTGTACGGTACAAAAACAGGGCAGCAAAGCTCCCCGCAGCACAACGGTTGCCGGGCTTTGCTGCCCCAGGTTGTTTTTCTGTTTTACCCTTGGTTATTTGCCGTTGGCGGCATCGCGGTGCAGGGTGGCGATATCCACCAGCTCCATGCCGCTGATGTCATGGTCGCTGTGCAGGGCATTCACCAGAATGCGGGCGGTATCCAGCGCCGTGATGCACGGGATGGACAGTTCGGTTGCCTTGCGGCGGAACTTGACGGAATCGCGGTGCGGGTCACGGCCATGGGGGCTGGTGGAGATGATGTAATCCACCAGACCGCTTTCCAGCAGATCCAGCACATTCGGGCGTTCTCCGCTCATCTGGCGCACGGTGCTGCAGGGCACCATCTGGCTGTTCAGGTAGCGTGCCGTGCCGGGGGTGCCATAGATCTTATAGCCGTAGTCATGCAGCTTCCAGGCCAGCTCGGCGGCTTCTTTCTTGTCGGAATCCTTGACCGAGATAATTACGCAGGAACCGGGGCCGGGGGTCTTGAACTGGTAACCGGCGGCAACCAAGCCCTTGATCAACGCTTCGTGCATGTTGGGAGCAATGCCCAAAACTTCGCCGGTAGACTTCATTTCGGGTCCCAGCATGGTATCCACACCGTGCAGCTTCAGGAAGCTGTAAACGGGTACTTTAACAGCTACATAGGGGCTCTTGCCGTTGCGCCACAGGCCGGTGCCGTACCCCATATCTTTCAGCTTTTCGCCCAGGGTGCAGCGCACGGCCAGATCGACCATGGGCACACCGGTGACCTTGGAGATATACGGCACGGTACGGGAAGAGCGCGGGTTGACCTCGATGACGTAAACCTTGCCGTCCTGCACAGCGTACTGCACATTGACCAGGCCCACAACCTTCAGCTCGCGGGCAAAGCGGCCGGTGTAATCCACCAAGGTATCAATGACATCCTGCGGGAAATCATCCGGCGGGTAGACACAGAAGGAGTCGCCGGAATGCACGCCGGTGCGCTCGATCTGCTCCATGATACCGGGCACCAGGTAATCGGTGCCGTCGCAGATGGCGTCAACTTCACATTCGGTGCCGTAGATGTACTTATCCATCAGCACCGGGTGGCTCATGTCCACATGCTTGGTGATAACGCCCATATACTCGATAACATCGCTGGAGTTATAGGCCACAATCATATTCTGGCCGCCCAGAACGTAAGACGGACGCATCAGGACGGGGTAGCCGACCTCCTGGGCAGCCTGCAGGGCTTCGTCCAGGGTAAAGACGGTGCGGCCCGCCGGGCGGGGAATGCCGCAGCGTTCCAACAGCTCATCAAAGCGTTCGCGGTCCTCGGCTTCATCGATGGCATCGGCCGGGGTGCCGTAAATGGGCAGGCCGATCTCATCCATATGCTTTGCCAGCTTGATGGCCGTCTGGCCGCCGAACTGCACCAGGCAGCCGTCCGGCTTTTCGGCAGCGATAATATGGTCAACGCTTTCGGGGTTCAGCGGGTCAAAGTACAAGCGGTCACCGGTATCAAAATCGGTGGAAACCGTTTCGGGGTTGTTGTTGACCAGAATGGCCTCGCAGCCGTGCTTTTTCAGCGTCCAGACTGCGTGGACAGAGCAGTAGTCGAACTCGATGCCCTGGCCGATGCGGATGGGGCCGGAGCCAAAGACGAGGATCTTCTTTTTGCCGGTCTTATGGGCATTGATGAACTGCTCGGCCTCGTTCTCCTTATCGCAGGTGGAGTAGAAGTACGGGG
>JABLTO010158782.1_pt1 | contig 16039 bp, 21 predicted proteins | sample 7160091 | NCBI WGS metagenome assembly JABLTO01 (sample SAMN14651225, study PRJNA627086) | human gut metagenome | isolation source: feces | host: Homo sapiens
AAACACACAAAATGTTTGCTAATTATGATAAATTAGTACAAAATTATGCAAGTGATGTTGCAGCCGGATTTCATCCAGTAGGTACAGATCACAACAGCATCATTGTACATGAACTTGGTCACGCCTTAGATGGCTATATGACAAAGAAGAAGTTATTGGGTGCTGATTATAATTCATATGGAGTTTTACACAGTGCAAGCCAAACTGCAAAGGATATGACATTGAAATTCTTGGGGTTTGATAGACAAGAAATTGCGATTGAATTAAAAAGCCAAGGTTTGACACTATCCCAACGGCGTGATATTCTGAATGAAAGAGAAAAAGAGTTCATAGCAAAACACATTAGTAAATATGCAGCAGAAAACGAAAAAGAATTTTTTGCTGAATGTTTTGCTGAATATGTAACCAGTGATAAACCAAGAGAAGCAGCAAAAATCTTTGGTGAAATTATTGATAAAGCATTAGGAAGGTGATGTTTGTATGATTCCTGTAAAAAGAAATATGACCCAAGAGGAACAAAAGCAGTTTCACATGGAAATGTACAAGAATGAAAAAGAAGGCTTGATTGCTTTCTTCTATGAACAGAAATATGATGAAAAGCATCTGAATGAATTTTTGATAAATTCTTTGAAACAGGATTTTGAAGAAGAACTGAAAGAAGATGGTTTGTTATAAAGCACGGTCAAATAGCCGTGCTTTTTTCATACCACAAATCAGTAATAACAGGGCAACCGGAAATCTATGAACCGAACAGCGCAGAGATGATGCTAAGTAAGTTTCTCCGGGAGTCCTGTTTTTATATGCCTTTTTCTGTAGGCGTTAAAGAACAGTAATACTCATCTGGAGAATAAACAGAGAATCCCAATACCCGGAGAGCGGGAATAAAAATCTATGGAGGATAAGAAAATGGAATGGTTAAAGGCAATTTTGGAAAAAGCAGAAATCAAAGATGGAAAGCTGGATGTAGATGCAGTCATGAATGCGGCACAGAAAGAGTTTCCGAAGTATGCAGTGCCAAAAGACGACTTTAATACAAAAGTCGAGGAATTGAAAACAGCAAATGGAACAATCGAGGAGTTAAAGAAATCCAATGGGGATAATGAGGAGTTACAGAAAAAGATCGGAGATTATGAGATTGAAATCAAAAATCTTAAGAAGACTGCTGAAAACACCTCAAAGACCTATGCTTTGAAGGAATCTCTCGCAAAACAGGGCGTGCTTGATCCGGATTATCTGATCTACAAGGCTGGTGGACTTGACAAGTTCACATTTGACAAGGAAGGTAAACCGGTTGGGGTAGAGGATGCTGTAAAGCCGTATAAGGAAGATAAGGCTATGGCACATCTGTTCAAACAGGAGCAGCAGAAGCCGCCATATCATCCGAATGGTGGAAGCGGCGGCAGTGGCACCAACAATCCATTTGCCAAAGAGACGTTCAATCTGACCAAACAGGGCGAACTTTTAAAAACCAACCCAGAGCAGGCGAGAGCGATGGCCGCAGCCGCTGGGGTAACAATCTAATCAATTTAAGGAGGTAACTACTTATGGCAATTACAAAAATTGCAGACGTGATCGTACCGGAATTGTTTAACCGGTATGTAATCAACAGAACTATGGAGCTGTCCGCATTCTTCCAGAGCGGAATTGTAGTAAACAGTCCGGAATTTGATGCACTGGCATCTGAGGCGGCAAGAATCCATAATATGCCGTTTTTCGAGGATTTACAGGGAGAGTCAGAGCCAACACTTGAAGATGTTAAGATGACACCGGCAAAAATTGGTTCAAACAAAGACGTATCAACAACCATTCTGAGACAGAAGATGTGGGCGGCAACTAATTTGTCCGCGGCACTTGCTGGAGCAGATCCGATGAAGGCAATCGGAGATCTGGTTGCGCAGTATTGGGCACGTGATATGCAGAAAGAGTTAATCGGAATCCTTGCAGGCGTATTTGGAACTACGACAGCCGGCGAGAGTGGAACACCAAAAGCAGAAACCAGAATGGCAGATCATATTCTGGATCTTACTACAGGAAAAACAGATGCGGCAAAAATGATTGGAGCTTCACCGTTTATTGATGCCTGTCAGCTGCTTGGTGATGCGCAGGCGCAGCTTAGTGGTGTTGCTATGCATTCAGCTACAAAGTCTTACTTAAAGAAGCTGAATTTGATTGAGACGGAGCGTGATTCCACAGATGTAGAGTTTGATACCTATCAGGGAAGACGTGTCACGGTAGATGATGGATGCCCAGTAAATGCAGATGGAGTATATACGACTTATCTGTTCGGAAATGGAGCAGTAGCTTATGGCAACGGTTCTCCGGTTGGACACGTTCCAACAGAGGTGGATAGAGACAAGCAGACAGGCGGTGGTATTGATTATCTGATCAATCGTAAAGCGTTTATCCTGCATCCGAGAGGAATCGCATACACCGGAGCGAAACGTGAGCATGTGGAGACTCCAACGCGAGCAGAACTTGCAATGGCAGAAAATTGGAAGCCGGTATACGAGCCGAAGCAGCTTAGAATCGTGGCTATCAAACACAAGATCGGGTAGCTTATGGAACTGGCAAAGTTAAAGGCACTCCTTGGGATTGAAGATGATTCCAAGGATGTGATCCTTGAATTTGTCATTGCGGATGTGGAAGAAACCATTAAAAACTATTGCCATGTTGACTCTGTGCCGGAAGGCCTTGTAAACACCGGTTATCGCATGGCAATGGATTTATATCGAAATGAGAATATTGGCAGTGAGGCGGGAGCCGTTGGTTCTGTGTCTTCTATAACAGAGGGAGACACTTCCACATCATTTCGACAGTATGTGGATGATAATTTCAAGGACACAGTGCTGAAAAATTATAAATCTTCATTGAATCGGTATAGAAAGGTGGCGTGGAAATGATCGCAGATGCAATCAAGCAGGCGCAAACACTTGCAAGAAAAGCACTTGAGGAGACATATGACGGACGGTGTACGGTTGTGCAACACCGGAAGGTAAAGGACAAAAACACGAAGATTACTGCAGAAACTGATGTGGTTGTAGCGGAGGATATTCCATGCAAATTATCGTATTCAAACATCAGTGCTGTTGATCAGACCGAGGCATCTGCCAAAACCGCACAGGTTACGAAACTTTTCTTATCGCCAGATGTCATGATTATGCCTGGATCGAAGATTACAGTGTTGCAGTCAAGCGTAACGCGTGATTATGAAGCAAGTGGAGTACCCGCAGTATATCCGACACACCAAGAGATAGTAGTGAAGTTATCAGAGAGGTATGCATAATGGCAAAGATGGGAAGCGCAGATTTTTCAGAACTTAAGAAACTTCAGGAGAATCTTAATAAGATGGTGGGCAGTGAAGATGCTAGAAGCAAATTTTGCGAAGATTGTGCAAAAGAGCTTGCGGCAAGGCTGTTGCGTTCTGTAATCAAGAGAACTCCCGTCGGTGTATATCCAGCGAGTTCTGGAAAAGTTGGAGGCACGCTACGCAGAGGATGGACTTCTGGAAAGGACAATGTGCAACAGGCGCTTAATAATCTTCATGTTACCAAAAGTAGTGGTGTATATACGATTGAAATTACGAATCCGGTTGAATATGCGTCTTATGTAGAGTATGGACACAGAACATCAAATCATAAGAGATGGGTACCGGGAAAATTTATGATGACAATTTCTGAAAACGAGATTAAAAAAATCGCCCCACAGCTTTTAGAGAAGAAACTTGCAACATTTTTTGGAGGTGCATTTGATGCTAAATAATGTGACGGCCGGCATTGCTATTTCTATTGACCGAGAGTTTGGCGGTGGTTATGAAATTTATACCGATGAATTAAAGCAGGACTTGAAAGAGCCTTGCTTTTTTATTATGATGCTCGATCCGAATATCGAGCGTAGACTTTCTGTGCGCAGAGAAGTGGATGTACCAATGAGCATTCAGTATTTTCCAAAGAATGGCAGGGCTGAATGTAACGATGTCGCGGAACGGTTGGCATTATATGCTCTCGATAGTATTACTCCATACGAGTCAGATGCTTTGATCCGTGGCAAGGATATGCATTGGGAAATTGTAGATAATGTGCTGAACTTTTTTGTTACTTATAACTTCTTTGTACGCAAGGTAGAGGACCAGAAACCTCTAATGGAAACCATGACAACAGTATTGCATTTGAAAGGATAGGTGTTATATGGCAGATACAAAGACTGCTGAAACAGCAGATAAATTTACAAAGCAGCAGCTGGCAGAATCCAAACGTTTTAAGAAGAAACGTGATCTGTTGGCGGCGCTGCTTGAGGATAACAAAGAGTATACAATCGCCGAAGCAGATGCTATTATCGACGGTTACTTAAGAAAGAAGGTGAAATAATGTCATTAGGTGGAGGTACATGGACCGTACAGAACAAAGTTGTTCCGGGTGCATATATCAACGTGATTAGTGCTGGACTTGCGTCGGCTGCACTGTCAGATCGTGGTATTGCAACGATGCCACTTGAACTGAATTGGGGACCAGAAGGAGAAATCTTTAAGGTGACAACCGGAGATATGCAGAAGTATGCAAGAAAAATCTTTGGATATGATTATACAGATGAGAACATGAAAGGTCTTAGAGATTTGTTTGCTGGTGGAACGTTGGTACTGTATGCGTATCGTCTTAATGGCGGTGGAACAAAGGCATCAAATGAATATGCAACTGCCAAGTACAGTGGCATACGAGGAAACGATATCAAGATTGGCATTACAAAGGATGTGGATGATCTGCAGGTGTGGAATGTTACTACATATCTTGGAACTGCTAAGATTGAGACACAGACAGTCAAAAGTGCAGAAGAACTGAAATCCAATGATTTCGTTGAGTTCAAATCTTCTGCAGAACTGAAAGCTGTTGCGGCAGCAGAACTCACGGGTGGAACAAATGGTGTTGTAGATGGTGATGCTCATGCGAAATATCAGGCAAAAGCAGAGCCTTATGGATTCAATACAATGGGTGTTGCAATTACGGATGAGCCGACGAAAAAGCTGTACATTGCCTATGTAAAGCGTATGCGAGATGAGGTTGGAAAGAAGTTTCAGCTTGTACTTTATAAGTCAGATGCTGATTACATGGGGGTTATCTCAGTTCCAAACAAAACATTAGATGAGGGATGGTCTGAAGCATCTGCGGTATATTGGCTTACTGGTGTCGAGTGTGCCACAGCCATTAATAAATCCTGTGAAGGTAAAGTATATGATGGCGAGTTCAACATTGAGTCTATTGACAATGATCTTGAGGACTACATCAAGAAGGGCCAGCTTGTTCTGGATAGAAATAATGATGAGATTGAGATCCTTAGTGATATTAATACTCACATTACTCTTACAGAAGAGTGTAATGGGGATTTCTGCGATAACCAGACAATTCGTATCGTAGATGAACTCGCAAATCAGGATGCTTTGATATTTAAGACACGATATCGCGGCAAATTCCCGAATGATGAGCCGGGGCGTTCAAGCCTCAAGAGTGACTTATGCAGCATTCGTGAGCAGATGCAGAAAATGCGGGCATTGGAGAATTTCAAGCGTGAGGATGTGACGGTTGAAAAAGGCGAGACAAAGAAATCGGTTGTTGTTGAAAATGAGGTTCAGGTCGTAAATACCATGAGCATTATGTACATGACAACGGTGATCAAATAGAGGGAGGTGTAAGAGATGCCAAATGTAATGTTTTCGAAAGATGCACTTTCGGCGGCACTTGCCGAATGTTATGTGACAATTGGCGATCGTAGATATAATCTTATGACGGCCATTAAGTTGGAAGCAAAGTTCAAAAAGAACAAGGTTAAGATTCCGACGCTTGGAAAAACCGGAAAGGGAAATAAGTCTGTATCATGGGAAGGAAGTGGTTCCTGTACCATGCATTACAACACAAGTATTTTCCGTAAGATGATGCTCGATTTCAAAAATACCGGCGAAGATGTATATTTTGAAATTCAGATTACAAACGACGATCCATCAAGTGCAGCAGGATCACAGACAATCACGCTCTTGCAGTGCAACATCGATGGCGGTGTTCTTGCGAAGTTTGATGCTTCATCAGATTCTTATCTTGATGAGGATGTCGATTTCACATTCGATGATTTTGATATGCCAAAAGAGTTCCAGGAACTTATGGGCCTTGCAGCGTAAACAATATATCCCCTTGTGCGTAGCATGAGGGGATTTGTAATGAAAATAGGAGGACAGTAGTATGTCAAATTTAAGTAGATTTTTAGCAAAAAACAAAATTAAGAGAGAGAATGGAACATATGCACCATCAAAGGCTTTTGTTGATGAAAAAGGTAATCCACTCGATTTTGTATTTCGTCCGGTATCATCAAAGGAGAATGAAACTATTAGAGAAAAGCACACCAAGGATGTACAAATCAATGGAAAACCTAATATGTTTCGGCCTAAATTAGATACAGCAGGATATCTGAATGAACTGATTGTGGAAAGCGTGGTCGAACCGGATCTGTATAATGCAGAGCTTCAGGATTCTTATGGAGTGAAAACACCGGGAGATTTGTTATATGCAATGATTGATGAGCCGGGAGAATATCAGGACTTATCCGCATGGGTGCAGAACTATCAGGGATTCAGTACCTTAGATGATAAAAAGGCCGAGGCAAAAAACTAATTGAGGGAGGGGATGTTGAAGCCAATTATGCGTATTATGCATTGCATAAGCTTCATATTCTCCCTTCCAAATGGTGTGCTTTAGAAGACGAAGAGAAGGCTTTTATTATAGCTGCAATTGATATCAGGATTGAGGCAGATAAGAAAGCCATGAAAAAAGCGGAACTATAAGCAAAAGGAAGGTGATGATATGGCATCAATTACAACTGGAATCCAGTTAGCAGACAACTTCACAGCACCTTTGATGAGTATCATCAATTCTGTAAATATTGCAGTGTCAGCTTTCGATAGCATGGACCATGCGATGAACAGCAACGTGGACACATCCTCACTCGAAGCGGCAAGAAGTGAGTTAAATCAGGCAACACTGGCTGCACAGAATTTGAATCAGGTAATACAACAAACATATGATCCTATTCAGAATAATACCAGAGGACAGGAACAGTTTAATCAATCTTTACATAATGGCATCAATGATTCAAATAGACTTGCGGATTCTATCAGAGGATTTATCGGCGCATACGCAACGATACAGACAGCAAAGAATGTCCTTGGTGCATCAGATGAGATTGTACAGACAATATCCCGTTTGAACATGATGAATGATGGATTACAGAGCACACAAGATTTGTTCAATATGGTATATGTTGCGGCAAATGACGCAAGGGGATCGTTGAGTGATATGGCCAGTGTAGTAGCTCGATTCGGTAACAATGCAAAAGATGCATTTAGTTCGAGTGCAGAAGTTGTCCAATTTGCAAATTTAATTCAGAAACAGATGACGATTGCAGGAGCGGATACACAGGAAGCGGCAAATGCAGAGTTACAGTTATCGCAGGCGTTAGGATCTGGTGTATTGCGTGGCGATGAGTTAAACAGTATTTTCGAACAGGCACCGAACCTAATCCAGAACATTGCAGACTATCTTGATGTGCCAATTGGTAAGATCCGTACAATGGCAGCAGACGGTGAGCTTTCAGCGGATGTCGTTAAAGCAGCTGTGTTTGCGGCGGCAGATGATATCAATGCGAATTTTGAATCAATGCCTATGACTTGGGAACAGGTGTGGACGAAGTTTCAGAATGATGCCACAATGGCATTTCAACCTGTTTTGCAAATATTGAATAATCTGGCGAATACGGATGGCTTTCAAACATTTGCAACAAATGCCGTAATGGCAGTTCAACCTGTTTTGCAAAGATTGACTAATCTGGCGAATACGGATGGTTTTCAAATATTTGCAACAAATGCCGTAAACGATCTCGCAGTAGTGGCAGGTGTAATCCTTGATATATTTGAGGGAATTGGTAATGTTGCGGGTTTTGTGAGTGACAATTGGGGAGCGATAGGACCTATTGTGTACGGAGTAGCGGCAGCATTGGCCGTGTATGCTGCGTATATAGGGATTGTTAATGCTGTGGAACTTGTTTCTAATGGAATAAAGATTGCGGCATGTCTTGCTTCATATGCACATGCGGCTGCTACTGGAACTGAAGCAAGTGCAACAGCGGTAGCGACGGCAACACAGTATGGATTTAACACGGCATTACTCGCATGTCCTATTACATGGATTGTTGTAGCAATAATGGCGGCTGTTGTAGCAGTAATTGCCCTTGCAAAACATTTCTCCGGTGCAGGCCATGTTGCCCAGAGTACATTTGGCGCAATATGTGGCGGTGTCATGGTAGTTATTACTTTTTTCAAAAACTTAGGTTTGGCAGTTGCAAATATATCGCTTGGAATTTGGAATGCACTTGGAGCATGTGCAAATAATATTGGAGTTGCATTCAATAACACAATCAGTAATGTTCAATCTTGGTGGTACAATTTGCTGTCAACAGTGCTATCGGTAGTGGCCGGTATTTGTGAAGCTTTAAATAAACTTCCATTTGTGGAGTTTGATTATAGCGGTATTGTAAATGCAGCTGATGATTATGCGGCAAAATCTGCAGAAGCAGCAAATAATAAAGATGAATATACAAGTGTTTCAGATGCTTTTAATGATGGCATGGGAACGTTCCAGTACGATTCCTATTCAGATGCATATGCGAGTGGTGCAGCATGGGGAGATGGTGTGACAGATAAAGTTAAGAATACTTTTTCTGTTAAGTCTACATCAATTCCAAATACGAATGATTATACCAATAATTATGCAGGCGAATTGGCTAATAGCCAAATAGCATCGAACACGGCTGATACAGCGAAAAATACAGCAAAGTCAGCAAATTCATTATCAGCGACAAGCGAGGACCTTAAATATTTGCGAGACATTGCGGATCGTGAGTATGTAAATAAGTTCACTACGGCAGAAATTAAGGTTTCCATGATTAACCAAAACAAAATCAACAGCAACATGGATCTGGATGGAGTTGCCGAACATCTCAGATCAAAGATTGAGGAAGAGATGAACGCGGCAGCGGAAGGAGAACACTAATATGTATCAGTTTTGGCTTGGTGGGATTCTTCTTCCGGTTACTCCAGGAGATCTTACCATTAAAATTAATGACAAAGATAAAACAGTATCTATGATCAATGAAGGTGAAGTAAATATTCTAAAATCACCAGGATTGTCGGATATTACAATTTCGGAGTTGTTGCTTCCAACACAACGTTATCCGTTTGTACAGAGTGATGCAAAGATTCGCCCAGCATACTATCTGGAGAAGTTCGAGAAGTGGAAGAATAAGCGAAAACCTATAAAATTTAAAGTGCTTCGGTATGAAGCAAATTCGCAGGAACTTCTTTGGGATACATCAATGTATGTGACATTGGGGTCTTATGAGATTAAAGAGAACGCTGATAAATATGGTAAGGATGTATGTATTAAGCTTCCTATGAAAGAATGGAAAGCATGGGGAGCCAAAAAGCTTGTAATTAAGAAAAAGAAAGCAAAATCCGGAAAGAAAAAAACTGTTGCAACAGTTAAAAAAAATCGGAAACAAACAAAAGAAGTTGCAAGTACATACAAAGTAAAATCGGGCGATACCTTGATGAAAATTGCAAAAAAGCAACTCAATAATGCATCTGCGTGGAAGAAAATATATCAATTGAACCAGAAAACGATTGAGGATGCAGCTCGTAAGCATGGACGCAAATCATCATCCAATGGAACCTATATTTATGTTGGTACAGTTTTAAAGCTTCCGGGAGGTGGTAGCTGATGAAAGATATTGTTGATGTAGCTATCGGGGAAATTGGATATAAAGAACAGGGAAGCAATAAAACCAAATATGGAGAATATACAGGAGCGAATGGTGCCGCATGGTGCCATTCGTTTGTTTCATGGTGTGCGCATGAGGCGGGAGTATCAACGTCCACTGTCCCTAAAACAGCATCAACAACTTATGGAATGCAATGGTTTCAGAAAAAGGAACAGTTTAAGTACAAAGGCAAGTATACACCAAAAAGATGCGATATTGTTTATTTTAAAACCAATAGAAATCATGTTGGAATCGTTGAAAGTGTCAGTGGAGGGCAGCTGCATACAATAGAGGGAAATACCTCTAATAAAGTTGCAAGACGATCGTATTCTTTGAATGATGCGACAATTACTGGATATGGAATACCGAAATATGCAGGAACAAATGGAAACGGTTCTTCGAGCAGTAAAAAGAAAAACAGCAAGAAGGAACTGCAGTATTTGCAGAAAGTGCTATCTCGTCATGCCACAAAAGCAAAGACCATAAAAGCTTCTGAAGTGGAAACGGAAAAAATACCGGCCGGAAATGTGATGATTACTGTGAATAATGGAAAAAAGAAATTTACAGTACCAGCAGAAGATGGGGCAAAGGTTGTATGGGAAAGAGACAGTGCACCTGGCAAATTTACTTTTAAGGCAAAAGTTGAAAAAGGATTTTCCATAGGAATGGGAAATGAAGTTCTTGTTACTGTGAACAGCAAGAAGTTTTTCTATGGTTTTGTATTTACGGAAGAAGTTAAGAAAGATGGAATGGCATCGTATACCGTATATGATCAGCTCAGATATTTGAAAAATAAAGAAACGATTGTGTACAAAAAGAAAACAGCCGGAGAGTTGATAAAGATTCTGGCAAAAAGATTTAATTTGCGATGTGGTACGCTTGCAGACACTGGATGGCGCAGAACAGCCATAGAAGATAATTCTACATTATTTGATATTATCCAAAATGCCCTGGATGATACTCTGATAACGAAGGGGAAGACCTATGTGCTTTATGATGAGGTAGGAAAGCTTCAGCTTACAGATGTCGCAAATATGAAAGTCAATACATGCTTGGTAGATGCTGAGACTGGACAAGATTATTCCTATAAAACAACCATTGACAGTGATGTGTATAACCAGATAAAGCTTGTATATGAAAACAAGAAAAAAGGAACATTTGATTTATATGTAACAAAAGATTCGAAAAGCATAGGCAAATGGGGAACCTTGCAGTATTTGGACAAGATTGATAATCCGGATATTGGAAAGCTTAAATCAAAGGCGTTGTTAAAGCTGTATGATAAGAAGAAACGTACATTGACCATATCTGGCGTGATTGGAAATATAAATGTACGTGGCGGTTCTCTGGTTCCGGTCATGCTGAATTTGGGTGATATCACGGTGGCAAACTACATGCTGGTAGAGAAAGTTACGCATATATTTAAAAATTGTGAGTACACAATGGACTTGGTTGTATCTGGAGGTAATTTTAGTGAGTGATAGCTTGGTACAATTGATTAAGAAAATTGCGATGGATGCCGTAAGATCAGCAAAAATGAGTGATTATGAGATTGGTACAGTTTCCGGTGTGTCTCCGCTTATAATTAAAATGTCAAATGATTTGGAAATTGATGAAGATTTTTTGCATTTGAGCAGAAATGTCACAGATTATGAAGTTGAGATAGAAATTGGAGATGTTATTCAAAGTAGAACAGTACGGAATAGCCTTAAAGTTGGCGAAAAGGTGCTTATGCTTCGAAAAAGCGGCGGGCAGGAATACATAATTATAGACAGGGTGGTGAGCTGATGGTTCCAATTAACTATGAAGATGATGACGAAGAACAGGATACAGATTTTGAATTGGAAAGTGATCCGTCTCTTACATATGCAATGCAGATAGGAACAGCAGAGAAAGAGCCAAGTATTTTTCTTGGTAAAGTAGATGGAACAGAAGCGGATCGACAGGCCATTTTAAAAATCTTGAATACAGAACGGTATGAAAATGAAATCTATTCATGGGATTATGGAATAGAAACACAGGATTTGAGGGGAATGCCACTGCCGTATGTTATGTCTGAACTTCCAGACAGGATAACAGATGCCATAACAGCAGATGATCGCTATGAATCTTGTGAAGATTTTGAGATGGAACAGGTAGGAAAGAAAGCCCTGCATGTTACGTTTTCTGTAATTACGGCAGAAGGCGATAAAGTAAGCGGATTGGAAACGGAGGTGGAATATTAGTGTTTGAGAACAAAGACTTCGATTCTATTATGGATGAAATGCTGGCATCAGTGAACAATAAGCTGGACAAGCGCGAGGGATCGATAATTTATGATGCAATAGCACCGATTGCTATGGAACTGGCACAGGCATATATAGATATGGATATGATCCTGAATGAAGTGTTTGCCGATACAGCATCTTACTATTACCTGATTAAGCGCGCAGCGGAAAATGGAGTATATCCAAAAGAAGAAACAGATGCGATATGTAAGATGGTTGTAAAACCGTCAGATACAGACATTTCTATTGGTGACCGTTTTAATCTCGGTGATCTGAATTATGAGGTAACATCCATTATTGATGCTGCAACCGGAGAGTATCAGGTAACATGCGAGACTGCCGGTATTGTTGGAAATCAGCAATTGGGATCGTTACTTACGATCGAAACAAAAAATGATCTGAATGATATGGAATCAGCAGAACTTACAGAGGTTTTGATTCCCGGCGAGGATGAGGAAGATATAGAAGATTTTCGTGAACGTTACTACGCTGGATTTTCTAATACAAGTTTTTGCGGTAATAATTCGGATTATAAGGAACGTGTATCTGCTATTGACGGTGTTGGCGCATGCAAAGTTATCCGGATGTGGGAAAAGGGATATGATCCAACAAAATTTATACCTGATGTAGCAGTCACGGAGTGGATTGGAAAGCAGTCTGCGCAAACCGTTGGAACGGAAGTATTTGCATGGCTGAAAGCGGTACATGATGCTGCAAAAAACAAACTTCTTACAGTGGGTGGCACTGTTCGGGTGTATATCATATCATCGGAATACAAAGCACCATCCGCTACGTTGGTACAAAAAGTGCAGAATGATGTAGATCCGGATGATAAAACAGGAGATGGAGATGGTTTGGCACCTATCGGGCATGTGGTAAAGGTTATGGGAGTGAAAGAAGTTCCTATTGCTGTGGCGGTTACTGCGGTTTATAAGAATGGATATTCATTTGAATCTTTGAAATCAGATATGCAGTCGGCAATAGATGGATACTTTACAGAGCTTGCGGGTGATTGGAGCACAGAAGATAATCTGGTGGTGCGCAAGAGCCAAATTGAATCCCGGTTGCTGCTGATAGATGGAATATTGGATATTACTGATGTGAAACTGAATGGTGCATCTGAAAATGTGACATTGGATGAGGATACAATCCCAGTAAGAGGTGATGTAAGTGGCTAAAAAAATGATTGATTATCTGCCACCGTTTATGCAACAGTTTGAAGAAATGAAGCAATTGATGCAGAGCGAGGATAAACAGGTAGCAGCTCTTAATATGGATACTGCTAAAATATTGCGGAATGCTTTCATAGAAACCGCGGATGTAGAAGGTATTGAACGGTTCGAAAAAATCTTGCATATCATTCCAAGCACGGGAGAAAGTCTAGAACTTCGTCGGTCGCGTGTGTCGCTGCGGTGGAATGAACGGATACCGTATACACACCCAACCCTTGTAAAATGCTTGAATGCCAGTCTTGGGGAAAACAATTATGATCTGTATTCAGATGAGGAGCATTATTACATACTCGTGCATCTGAAATTGAATGTGGCGGACCGTGTTGGAGTTGTCGAAGAATTGATCCGACGCATGTCACCAGAGGATATATGCTACAAAGTTCTTCTTATTTATAATACGCATGCAGTTTTACATAAATTTACACATGCGCAGTTACATAACTATACACACAGACAGCTGAGAGAGGAGGTTCTGCCATGACAAAGACAAAGTATTATGATCTGCAGATGGATGATCCGCAGGATGATTATGATGTGGAAGTCGTGAATGCTAATCTGAAAAAGATTGATGATCAGATGAAAACAAGAGAAAATGCAACGGATGCATTACAGGAGCCAGAGTTTACAGTGGCAGATAAGAGAGAAAATATTGCGTCCAAGGAAAAAATGCCGAAGATCTTGGGGAAAATTGCTAAATTCTTTACGGATCTTAAAACAGTGGCTTTTACCGGAAGCTATAAAGATTTAACGGATAAACCTAGCGCTGCAACACAAACGGCAGACGGAATGTTGTCCGCAACAGATAAAAAAGCAATAGATCTGCTTGGTGCACCTATAGGATTATGTGCTACAGGACGGGCTACGGCAACTAAAGTAGCCACAGTAAAAAACTTTAAATTAGCAGTAGGATTGTCTATCGCGGTAAAATTTACAAATACTGCGGGCACAGCAAATCCAGCATCGGGCAATCTTACGCTTGATGTAAATGGAACAGGCGCAAAAACAATTGGATACTTTCGTAACGGAAATAAATCCGCCTTGACATACGCAAGCGGAGGTTTTTTCTGTAATAATGCAACACACATATTTACATACGACGGTGTTTATTGGTTGTGCATGGACTGGAACGCTGACAATAATACCACATATGACAACTTTGTAAAATCTGGTATCGGAGCGAAAGCTGGTCTTGTGCCAGCGCCATCGAAGACAGCCGGGACAACAAAGTATTTAAGAGAGGATGGGGCATGGGCAGTACCGCCGGATACTAAGACATCCATAATTAACAACCAGACAACGACAGAGGCAGGGTATGCACTGGATGCAAGGCAGGCGAACCCGAATATAGACGGCACGTTGGCCAAGCAGGTAGCTGATTTAAACGGCAGTTTAAATAATATAAAAACGGTAAATGGTCTTGTTGTTAAAGACGATTCATATGTTTTGAATCAAAAAATAGAAACCGATACTTGGTTAAAGGCATTGCAGTTTGTTGACAAAAACGGAATGCGAATCGCTTATATACAACCACTAATTACAGTAGATAACAAAGTTAAGTTTAATATAAATTTAGATATGCCTGGAGGTGTATACATTAATAATGTAAAAATAGGATAGATAAAGCATTTTATCAAAGCATCATATATACAAAAGAATCGAATATCATGTGGTTTAGATCCTCTTCTATGCACCAAAAAGACATACTTCCATCCTGATTCACAGCAAGTAGTGAATTTGCAATGTTAATTCCCCATCCATTTACTGAATGGTACATGTATTGATATGCGGATGGTAAAGTTCCAGACGGAAGAATTAGTTTATTATCGCACGCAACTTTAGGATTAAGAGAGACATATACAATAACTATTTTCCCATATTTAACGTATGCACAACTTCCAGATACTAACCTTGTATCTAATTTATCACTTACATCTACCACAATTTGATTTAAACTGCCGTTTAAGAAAAAATATCGAACAAATATTCGAACGTAACTTATAAACCATTTTTATCAAAGAAAGGAAAAAATTATGGATAAAATTATTTTAAAAAATCAGACAACCTTTGAGATTGCTGACGGTGCAAGCCTTGGCAACATCCAGATCAAGGCGGAGAATTTTGACACCGTTAAGACAATCACAGATGCTTTCACAGCGGACAATCTGGCAGAAGTGACATTTGAACATAACGGCGAAACGGCCGGAAAGTACACCGATCTGAAATCCGATGGGTTTGCATACATACCGAACACGGACACAGACGGGAAAGAGGATGGAACTTACACCGTCACAATCCGCCTTAGAACCAAAACCGACATTGAAAAGCGTCTGGATGCACTGGAAGCAGGACAAGCATCTTTGCAAGAGGGGCACGAATCTAATGCCGGAGCAATCGAGGAACTTGCAGACATGGTAGCAGGAAGTGAGGTGTAAGATATGGTTAAGTTTTATGTGCGCAGAATCATGATTGACAAGAAAATGACTATTGATGAGGTACCGGAGAAATGGCGAGAGAAAGTGCGGGCAGAAATCGAAAAGGCAGAGCAGACAGCGTAAGGGCATCTTTGGATGCCCTTTTAAATTGGTACAAATAGCGTGTAAATAGGCAGTATACTTTATTCATAAAGATTAAGGAGACTTATCATATGATTGAATTCTTAAGGGACAATTGGCAGTTGATTACTGCTTTTGT
>JABLTO010147688.1_pt1 | contig 16037 bp, 15 predicted proteins | sample 7160091 | NCBI WGS metagenome assembly JABLTO01 (sample SAMN14651225, study PRJNA627086) | human gut metagenome | isolation source: feces | host: Homo sapiens
CATCGCCGTAAATATTTCGCATTTGGCTTTATTTTATTTGAAATGGACAGATGTGTCAAGAGGAAGTTTTATACTTCGATCGTAATCTTCCGTCCGGTTCGGTTGTATTTATAATAACGAACTCCCGCTGCATCCAGCATTCTCTTGGAGGCGATCACTGCCGGTGTGTTGGCATATTTGTCGCAGTCATATACGATGGTCCTGATCCCTGACTGAATGATCGCCTTGGCACATTCGTTGCAGGGAAACAGTGAAACATAAAGTTTCGCCCCTTCCAGGCTTCCCCCTCTGTAATTAAGGATCGCATTCAGCTCACTGTGAGTCACATAGAAGTACTTGGTATGAAGATCATCTCCTTCTCTTGCCCATGGAAATTCATCATCTGAACATCCTTTCGGAAATCCGTTATACCCCATGGAAAGGATTTTGTTATCCTCACTTACGATACAGGCGCCTACCTGTGAATTAGGATCCTTGGAACGCATTCCTGACATCATGGCAACTCCCATGAAGTACTCATCCCATGATAAATAATCTGTACGTTTACAATTTTTATCCATGCTACTGTCCCCCTGTTAAAGAGAGCCAGAAACTGCGCCTCAGTCTCTGGCTGTTTTGTCTTTTTCTTTTTATTCCGTCTCAATCTGGTTAATTCTTCTGATGTGTCTCTCATCATTAGAGAATGGTGTATTTAAGAAAGTCTCCACAATCTTAACTGCAAGTCCCGGGCCTACAACTCTTCCGCCCAGTGCAAGGATATTGGCATCATTGTGAAGTCTTGTAGCTTCTGCTGTAAAGCAATCTGTGCAGACTGCTGCTCTGATTCCTTTGATCTTATTAGCTGTAATGGAAATTCCGATTCCTGTTCCGCAGATGAGAATTCCCTTCTCACATTCACCGTTCACAATGGCATGCGCAACTTTCTTTGCATAAACCGGATAATCTACAGATTCCAGGCTGTCACATCCGAAATCTTTATATTCGATACCCTTTTCGTCCAGATACTTCTTAATTTCCAGTTTTAATTCATATCCACCGTGATCACAACCTAAAGCTAACATTCCTTTTTTCCTCCTGATAAAAACTTTTATTCCTCCGCCCGAATAATCTTATGTCCCGCAGCTTTCAACAGGCGGTTCATAATAGCCTGTCCCATTTTCGGTGTATAAAACGCTTCTGAATAAATAGATTTGACCGCGCTCTGGTCAAAATCTCGAAGCACTTCATACAGATGATGGGCGATTGTTTCCTCTTCTTTCCGGCTTCCAATGCTGACTACCAGCCCTTCCGGATATCTGTCCTTCGTCTCATCTGTTGCAATAATACCAACCTGCTCACCCCGGGCTTTCGCCTCTGCTGCCAGCTCATTGATCTTCTTTACAACAGCTTCTTCTGTTCCTTCAACGATCGCCAGATCTGCCTTAGGCGCATAATGGCGATACTTCATCCCTGGTGCTTTCGGACGGACTTTACTGTCAGCTGCGATCAGTCCCTTATCCATCCGGACATCTCCCAGCGTCTCCTGCAGCATTTCCAGAGAAATATATCCTGGTCTCAGAACTACAGGCACGTCTTCTGTGAAATCAACGATCGTAGACTCAAGGCCGATCCCCACCTGGCCTCCGTCAATGATCATCTCAATAGCTTCCCCAAGATCCTCTTCTACATGCTGTGCAGTGGTGGGGCTTGGTCTTCCGGAAGTATTGGCACTTGGTGCAGCCACATAGCCGCCGGCAGCCTTGATCAGTTCCTGTGCGATCCTGTCACTTGGAAAACGAACTGCCACACTGTCCAGTCCTCCGGTAGTCTCCTTCGGCACCAGGGCAGACTTGGGAAGGATCATAGTAAGAGGACCCGGCCAGTATTTCTCAGCCAGGATCTTCGCCTTCTCCGGAATCTCTGCCACGATCGGTGTCAGTTTATCAAACTCGGCGATATGCACGATCAGAGGATTATCCGATGGTCTGCCCTTCGCAGCATAAATCTTCATAGATGCCTGAGGATTCAACGCATCCCCACCCAGACCATAAACAGTCTCCGTAGGAAACGCCACCAGACCACCCTGTTTCAAAATCTCTCCACCACGACGGATCGCTTCCATATCAAGACTGTCCGCTGTCATGGATACAACTTCTGCTTTCATTTTATTCCTGCTTTCTTTTGTTACTTTCTTTTGTTTATTGATTTATTTCATTTGTTGCTTTTTTTCCACAATTGTTATTGTACACGATTTTTCCATATTTGTCTCTAAATATCAAAAATTAATTGAATTTCTATCCATCGCAATGTAAGAAGGACTCCTACTTGCAGGATTCTCCGCCTGCGGCGGGTCACTTCAATGACATAATTCCTCTCCGCCGCAGTGCGATCCTGCCCGGAGGGCTTATAATTTCCTGTAAAATTATAAAATGGCGGCACAACTGCCGCCATTTTTTCACCTTCTTACTTATTAACTTTAATAATATAAGTACCATACTCCTCATCCCGGAATACCACGGTTCCGCAGGAGTTCAGGACTTCTTCGTTCAGTGTATCTGCGTATTTTTCTGTCTCTGTAGATCCTACGAAGATATACTCCACATTATATTTCTTCAGAAGTTCTTCCACCTCGCTCTGGTCTGTGGATGTGTAGATCTTCTCGATGTCCGCGCTCTTTTCATTCAGGTCTGCAGTGTCATTCCTCCAGAGCCATTCATGTACATACCAGCCCAGTACAGTCGGAAGACCTGTCATTGCAGAGACACGCTCATAATCTGTGTAACTGTCTCCGTTGGCTTCCAGGATTACCGGTGAATCCTTTATATTCTCCTTCATCCAGCGGATGGCAGATGCATCTTCCGCGAAATCATTTTCCAGGAAAGACGTCGCATCCAGGCCTTTATATCCTGACGGATCCAGCACATTTCCAAACCATGCATTGATACTGTTGCCGAAATAGCCAAAAGTCCAGCACAGAAGCATCAGTCCCACCACAGAGAATATTTTAAATACTTTCTGTCTGGCAGTCACCAGCATCCGGAAGATTCCGTATCCCATAGTCATACCGAAAAGTATATAAGCCTGATAGGTAAGCTTGAACATGGTATTGGCCCTGGCATTTCCATTCTCGTAAATATCCCTTACATAAACAAATTCCGGGATCAGTACAAGACCTATGGCACACAGTCCCATGATAATAGCGAAAAGATCCGGGAGATCAATCGCTTTCATCAGCCGGTACAATCCCCGGTTCTGGCCGCCTCGCAGCTTCTCCCACAGAATGCAGATGATCAGAAGTACTGTCAACACTGCCGGAAGCCCCCACAGTATCAGAAGCTGATGGATCATGGAGTGATACTGTGCAATTCCCACTCCCTGGAACATGGTATCAAATTTCAATGTAAAAGGCAGTATCACCAGATAGGATACCACTATGATCTCCACAGCCTGGGCGATAGTCACTGCCAGAACCTTCTTTATCTTTCCCTGGAACCGGATAATATTTGCGAAAAGGATGGTTCCTCCCGCCACTACGAAGTAAATAATAAAATCCCAGTAATTGGTAAACCGAAACATTCCGATCAGCACTGCTGCCAGCAGGATATGAGGCATGAGAAGCTGTCTTCTCCAGAAATTCACTCCATGATTTCTCTCCACCACTGCCTCTTTCTCCCTGACGCTCTTCATCCATGCATACAACAGACCTGTCAGGAACAGAACAAACATCACGTTCACCACATGCGCATGAAGATCTCCCAGCACAAAGGAATAGCACGGAAATTCATGAATGGTCTTATCCGGCACATCCGGATTATAACCGATATATCTGGTAGCATCCGGGAACCAGTAACTGTCTGGTTTCTTCCCCTGCAGTGTCTGGATCCACGGAATGATCTTGCAGTAAACCACATAATGCATGTTTCCCGCAATAGATACAGAAATTCCCGCAAGAATTCCGGATAAAGCAGGTACACAACGTTTCTTTCCTGTAAGATCCTTCCCCAGCTTGTCCACTGCCATCTGATGTATCAGAGAAAATGGAAATACAAAAGCGAAAGCCGCCACAAAAGTTCTCATAAGATTATAGGTCAGCTCAACCCGGCTGCCTGTAATCTTCGTGAGAAATACCGCGAAATACTGACCACCGTAATAGTAATTGATAGTTCCTTCCGAATACCACAGATCTTTTGCAGGAAGCGTAGTGCTCCGCATCATGGCTTCCATAAAACCATAATCCATGAATTTCTCTGTTCCATATGCCTGGGGTCTGAATCCGGCCAGATAGGTCCACATCAGAAATACTGCGAAAAACAGGATTTCCTCCCAGAAGATCAGTTCTGCTTTTCCCTCAGGTAAACAATCAATGCCTTTCTTCTGCTGACTGCGATAAAGCAGGATACATACAGCTGCACATACCAGGCACACTACGATACAGGTCACTGCTGTAAACGGAATGAGCTTCACAGCTACCAGAAACCAGGTGAGAAATCCAGCCACTGCAATGGCCAGAACCTTTGAAAACATCCACCCTTTATCTTCAAACCCTGCAAACAGAATCCCGGTCACAGGCATGGCAAGCATTCCCATGAGAAATGCCAGAATCCACCAGGTCCAGAATGTCCATACATCTCCTTTTAGTAAAAATGCAGACAGCCCCATAAGAGCAGCTGCCAGAAGCACACGTGGTGCCAGTCGTTTCATTGGTAATATCCTCCTTTGCGATCTGTTATTTATGATTCTGAAGTTTTATAGATCCGGATGGAACCGCCGGGGTTCTCATATACCAGTTCATAATTCTCTGCAATCACATCTTCCCTGCAGTCCTGTCCTTCGAACTGGGAATCCTCTTCGTAGAGAATGTAGGTGATCTTCTCCTGCTTTACCAGATTCTTCAGAAGCTCCCTGTCAGAAGTGGTATAGATCGTCACTGCCTGAGCAGCCCTGTAATACGTATCATATCCTGCTGACCATGCATAATACGGCCATCCACAGTACAACATCACTCCGGACATCGTCACTTCATTGATACTGTATTCAGGCGTAAGCAGAAGATCATTTTTATCCAGATTCTCAGCCAGCCATGCGGTAAGTTCGCTGTTCATATTGATGGCGATCCTGTGTCCGTAACCGTTGCCTTTCAATATTACCACAAAGTCGTAGACACCAGTCACTGTCAGGCATACAGCCAGAACCACCGCCAGGATCTTCTTTATGACCTTTCCCCTCCACAGGCTGCACACTGCCCATGCCCAGAGGATTCCCAGGAAAGCATAGGAGATCATAATATACTTGTGGTTCACATTGATATCCACAGTCATGAGAATGGTAAATGCAAAAATGGTCGGGATCAGGAAGCTGACAGCCAGTACCATTCCCTTTCTGCGCAGAAATACCACCAGACCAAGCAACCCCAGGAAAAAGATCCCGCCCATCCAAAACAGGTACTTCACCACGCCCCAGGGTGTTTTCTCCTCTGCCAGAAATCCCAGATACAACTGAAATCCCATGGCACTTCCCCGGATAAAAATCTTCGTCTGCAGAAAAGAAAAGAAAACAGTCACCAGGGCAGTGATCAGATAATCCAGTTTACCATCAGAAAAAATGGCAAATCCCATAAGGATCAGAAGTCCGCCGATCACAGCTGCACCGTTCCAGAATGCTCCCAGTCCCAGGAACAGTCCCATAAACAGTGCTTTCTCCGGCTGACGGCATTTCCAGGCCTCCGGCGCAGTGAACCGCTTTCCCAGCCACTGCAGGCCTTTTTCCTCATGGGAGATTCCTGCTTCCAGCCAGTCCATAAACAGATATAACGCCAGAGTCCCCAGCAGAAGTCCGAATGCCAGATGTCTCTGGTTCAGATATACATTAAAGTTCCAAAGACCCCAGTTCTCATTCTCTGTGTAGCCGATAAATGCAGTATTCTCCTGCAGAACTGTCAGCAGGTCTCCTGCCTGCAGATGCTCCCACAGGAAACGCCAGAATGCCATTCCACTTCTGAAAAAGAAAAGAATGATCGTCCATATTCCGCAGCACATCCTGCCTGTGATCCGCAGTGCCAGCTCATACAGCAGCATAAGAAATCCCAGCAGGGATCCAATACTGAGCAGATTATAGGCCAGGTCCAGCCGCAGTCCCAGATACTCCAGATTTCCAGCCAGGAACTGAAACATAAAATGATACTTCACATCCGCTCCTCCGAAATGCGGATACTGGGTCGGGAAATTATTTCCCAGGGAAAAGGATCTCATCATGGCAGTATGAGGTGCATAATCGCCGCATACTGTCAGCCCTGCATACATCACTCCGTCTTTAATATAAAACACATAAAACATCATATATGTAATAAAGACCAGCAGGATTCCGAAAAATACCAGTTCTTTCCTGAAACGGCTCCTGTCACTGACCATGGATTCCAGCTTCATGGGCTGTGCTTTCTTTTTCCTTCTGTATAGCAGGAATGCCAGGATCAGCACTGCTGCCAACAGCACGATCAGGTTTCCGTAAAGGAGAGGTCTGTCTGATCCTCCAGTCACACTGGCAAACCAGGAAATAATATAAACTGCCCATGTGACAACAAGAATCCCTGTGCCAAAGGAGGCAGGAAGTACCAGCCAGATGCGGTTGGTATCCGTACTGATTTCTTTCGGTCCTGTCAGAATCCCGGAGATTTCATATCCGATCAGCACTGACAGGATCAGGTAAATAATGCCAAGCATAATTATCCTCCTGTATTTTATTCACTTTTCACTGTTTCTGATTATAGCACACGGTATGGCTGATCTGTAATTTCTTCCGTATGCCGGCTCATTTCGGAAAATTCTGAAAACCATATACCAGTTTTTAACAGTATAGCAAATATCTTTTTTATTTAAAAGTATCTTCCCGCAAATATGTACAGATCCCCTCTGCCACTGCCTGTGCTATCTTCTGCTGATACTCTTCCTGCTGCAGAAGACCGGCTTCTTCCTGGTTTGTAAGAAAGCCACATTCCACAATATTCAGCACACTTTCACTTCTCTTCAGCAGATAATAGGTCTTATTCCCTTTCGGGGAACGGGGCCTTTTTACTTCCAGCCGGGTGTTCAGTTCTGTCTGGATCAGCTCTGCCAGTGTCTTTCCCTGGGCAGAATCTTCATAATAAAAGACCTGCGGTCCATATACAGCCGGATCCTGATAACTGTTCTGATGAATGCTTACACACAGCACCGGGGAATTCTCACGGATCAGCGCGATCCTTCGCTGCATATCCTGCGCCTTCTGATTTCTGGAATCTTCATCATACAGTCCCTGATCCTTCTCACGGGTCATGATCACCGCAAATCCTTTCTCTTCCAGAACTTTTTTCAGTTTCAGGGCAATCTCCAGATTGATCCCCTTCTCCTCCAGTCCTCCCACACCGATCATTCCCGGATCTGCACCGCCGTGGCCTGCATCTACCAGTATCACCTGTGAACTCTCAGATCTGCTCATATTTCCTGCAGTCTGTGCTGCTTCCCTGGAAAGAATATAGAAACTCAGAAGCAGCAGACATGCCATAGCCAGTTCTATCCCATATTTCTTCAATATAATAACACCCCCTGGCATATTCATTTCAATATATGTCTCAGAGGGTGTTTTTAGCATCATGCTTTTTCTTTTGTGTTAATTATGATCAGATCTTCAGTTCAGATTATCAGTAATCACCTGCCAGATTCCACTGTTCTCGAATCCCAGCTTCCATGCAGAAACACCTGCCAGTCCATATTTGGACACCAGCTTCACTTTCTCGGCAATGGACTGGGAATCTTCCAGCCAGATCTGGTATGTGGAATTATCCACATCATACGTTCCATAATTCTGGGAAGTAGTCTTATCCCAGTAGGTTTCCACATTATTCTCAGCGATCACCTGCTGCGCCTGATCCATTCCAATAGCCTCACTGGTCACTGCACCTCCTGTGGTATTCCACAGTCTGGTATAAAATGGAATTGCATTGATCACACGTTCTGCAGGAACTTCTTCCAGTGTATCCTGGATTCCCTTCTCTACCCATGGAAGAGAGGCAACGGAACCAACTTCAGAACCAACGTAGTGCTCATCATATCCCATAATGATCACATAGTCCACCACACGTCCCTGTTCTGCACGGTCATAATGGCTGGTGAAATCCTCGGGAACCGGATTGTCTACAGAAAGTACCAGATTGTTCTTATGGCACTCTATAGAAAGCTCTCTTAAGAATTCCAGGAAGTGAATTCCCACATCTTCACTGAGAGATTCAAAATCCACATTAATTCCATCCATTCCCACACTGACAGCCGCCTGGATCAGCTGGCTGATGATATTCTGTCTGGCTGCAGTACTGGCCAAGGTTTCTGTTGTGCTCACATCCTGTGTGAAATTATCGATCAGTCCCCATACCTGCAGTCCCTTCTCATGAGCCTGAGATACATAATCTGCACTGGAAATATTGGCAATATTTCCTGCTGTATCTGTCAGATAAAACCAGGTAGGTGAGATCACATTTACCCCGGTCATATTGGCTGTGGCATCTGCGAAATATGCGTTGGCATCTGTGGATGTAACCTGATGCCATACCATATTTACCGGAGTATCCATGGTAATATAAGTATATTCTTCACTCTGGAAAGTACGGTCGATCACTGTCTGTGACACATTCCCAACTTTCTTTTTCTCTACATATCCGATATAACCGTCATCTGTGGCAACCTGATCCCAGTCCTCCAGTTCCTCGATCAGGCGAAGCCGGGTTCCCTTGGCTACCGTGGTAAGGACTTTGGATTTAATTCCGCCCCGGTAGCGTATTGCTGTCTTCTTATTAACTGTGACTGTTTTTATCTGATCAAACTGATACTGGATGGCCACACGGTAAGGATCCTTATATATGTAGGCATCAATATCCGTATACTGCTGTACATATGACAGGTTCAGGTAAACCGTATCATTTTTCAGCCATACCTGGTCTCCCGGCTCTGAAGCTGCCAGTGCAGTGGTCAGTTCTGACGGTGTGGCATAAAGTACCTGCTGGTTAGCTGAATCCCAGTAATATCTCTGGTTCAGATATGTGTTTACTACATCCAGCGGCAGATATATCTTATCGCCGTCTACCAGGCCTCTCTCTTCCAGCTGCTCTGTTCCCAGGATCAGGGCTGCCTCTCCGTCTGCCGGTTCTCCATAGTATTCATTCAGATCCATTTTCTCCTTGGTGGGAATATGGCGTATGATCACTGTGCTTAACACTCCGATCACTGCCACAAGAAGGATCAGAACTCCTACAGCCAATGCAGGCTTATATTTTCTGTCCATTTTTTTCTTCCTTTCGGTATAGTTTCGATATAGTCTGATACAATGCCAGGGTTCCGTTCTCAGATATTTTATCGTGTTGACACGAGCGCTTATGGATATCCTGCCTTCTTCCCCGCTATCTTTTATATTATACCATAGATCCTTACAGTTGTATTGCACAAATTATCGGTTCATATTTTTTTTATATTTATAAACACCCAAAAACCTCTGCTCCGGATGCATTTCTTCTTTTCTGTGGAGGCTGTCCGGCGGCATTATGGACCTCGGGGGAGATTCCATGTGATCTCAGACAGCCCCTCTTTGGTTATCTGTTTTCGATAAAATCGAAATCGACACGAGCAATGCGTCCTTTTTCATCCTCTACGTAATCCCGCATATAACCACCGCCCTCTGCGATCTGACAGGCTTTCGCAATGGACTTGGGAGAACTTGGTCTTCCATTCAGATAAAGTGGAATTCCCTGGGAGCGGTATTCTTTCAGTTCTTTTTTCAGTTCTTTTTTCAAGTCTTTCTTCAGGTCTTTCCTGACACAGCTCTCTGTTTCATTCTCCAATGGTTTACACAGGTCTTTCTGAGTAGCCCGTGATATATTTTCCGTAAGTTGTCCTCCTTTCCTTTTTATATTTTTTAGAAAACACCATACAGGTTCCGGAAAAAACAATTTTCCCTGCTGATCTCTTTTTCATTTATAGGTTATCTTATATGGGAAATATGCCTATGCATTACCGCGGCAGGAACGCCGATGAATAAATGGTAACGCGGCCTGGAAATGTTATAATACTTTTAGCAGGTTCTTTTTGTTTTCTCCTGTTCTTCATTATACATACTTCTGTACAGGGTGCAAGAGCTTTTGTCAATTTGTTTATTTTTTTCGATTTTGTTCCCAAAATTTTTATAATTAGGTAAATTACTTATCTTTACATTTTGCAGTTTCCTGTTATATAATATAGTGTATATAATTATATTTAACCAAAGCATTTCGATGCCATGTCCCGTTTTCTCCGAAAGCGGGCGTAAACAGAACAGGATGTGATAGAACATGAAAATAGAAAAGATCAACGACAATCAGATACGCTGCACCCTGACCAGAGAGGATCTGGAGAATCATCAGATCCGCATCAGCGAACTTGCTTACGGCACAGATAAAGCGAAGAAGCTTTTCCGTGACATGATGCAGCAGGCACAGATCCAGTTCGGATTTGAAGCTGATAATATCCCATTAATGATAGAAGCCATCCCTGTAAGCACAGAGAGCATCATCCTCATCATTACCAAGGTAGAGGATCCGGAAGAACTGGATACCCGTTTTTCCAAATTTGCTCCGTTTAAGGGAAAGGAACAGTCCAATACCATAGAGCTGGACGGTGCTGACAACATCATCGACATTTTCCAGAAACTCTATGAAGCCAAGGTAAAGAGTACACAGAAGAAAGAGAAGACAGCTCCGTCTGATACTCCTTCCGGCGACACAGCTCAGAGCAGCCCGGCTGCAGATGTGAACCTGATCCGTCTCTACGAATTTGACACACTGGATGACGTTATTGCAGCTGCCCACGGACTGAACAGCTATTTCACAGGTGAGAATACTTTATACAAGGATCTCTCCGACAGCAGCTATAAGCTGGTAGTACATCAGTCTTCCTGCTCTCCTGAGGAATTCAACCGGATCTGCAATATTCTCACAGAATACGGCAGTGGCAGAGCTTTCACCCTCTCCGGAGAAGCATTCCTGAAGGAACACGGAGAACTGATCTCCGAGTCAGCCCTTCAGCAGCTCACACAGTTATAAAATAATACCGCCATTTTCCTCTTTAAATAAGAGGAAAGTAGCGGTATTTTTATTTCTGTGATCCCTGCCTGTTTCACCAGTCTCACATCTTCTGGCAGACATGGCGATCACCGGCATCGTAATTCGGACAATTATACTTTATTATTCTCATAAATTTTTATGGAACAAAAAAAGAACCACAGTCTCAAAACTGTGGTTCTCTCTCATCAATCTTATTATTCTCCAAGAAAATCATTGATCTGGTTTACCAGAACATCTACATCCAGGCCATGAACCATAGCAGCCTCTTCCAGAGATTCCATCTGGGATGACGGGCATCCAAGGCAGTGCATTCCTGCTCTCATAAGAATTGGTGCAATATTAGGATCAACCTGAAGAAGCTGACCGATCAGCATATCTTTAGATACTTTAGCCATTGTTCGTTTCCTCCTTGTTTAACTGTATATACGGGCAACAACCCACTGTTGGTATTATAATACTATTTTACTCAGGAATCAACCAGAAAACTCCCCTTTTCAAATATTTTATCTCTCTTCCCTGAAATACGGAAGTCCCAGCGCGGCAGGCGGCTGATGTTCCTTCTTCTTTCGGAAACTGGTAAATACCAGCACGATAATGGTTACTACATAAGGAAGTGCCTTAAATACTTCCTGCATACTTCGTCCCAGTCCCGGGATATACAGATACAGAATATACAGCGCACCGAAGAGAAATGCTCCCCAGACAGCGTTCAGCGGTTTCCACAATGCAAAGATTACCAGTGCCACTGCCAGCCAGCCGCGGTCACCGAATCCGTTGTCTGTCCAGGTTCCGCCGGAGTATTCCATTACGAAATAAAGTCCCCCAAGTCCTGCAAGTCCTGCACCGAGACAGGTAGACAGATATTTATATTTCGTAACGTTGATACCTGCTGCATCTGCTGTACCAGGATTCTCACCGATGGCACGGAGACTCAGGCCTGCTCTTGTCTTAAACAGGAAATAGGATAATACCACTGCTGCGATGATACACAGATAAGTCATAAATCCATAGTTAAACAACACACTTCCGATCACCGGGATCTTCGACAGTCCAGGAATCTTCGCTGTATAGGCACTGCCGGTTACTTTTACGGAAATCTGGCCCACACCACCTGCAAGTTTGGAAATGGAACCCCCGAAGAAGTTACCGAATCCTGTACCGAAGATGGTAAGTGCCAGACCTGTTACATTCTGGTTTACTCGAAGTGTGATGGTCAGGATACTGTAGATCAGTCCGCCGATGGCTGCACAGGCGAATGCGCACAGGAAAGAGATCAGAACTCCCACCAGTGCATTGGGATCAGGATTGTCTTTCTCATAGAGAAAAGCTCCCATCAGGCCGGATTTCTCCGTCATAATTTCACCAAGCGCACCATAAAGAATACAGATGCCCTGGACAATTGCTTTTTGAATAAAGATGATCAGTACACTCATTGCATCTACCTCCTATTTCTTCGTACGCTTTACTCTGTAATTAATAAAGAATTCTGCTCCGATGAGGAAAAACAGGATAATTCCCAGAAGTACATCCGAAGCATTCTCATTCAGTCCGTACTGCGTTGCGATCTGTACAGCACCCTGGTCCATAAATACGATGCCAAAGGAAACTGCAACCATGATAAATGTATTAAACTTGGAAAGCCATGCAACAATGATGGCTGTGAAACCACGTCCTCCTGCTGTAGCAGTAGAGATCGTATGGCTGGCTCCGCTGACAATTACGAAACCTGCGATTCCGCAGATGGCACCGGAGATCGCCATGGTACGGATAATCACTTTCTTTACCTGAATGCCTGCATACCTGGCTGTGTTTTCACTCTCTCCTACTACTGCGATCTCATATCCCTGTTTAAAGTATTTCAGATAAATAAACATTCCCACTGTCAGGATCAGAACAATAACTACGTTCCATCCATATTTCTGTCCGAACAGATCCGGAAGCCATCCGGCTTTCGTAGCCTGATTGATGATACCTACGGTATTGGAGCCTTTCGGATTCTCCCAGAATACAATACAGAAAGTGATCACCTGCATGGCAACATAATTTAACATTAAGGTAAACAGTGTTTCATTGGTATTCCAGTTGGCCTTAAATACTGCCGGGATCATTCCCCAGATCATTCCACCCAGTGCACTGGCCACGAACATTACAATAAGAAGCAGGCCTGTAGGCATCTTATCTCCTGCATAGATCATCACTGCTGCGGAACAGGCTCCTCCGATAAGGATCTGTCCTTCTGCGCCGATATTCCAGAACTTCATTTTAAATGCAGGTGCCAGGCCGATGGAGATACATAAGAGCACCATGGTATCTCGTATAGTCTGCCACAGACGTCTCTCAGATCCCATGGCTCCGTCCCAGATGGCTTTATATACATCCACAGGATTCATTTTTACAAGTGCCACGATCACAGCTCCGCACACGACCAGCGCCAGGATCAGGGCAATGAAACGGATCAGCAGACGTTCCTGCCATCCGGCTTTATTTCTTCTTTTACTCACCTGTAAGAAAGGTTCTTTTTTCATGCCTGTTCCCCTCCTTTTTCATGTTTCGTCATAAGAAGGCCTATTTCTTCTTTCGTAGCACTCCTGCCATCTGCGATTCCGCTGATCTTACCTCCGCAGAATACGGCGATCCTGTCGCACAGCTCCAGGACCACATCCAGATCCTCAATGACACAGACCACTGCTACGCCTTTTTTCTTCTGCTCATTCAGAAGCTGATAGATCACATGGGAAGTGTTGACATCCACACCACGGGTAGGGAAAGCTACCAGCAGTACTTTCGGATTCTGCGCGATCTCACGTCCTACCAGAACCTTCTGTACATTACCTCCTGACATCTGACGGACAGGCGCGGAGATACTTGGTGTCATAACTTCCAGCTGTTCCTTGATCTTCAATGCCAGAGCCTTCGGGCCTTTTCTCTCAAGGAAGGGGCCTTTTCCATTGCGGTAGCTTGTGAGCTTCATATTGTCCGTCATATCCATATCCCCTCCAAGTCCCATACCGATACGGTCCTCCGGGACAAAGGCAAGGCTGATTCCTGCTTTATTAATGGAAATGGAATCCATTCCTGCAAGTTCCAGGGCTTTTCCCCCATCATCCAGCAGGCTGATGGAGCCACTTTCTACCTCCTGAAGGCCTGCAATAGCTTCCAGAAATTCCTTCTGACCGCTTCCGGAAATACCGGCAATACCCAGGATCTCTCCTGTATTTACAGACAGATCAATGTCATCCAGTGTCTTTACACTATCTTTATTTCTGCAGTTCAGACCTTTGACCACCAGTCTTTTCTTTACATTCTGTGGTTGTGGACGTTCAATATTCAGATCAACACGGGCACCTACCATCATCTCTGACAGACTCTGGACATTGGCCTGTGCCGTCTCCACAGTGTCTATGTACTGTCCTTTTCTCAGGATTGCCACACGGTCAGACAGTGCCAGCACCTCCTGCAGCTTATGGGTGATGATCATAATGGAACATCCATCTGCACGCATGTTCCGCAGGATATCAAACAGCCTGTCTGCTTCCTGGGGAGTAAGTACTGCTGTAGGCTCATCCAGGATCAGGATCCTTGCGCCGCGGTAGAGCATTTTTATGATCTCTACTGTCTGTTTCTGGGATACGGACATCTCATAGATCTTCTGTGACAGATCCATCTCGAAACCATATTTGTCCACCAGCTTCTGAATATCTTCCGTGATCTTCTTCATATCCAACTTTCCTTTGCCCGGAAGTCCCAGAATGATATTCTCTGCTGCCGTAAGCACATCTACCAGCTTGAAATGCTGATGTACCATACCGATCCCCAGTTCATAAGAATCTTTCGGTGAACGGATCTTTACTTCTTTTCCATCTACAAAAATATGACCCTCATCCGGATAATAAATTCCATAGATCATATTCATCAGAGTCGTCTTGCCGCTTCCGTTTTCTCCCAGGATCGCAAGGATCTCTGATTTCCTCAGTGTGAGATTTACATGGTCATTTGCCTGGACCGAACCAAACCGCTTGGAAATATCTCTAAGTTCAAGTGCATAGTTTTCTCCCACTATCGTTTCCCTCCTTTTCTTCGCCTGCCAGATGCTACAGTTCTGTCATGCTTATGGATTATGGAACTGCTATTTTTACTATCGGTTCCATAATACAGCAAAAGAAACCTCCGTATTATGGAGACTCCCTTTGCACACATGATTTCCCGTGAAATAAGAAAAAGCAGAGCTGCTGACATGCAGCTCCGCCTGTTTCAGTACTTATTCTGTGATGGATGTGATTCCGTCGATAGCTACATCAAATGCAGGTGCAGAACCATATTCGGATTCATGGAAATATCCGTCAGAAACATATTCTGTTCCATCTTTCTCATATGTATCCAGTTCTTTGCCGTCTACAGTAAATGTAGAAGTATCAAATACATGAAGGGAACCATCGCTGATCGCATCTTCTACTTCTTTTACTTTTTCTTCTGTGCCTTCTGCTACAACTTTGTCGTTGAGAGGTGTGATCTTATCTGCGCCTTCTGCGAAACCTTTGCACCAGTCAGTATCGATTGCTGTGCCGTCAAGCATGCACTGTACTGCGTAAGTATAATATACGCCCCAGTCCATAGATGCGGAGGTAAGTGCTGTGTTCGGAGCTACAGATGTCATATCAATGTTGTAACCTACACAAGGAACACCTGCTGCTTCACATGCTGTAGGAGCACCTGTAGTATCTGCATGCTGGCTGATCAGTACACAGCCGTCAGAGATCAGGGCATCTGCACACTCTTTTTCAAGATCAAAGCTTGCCCAGCTGTTTGTATATTTTACTTCCATTGTAGCGGACGGGCATACACTCTTCGCACCAAGATAGAAAGAAGTATAACCTGAATTAACCTCTGCATACGGGAATGCGCCTACATAACCGATCTTACATTCGTCTTCTTTCACTGTACC
>JABLTO010220392.1_pt1 | contig 16003 bp, 9 predicted proteins | sample 7160091 | NCBI WGS metagenome assembly JABLTO01 (sample SAMN14651225, study PRJNA627086) | human gut metagenome | isolation source: feces | host: Homo sapiens
GCGGTCGCCAAACCATTTACCATTATATCACTGGAGGTTTTATTTGCATATGCTAAAGCTTTTTTTCTTCCCCCAGTAGAACTGGGGGTTTATTTTCACGTCTAAAGACACCAAACAAAATCCATATCCACTATATTCGGATATGGATTTTACCTAATTTTATTTGGGAATTGTTATTGTGTACTCTATATAGTCCTCGTTTTCATTCCGCTTTGTAACGGCCTTGACTCCGCTTTGGTTCATAAGCTCTACCGCCTTCCTTATCGTATTGGAGAAGATCCTGATGTCTCTAAAAGTTTTCGGCAGGTGGGTCGGCTGCTTCTCACTTTTCTCCGGAAGACCGGCCACGGACTTTCTTAAAACTCGCTCAACCAGAGCTTCGGTTCGGGCAACGTTCAGCCCCTTTCGGGTAATCTCGTTCAGAACCTCCATTTGCTGTTCCTCGCTGTGTAGTCTCAGCAGAGCTCTGGCATGACGCTCGGTTAGCCCAAACTCGCACAGCACGGCTCTTACCTTAACGGGCAGCTTCAATATTCTAATCTTATTAGCAACTGTGGACTGGCTTTTGCCCAGCTTTCCCGCAAGCTCCTCTTGGGTCAACCCGTGCTCTGTAATCAATGTCAGGTATGCCTCCGCCTCCTCAATATAGTTCAGGTTTTCCCGCTGAATATTCTCCACCAACGCCAATATAGCGCTGTCCGTCTCGTCCACCCTCATAATTACCGCCGGTATGTAGTCCATGCCCAGCAGCTTGCAGGCTTCAAGGCGGCGGTGCCCTGCCACAAGTTCATATTCAAAGGGTATCACCTGCCGCACGGTTATGGGCTGCATAAGCCCGTAGTTTTCAATTGACGCCGCAAGCTCGTTCAGGGCGTCCTCGTCAATGTCCAGTCTGGGCTGGTTTGGATTGGGCTTTATACAGTTTATGGGAATAGACTGTGAGTTCCCGTGAGAGACAACCCTTTTGCTGCTTGTCATATTGTCCAGATTTATCTCCATATTAACTCTTTCAAGCTCGTGAACCTCACAGTCGTGCTCCTCTACGGCTTCCGCGCCTCGTTTTAAATAGTCAAATAACATTTTTGTCATCCTTTCTCTTTGGTTTACGGAGCCCGCCGCCACAGCGGCAGGGACGTCTATAGTTAAATTATAGCCTAACGTATTCACCATTGCAAAAAGTTTAGTGACAAAAATTTCGACACTATTTATTTACGATAATCAGGTCATCGCCTATTTTCCCTATCTTTTCCCAGGGAATGACAATATCCTCCTCCTTGCCCAGCATTCCCAAAAAGTGATAGGCTCCGGGAATGAGCAGAGCATTGACCCGCCCTGTTTCCTTGTCAAATTCCATATCGTACACAAACCCCAAACGCTCCCCGTCGGTTACGGATATAACCTCCTTTGAGCGCATATCGCTGAACTTCATAGTAATCACCGCCTAAAAAAATCACTCCATAAAATATATGAAGTGATTTTTGAATTATTCATTTAATTTAGGCTATTCAGCCTCAACAGGTTCCTCAACAGGCTCCTCAACAACCTCTTCAGTAACAGGCTCGGAATTTACGCCGAACAGCTTCTTAAGTCTGTCCATAGCTTCGATCGTATTGTTCCTGTCGCCGAATGCCGTGAGACGGAAGTAGCCCTCGCCGTTTTCGCCGAAACCTGCGCCCGGAGTTCCCACAACGTTAATGTTCTCCAAAAGGTAGTCAAAGAACTCCCATGACTTCATACCGTTGGGGCACTCGAGCCAGATATAGGGAGAATTAATTCCGCCGAAGTACTTAATGCCGATTTCATCCATAGTGTCGGCAATAATCTTCGCATTCTCTCTGTAGTAGTTTACGTTCTCCATTATCTGCTCTTGACCCTCGGGAGTGAACACAGCCGCAGCGCCTCTCTGTACAATATAGGGAACGCCGTTGAACTTTGTGGTCTGGCGTCTTACCCAGAGCTTGTTAATCTCCACAACATCGCTGTCCAGCTTAAGAAGTTTCAGCTTGCTAACCTTAACCTTAAGGTCCTTAGGCACAATTGTGTATCCGCATCTTGTTCCGGTGAAGCTGGCAGTTTTTGACAGCGAGGAAAACTCGATGGCGCATCTCTTTGCTCCGTCAATTTCGTAAATGCTCCTCGGCAAAGTTTCGTCCTGAATGAACACCTCATATGCTGCGTCAAACAGAATAACTGCGTCGTTCTTTAAAGCGTAGTCAACCCACGCCTTAAGCTGCTCCTTGGTGTAAACAGCTCCGGTTGGGTTATTGGGAGAGCAGAGGTATATTATGTCAGCCTTAACATTGCTTTCGGGCAGAGGGCAGAATCCGTTTTCTGCATTTGCCTGCATATACTCAATCTTTCTGCCGTTCATTATGTTTGTATCCACATAAACAGGGTACACCGGGTCGGGGATAAGCACAACGTTATCCTTGTCAAACAAGTCGGTAATATTACCCACGTCGCTCTTTGCACCGTCGCTGATAAACACCTCGTCAAGCTCAACTCTGATGGTGTTTGACTTATAGTATTCGACAATCTTTTCTCTCAGAAAGTCATAACCCTGCTCGGGGCCGTAGCCTCTGAAAGTCTCCTTAACGGCCATCTCGTCAACAGCGGCATGAAGAGCCTCAACAACCGCAGGCACCAGAGGCAGAGTAACATCTCCGATGCCCAGTCTGATTATCTTCTTATCAGGGTTTTGAGCCGAATATTCATTAACCTTTCTGGCAATTTCGGAAAACAGATAGCTTTCCTTAACGTTTAGAAAATTTTCGTTTATTTTCATTTCTGTACTCCTTTATATAAATTAATTTAACACTTACCTTGCAATAGGCGGGACGTCCACTTCACCCTCGCACACAAAGGTAGCAGGACCCTTTTTTATAACCGTGCCGTCTGACATATAGGTGATTTTCAGGGTTCCTCCCCGAAGCTTAACGGTTATCTCCCTGTCCGCCTTACAGAAGCCGTTGAGAACCGCCGCAACCACAGCCGCACAGGCTCCCGTGCCGCATGCCCAAGTCTCGCCGCTGCCGCGTTCCCACACGCGCATTTTTAAGGTTGACTCATTCAGCACCTGAATAAACTCTGTATTAATGCGCTCAGGGAACAGCTCGTGATTTTCAAACTTGGGTCCCAGTTCCTCCAGATTAAGGCTGTCAATATCATCCATGAAAACCACAGCGTGAGGATTGCCCATGGAAACGCCCGTTATTTCATATTCCACTCCGTCAACCTTAATAGGTTTGCTTACGATTTGGTCATAGTCCATATTAATGGGTATCTTTTTCGGGTCGGTCTCCGCCTTACCCATGCTGACGGTTACGGAAACTACCTCATGATTTATAACGTCAAGCTCCAGCGTCTTTATGCCCGAAAGGGTTTCAAGAGTTATCTCGGTCTTTTTGGTGAGCCCGTTATCATAAACATACTTGCCCACACATCTTGTAGCGTTGCCGCACATTTCAGCCTCGGAACCGTCCGCATTAAATATACGCATCTTAAAATCAGCAACCTCTGACGGCATTATGAGAACCAAGCCGTCACTTCCGATGCCGAAGTGAACATCCGAAACAAATTCGGACATTTTTGACGGGTTAAATACCTCCTCCTCAAAACAGTTGATGTAAATATAGCAATTGCCTATGCCGTGCATTTTTGTAAATTTGGTCATGGTAACACCCCCGTATTATTTGCCTGAACATAAATATTTTACCACAATAGGTTTTGAATTACAATAGAAACCATCAACAAATTTTAAATAAATTAAAAATGTTCACATAAATTTTATTGTAATTTCCGGCATTTTATGATAGAGTTAAGCTCGAGGTGAGAATTAATGGACATACTCAACAAATTCAGAGAATTTATGCAGGACAGATACGGCTACGACAAGCTGGGACTGTATATTATAATAACTTCAATAATTTTGTCGTTTTTATCGCGGCTGTTCTTCTTATGGCCGCTGAACTGGCTGTCAATAATCTTGGACGTGATTTTTATCTATCGGTTTTTGTCAAAAAAGGAGTACGCAAGGTCGCGGGAGAACAGGATTTTTTTGGACTTTCTTGATAAGGCAAAGGATTTTTTCAAAAAAAGCGGCTCGGGGGTAAAATACTACAGATGCCCTGTTTGCAAAACTCGCTTCACACGGGAGGAGAGCAAGGGCGGCAGATATACTACGAAAAAGGTTTGCCCAAAGTGCGGCAATGAATTTTGATTTTTTTCAAAGGATTTTTCCTTTGAAACCTTTATGGTTTACAATTAATAATGTAATGCAAAATATAATTGCTTCTATTTTAAATTTTATATTTTGATAAAGGCTTTGCCTTTGAACCATTGCCGAGCCCATATTCCGCCTCCATCAGCTACAGCTTAGGTTTATTATTGACATTGCATACTTTATACAAAAGGAAATACTGAGAGCTGCCCAACTTCAAAGAAGTTGGGTCACACCCAAGCCGCGGCGGCAATGTCGCCAAAGCCTTTATCAAAATAACTAAGATAGAAACTTTTAGGCATTAAAAAAGGAATGTGCGTGGTGCACATTCCTTTTATTATTGCAAATTACTGGATAACAAGCATATCGATTTCGGCATCGATATTCTTTGTTCTGATGAATACCTGGTTACCCCTTTCGATGTCGTAGGGCTCGCCAACTATGATTTCATTCTTCTCTGTATCATAGATATACAGGTTGATACCCTGAGTAGGATATGCTCTGTAGTATCTCTTATCGTTAATGTTAGATGTTGCTACAGCATAGAAGTCAAAAACGCTTGTAATCTGACCGAATACTGTGTACAGATCATCATTTGAAATCTTGTAGCTCTCCAGGTTATCCTGGTTAATCTCAAAGTACTGGTCATCCTTACCTGCTCTCAGTGCGTAGTTAAACAAAACTCTGTACGCATACAGGTAATCATTTGAGCCAACTTCAAACTGGATAACGTCGCCTCTTACCAGCTCATCAATCTCTTTGTTATCCTTTGTTGTGAGAGAACCAAGCTGCGATACGTCATCGTCGATCATGTATGAAACATACTCGCCCTTTGACCAGCCCGAAATCTCCTTAACATTTAACATTCTCTCCTCATCCCAAACGGTTGAGAACTTATCAACAACCAGAGTATTGGCTGTGTCGGAAACCTTTGAAGGCTCCTTCTCTTTGTTAACAATAACGTTTGCAACACCGTTTCTGATATCATAAATCTCAACAGTGTATGAACCGTTTGTCAAGTCTTCCTTCTTGCTTACAGAGTAATCCTCGTCACGGTCACGGTCAACAAAGGGAATATTGAAGATTATTGTTGAGTCGTCAACTGCGCAAGTGCTGATAAGACCGTTTGTATATCTTGCTGTATCACTAAAGTACTTACCGAAGTCAAGGTCATCAGGATCTGCAAGCTCACTTACGTAATCGGCAGCTTGGTAGATTGACTTAACCTGGCCTGCTGAGTTAATATCATATACTATGAGCTGACGATCTGCAAAGGCGCCCGACTCAATAATATACTGCGCTGTGCGCTGTCCAATCTCTGCGGGCTCCGACGCGCTCTTTCTAACGTTTGTGTTCACCTTTGTTGCTGACTCATACTCGTTAATATTGCCGTACTTATCAAGAACCTTGATTCTGAAAGTTGACTGGAACGCGTCATAATTTGAGCCAAAGTTAATCAGGTATCCGTAGTTACCGCCGGTCGAAGTTGTTGAGTTTGTTCCCAGAAGTCTGCCGTCATATGTGAGCTGGAAGTCACTTGTAAAACCTGCTGTCAGTTCCTTTGTGCAGTAGGTTGATACGAAGTATCTGCCAACACCGTCAATCTCCACAACCTGAACTGTTCCTGAGGGATACTCCTCACTTGTAACAGTTGTAATCGTTCCGGAGATGTTGTTTCTTGATACATAACCTCTGATGTACTCGCCGTCCTTACTTACGCTGTAAGTAATAACGTCGTTCTTTACCAAATCCTCGGGCTGAATTTCAACACCGTCAAGAGTCAATCTTGTATGATAGAGAGACTCAAACTTAATCTCAGGCAGCTTGTTTGTCATGTTGTTCTGGAGAACTACCTGGTATGTTGTCTTGTTATATCTCTCAAACATACCGTCAAACTGCTCCTGAATAATAACGGCACTTGCCTTTGCGGCACTTTCGTAAGTGATAACCTTAACATTACCCTCTACAAGTTCAAGAGAAGTATCGCTAAGCTCGCTGTAAGGCTTACCGTTATATGAAACTGCGGTCGTGCCGTCAATTACAAAGGTCTTATCTCTGCCGTTCTCATCTGTGTAAACCAATTCATTCTGTGTGAAAGACGTAATGTTTCTCGCATTTATAACATACTCTCTGTTTCTGTCGCCTCTGGGCTCCATGTACGCAATGTAATTTCTTCTGTATCCTGATACATCTTCCATATAGTAGAATGTAACTTCATATCCCAGAAGATCCTCAGCGTTTGTAGAGTCCGCTACCTGATAGCACACGCCGTCAATCAGAACTTCGTTCTCAAGGTCAACTTCAACGTCTGTCAGAGTTGAGAAGTATGTACCTGTTACAAAACCTGTGTCTGTGTACATCTTGTACGTCTCTGTGAGCAATGTCTTGCTATCGCTGATTACAACCTCTGAGGTACCGTCTGCGTTGTAGATAACTGTATCCATCAGATATGCTTCCATAGCGTTTCTAACCATCTTTGACATCTGCATAGCTGTCATTGAGTCAGTGTAGCTCAGGTTTACGCCGTTATAGATACCCTGTCTCAAAGCAAAAGATGTGTAACCTGCGGGGAAGCCGCCGTTTGTCGCCTCACATGCTGTCTGGTAACCCAGTGCACACATAAGCATCTTTGAAGCCTCGTTTACCAAAATCGGGTCGTTGGGTCTGAACTGTGAATTTCCGTCACCGCTCAAAATTCCTACCTCGGTCAGGTAGCAGATTGCGGAATAAGCCGCGCTGTTCTCGTCAAGGTCAACATAAGGAGACTGACCGTATCTGGGATAGCCCGCTGTGTTTGCCTTCATCATCTTTGCTACGATTGTGGCAAAGTCCGCTCTTGTTACCTGCTGCTTCTGCCAGTAACCATCCTCCAGCATCTCAAAAAGACCCAGAGCATAGTCGAACTTATAAGCGTCCGCATACTGAACATCATCGTTGGGGAGCGACGCTAAGGTCGCTCCCGCTGCTGAGCTGACAACAGCTTCAGCAGCTTCTTGGTTTGTTGTTGTGGTTGCTACGTCGTCGGCAAAGGTTACCATGGTTGATAAGCTGAGAACCATAGCAACTGCCAACAATAATGATACTACTTTTTTCAGATTACTCATTAACAGTTCCCTCCATCTCTAATAATCCATATATGATTTTAGCGGATTGAGCACGTTCAGCCGATCCCTTAGGATCAAGCATATTGCTGCCTACGCCATTTACTATTTCTGCGCAATACATCTTTTCAATCGCTTCGACAGCATAATCACTTATATCGGACTGGTCGGCAAAAGTTTCATAACCCTTGTTCGACGGAATATCAATTCCAAATGTGGTCATGGCTCTGTATGCCATTACCATCATGTCCTCACGTGAAATGTTATCATCAACGCCGAAATATGTCTCGTCGTTTACTGTGTAACCGTTGGTTACTCCCAGTGCCACAGCCTTTGCAATAGGCTCGTAGTACCACTCGCCTGCCTGAACATCCGCAAACGGGACAGTCTCCGCGGGAGTTGTGTCTTCACCAAACGCACGCATAAGCATTGTAATGTACTCAGCTCTGGTAACGTTATCAGCGGGAGCAAATGTACGCTCTGCCACACCGTTTATAATTCCTGCCTCTGCAAGAGCGTTGATAGGCTCAACTGCCCACTGTACGTCTGCAAGATCATCGAAGTACTTATTGGTGTCAGGATTTATTGTTGCTGTAGGTTCAGCCGTCGGTGTTGCCGTAGCATTGGGATCCTCTGTGGGAGCAGGGGTTGCCGTCGCGGTAGTTATTCCGCCGCTTCCGCTGCCACCGCCGCCGGTAGAGCCGATAGTTCCCGGAGGAACAGGTGCGGGAGGTGTCTGGCTTGAGCTCGTGCCGTCGCCTGTGTACGCCCTAATGCTTGCAACGTTTACCCACGAATAACCATCGTTACGCGACTTGATCTGAATCTTACCTACGTTGTATGGTTCCTCAACGTCCTCACTAAATTCGCCGGCTTCGTAAATCGGCTGGCCGTCTGCATAAACCTTAACATTGTTCTGAGCCGGATTTACAACAACCTTGTATGTTACGAACTCTGCCGAGCCTAACTGATAATACCATATACCATGAAGCGTCTTATCAGTATCCGCCTGATTGGAATACTTAGCATCGCCATAGACCGTGGTATTTTTATATGTACCGAGACTGTAACCTAAACTGGGAGGAAGCACTTTGGCAGCGTCCGAATCCGATCCCGGAGTTATACCTGTCTTATAAGAACCTACAGACGTTGAGCCGAACTTCAAAGTATTGTGTTCAACCGTGCCGTCAAATCTTCCGCTACTCGTCTCGCTGATGGGCGTTGACTCACTGTCAAAGTAAATCGTAAACACTGTTTCCCAAAGAGCAGAGTTGGTTGAGTCCATATCCTCCGAGGGAAGTACGTCCTTATAGAAGTTGAGCTGGAGAGTGTTATGCTCATTCAGAGCCACCTTCTCTACGTTTTTCTGATGGTTGAGCGCATCGGTCTGCTTCTGATAGAGCAGCTTCATCTTAACCTCATAGGTAAAGGTCTCATCCTGTGTTACGGCAAGCTTGTTATCCATGTTTACACCGTGAGAGTTGGTCTCATCAAGGAGCTGCAGTACATTCTCACCTGTGTCGGGGTCAGGCGTCATGTCAACCTTTCCGCCCAGGACATACATATACTGATCTTTCAGGTATGCCGACTTTTCCTCATCAGTCATCTTCGTGAAGTCGTAATCAAAGAGTACACCTGTCGGTATTGCCGAAACAACATCCGAGGGAGTTCTGCCGTTTGCGTTAACTGCAACAACCAAGAAATAGTAGGTAACATCATTTGTAAGACCTGTTACCACCTGCTTATTGGTTCTGGCTTCAATACCTGTCAGCTTATAAGCATATGCCGAGTAGTCGCTGCCATGGTTAACTGTGTCATAGTAAATCTCATAGCCTTCGTCTGTTGCAACGTCACCTGTCCAGTTAAGTCTAACCTGATTCAGGTAGGGAACCTGGTTGGTTACCGTAGGCTTACTCGGGAGAACAACGCCCGTACTGGGGTTAATTGTTGTCTTGAAGGTCATGTTCTTCTCGTTATCGTCATTGGGGTCATATTCCGCAACGGTAACGTTACTGTTCTCATCAATAGCCGTAACCTTATAATAGTACTGGGTGTCAGGCTCAAGGTCAACCAAGGTCTGAGCATGATATGTATGGTAATAGTCCGTTGTCTCGTCATACGCAAGGATTTCCTTATTCGTATAAACGCCGGGCTCTGTGCCGTACTCCAGAACGCAGGCTGTTCTGTAATCCGTGTTCCAGAACACCTGAGCTGTTGAGTAACCCAGGTTGTTCACCTTAAAGTTCTCAATTGAAGCCGGAGTATCGTCAACTGCCAGAGGCTGGTCGTCAGCCATAAACTGGAGGTACTCCTCAAGGTAGGTATAACCTGTATCTGCGTTTACAACACTTGCCAGATGCTTATTGGTGCTCCATCCTCTGTACTCCTTGTACCAGTTAGGGATACCGTCGCCCATGCCGTCCCATGCAATCTTATATGAGGGATTGTATCTGGGATCGTCCGGATTGGTCATTCCCGGGTAATTCTCTTCTCTGTACTGATTCATAAAGTCAGCAATTTCAGGGAAGTCCTCATATACCCAATCTGAGGGAACCAAATCGGAAACCGTTCTCTCGGTTGCGACGTACTCCTGATCTTCGCTTACCAATGTATAACGAGTCTGGTCATAGTTGGGATCTGTTGTCTTAACGGTGCGGTCAAGAACGCTGTCGTACAGTGTATACGTAATCTCCTGTCCGGGAGCTCCGCAGTACTCACCCCACCAGTCGCCTATTTCAAAGTTCATAGCATTGCTGCCGTACTTTTCGGTCGCATTATAGTTGGGATTGTTCTTGTTTACATCTGTATAGTTATCCCAGTCAACCGGTTTTGTATCCGCAGCATCTGTTCCCGCGCCCTTGAGAACAGGACCTGCACCCTGCTTAACGGTCCACTTACGCTCTACCTTAAACTCGCTGTAGTCTCTGCCGGTCCTCTTTTCAAGTTCATCAAAGAAGGGTGAGACCTCCTCTGCCGACAGAGTTGCGCTGCTGTCTGTACCGCCCTTCATCTCTGTTAAGAGCATCGTATCGTAAAGGTCTCTTGCAGGTCTGGTAGCACCCATACCGTTGTCATCAAGAGCATAGCTTACAATATTGTTGTTTGAGCTTGTATTGCCGTTCTCATATACTTCCATAACGTCACCGCGAGGAGCGGGGAAGGGATAGGTCATATATGTAAATGTCGCAGCAGGCGATGACTTTCCGTTATTGTCATAGGAAGCCGGATTATTGTTCCACTCATCAAGAGTAACATTACTCAAATCACGATCCGGATTTCCAGGATTTTTATTCTCGCTGCCGAATTCGAGTTCGGTTGCGATAGCGCCGTTATTTGTTGCTTTTTCCTGCAAACCGTTTGAAGAACCCTTACCGTAGTTACCCTCAAAGTACGCCATAATACCGCCTGAATATTCACGGCCGCGGCCTGCTCTGTAAGGCGTTGCATTTGACAAGGACGGACCCTTGCGGGCATAGTTGTTATAAACGTTCATTTTTGCATTCTTGTCCTGCCACTCATAGTTAAACAGGTCATAACCGTTACCGCAGTTATAGAGGATACAGTTATAGGAGTCAACCCAGTCTGCATCCGTTATACGCGGCGAACGCTGTGTACTGTCACCTACAAAGTTCTTGGAGAAAGTAACCTTTCTTGCACCCTCATTGATCATACCGACGTACGCGTGACCGCCCTTCTCGTGAGGCGAGTTGTGGAGCAGTGACTTTGCAAAAATCGTATTCGAAATTGTGATATACTCACCTGTCGCACGGAAGTCCATATCAATAGCCCATTCCATTGAGCAGTGGTCAACAATAACTCTTCTTGAGTTACCGATACTCATGGGGTCAGACTGATAAACCTCGCCATCCGGCAAAACGTCACCGATTCTTATCTTGATGTTTCTGATAATAACGTCATGCGCACTGCTTACGGTGAGACCATAGCCCTTAAGGGTGATACCCGGATAAGGAGCCGTCTGACCTGCAATAGTAACGTTTGAATACTTTTCGCCCTTGATGGTTATGGGGCCGCCCAGAGGAGTCAAATCAATAACGCCGCCCACGTCGAACACGATTGTTCTTGCGCCCTGAACCTGTTCAAGACCGTACTTCAGCGAACCCTCGCCGTCGTGTGCAAGAGTGGTAACGTGGTAAACCTTACCGCCTCTGCCGCCGGCTGAATACGCGCCGTAGCCCTCAACGCCGGGGTATGCTTTTATAGCGTCCTCGGGAATAACCGTAAGCTCAAAGTCCTTTGAAGCCGTTGCTCCGCCTACCGTTGCCGTAACCGTGAGGATAACTGTTGCGGGAGAGTCGTCTCTGGCAGGTCTTGTAACCACTGCCGTGAAACCGTCTCTCTGAGTTGTTGTCTCGCTTTCGGCTTCGCTGCCGTCTTCTCCGCCGCCTGTAACATATTCATCATAGTTATTCTTAATCTCGATATACTCACTGTTGCTTGACGTCCAGCTCAGCTTGCTGCCGTAGTCACCGCTGTCGCCCAAGTAAAAGCTCTCCTGTCTTACGTTTGCAGGATCAATACCGCCAATCAAAGCATTGTTTGCGGCATACTGAGCTTTTTCCTGATCTGTTGTCGGCTCCAGTTCCTTAACCTGAACAGTAAACTCCTTGGTGATTGTTGCGCTGCCATTCTTAACAGTTGCCGTAATAGTAATATTCTGAACACCTGCGCCTGTGAATGCCGGATTTGTAACCGTAACTTTTCCGGTTGCATTATCAATTGTAACAGCCGGGTTTGAAGCCGTATACGTAATAGTCGAACCGTAGGTTCCCGTAACCGGCATTGTGAAGCCTTCTGTTATATTAGATACGTTCAGATTATCAGGAAGGGTTACTAACGCCGCATCTCCCTCCGCTCTTTCCTGAGATGTTGCGGGAGCTAACTCCGTAACCTTCAAGGAAAGTGAACGGGTTGCAGAAGCATCATTCTTTTTAAGCGTTGCCGTCAGAGTAACATCAACACTCAGCACACCTGTGTAAGCGGGGCGGTTTACCGTAACCTCGCCTGTTGAGTTATTAACGCTTACAACACTTTCGTTTGATGACGACCATGTAATATCGGAGCCCAACTGACCTTTAAGCGGGAGAGTGAAACCCTCTGTTATATTACCTGCGTCAACGCCTACGGGAAGAGAAAGAGCCGCTGCGTCTGCCGCAACATTAGCTGCGTCATTGGCTGCCGAATTATTATCGATAAACTTAATATTATCAACAAGAACCGTGCCCAAGCTCTTTGAGTCATCAGAAATGACAACGCCGACACCCTGAACAGCGCCCTCTGAAGCCGCAAGGTTTGCTGCGTCCAGCTGCAAATTCGGCTTTGATACAACCTCGTTACCATCTGCATCATACAGAACGAACGAATATGTTCCCGCCTCTGTATCAAGGTCAAATCTCATGGTGTACCACTGGCCAACCGAATAACCTACATTCTCATCAAGAGATCTGGAAGTATCGCTCCACGTGGACAATCCGTTAGGCTCTGTGGTTGCAGGATCCTTATCCTTGGCGCCTGTATCCCAGAAATATGCTCTGCCGAGATAAGGAACGGTTGCGCTTTCAGTTGCTGCCGCCAAATCCTCGGACTGACCATATAAGAACACGCCAAATCTTCCGGCAGCCTCAACCTTAATGTCCGCAGTAAAAGCTATATGACCATGAGCCGGATTAGGCAGGTCATGCATAGCGAGCACAGTCTCATCGCCGGCAGCCTTTCCACCCTCTGTTTTAGCGCCGTTCTTCTTCTTTTCCATTCTGAGCACGGAACCTCTTTCAGAGTCAACAACCTCAAATGTTGAGGTCTTTTCATTGCCATCTTTAGATTTTGTCGCAAACACCCAGCCATCAACCGATGTACTGCCTACAGATGCGCCTGAGAAGTCGGTCTCGTAAGCAACTTCCTCTGCCGCCAGAGTAACCTCATTCTCGTCATACTCGAAGAACGCATCGGTATCAGCCTCATAGAAGCCCCCGCTTGCGGGCTCTGCTGTTGCCACGGTGTCCCCGTCAGCATCCGAATAGTCCTCCGGCAGATCTACCTTATTGCCCTCATCATCAATGGCAAAGTTGAGAACTTCACTGTCGGTATTCTCTGTTTCCTGCGTCTGCTCTGCCGTAGGCGAAGTCTCCGCCTCGTCTGCGAAAGAATACATGGGAGCCGCTTGCAGCAAAAACATTGTTGCAACCAGCAACGCAAGAACAGCTTTAAGCCTTTTTCTTACCATTATAATTCCCCCTATGTGTATAAAAATTTAATAATTTATCGAAGCTATGCGGCCAAAAATAAAGCTACAGCCACTTACCAAACATTATATAGCCTTTTCATCAAAAAGTCAATGAAAAGGGCTATTAAACACAAATTAGTCCGAAAAGTTACAGTTATTTTGCTTAAATTTTCTTATGCTTTATTTGGGAAATATTGTATTACAGACTCACAATTCCCAAAACCTGAAGAATATTTGTCAGCACTATTGCTCCCAAGAGAATCGGGGCGATATATTTAATAACCACCACAAAGACTTTCTTCCTCTTGAACCTTGAATTAAGCTCTATCTCGTCATAAAGCGGGTCGAAGCCAACAAGCCATCCGAAAATCACGCAGGATGACAATCCCGCCAGAGGCAGCAGCAGTGAGTTTGCGATAAAGTCCATAAAATCAAGAACAGACATGCCCAAAGGCTGCACAAAATCCAGAACGCCGTAGCCCAGAGACGAGGGCAGAACCAGCAGACAAACGACAACCATTAAAATAATAACAGCGGGCGTTCTCTTAACTTTCATAACGTCGCACATTGTTGAAATAAGCACCTCATTAATAGAAATAAACGAGGTGAGCGCGGCAAAGGCAACCAGAACAAAGAACACTCCGCCGATTACTGCGCCGAAGGGAATGCTCTCAAAAACCTTGGGCAGGGTTACGAACATCAGACCTGCGCCCTGATTAAGCTGCGCCGAGTCTCCGCCGGAGAACACGAACACTGCGGGGATTATCATAAACGCTGCCAATATAGCAATTGCCGTATCGAAAATTTCTATATGGCTGACGCATTTCTCAATGTCCTGCTTTTTATCAAGGTACGAGCCGTAGGTTATCATAATACCCATGGCAAGGGACATGGAATAGAACACCTGCCCCACCGCGCTGATTACCGTTTCAAAACCGAAGTTGGAAAAGTCCGGTATTAAAATATACTTAACGCCCTCAAGAGCGCCGGGCAGGCATACAGAGTATACAGCAAGCCCCAGCGACATTGCCGCAAGCACGGGCATCAGTATCTTTCCCGCCTTTTCAATTCCGCCCTTAACGCCGCCAATCAAGATAACAAATCCCGTAAGGGCAAAGATGAGCGCATATATGATAGGCTCTCCCGTCTTGCCTATAAACGAGTTAAAGTACCCGTCCGCCGCAGCCGCTCCGCCTTGGCTCGTAAGATACACAACCATATACTTTACAACCCAGCCGCCGATTACCGCATAGTACCCTGTGATTATGGTACATATGAGAACCGTCAGCCAGCCTGCCCAGGCGTACTTCTTGCTGAACTTCTTATAGGCGCCCACAGGGCTTAAGCCTGTCCTCCTGCCTAAAGCGATTTCCAGCATCATTAATGCGTATCCGAAAGTAAAGGCGATGATTATATACACCAACAGGAATATTCCTCCGCCGTACTTGGCAACCAAATACGGAAAACGCCAAAGATTTCCCAAGCCCACGGCGCTTCCCGCCGCCGCCAGAACAAATCCGATTTTTCCGGAAAAATTATCTCTTGAACTCAATTTTCTTTCCTCCCCATGTTTTATATAATCATTTTAACATTTTTATAAGAAAATTTCAATCCTTAATTTATCAGACTTGCAATTAATTTTATATTTTGATATATTTATATAAAAAGTTTAGAACCAATTGGGGGAAGGAGCTTTCATATGGACAAAAGAGAAAAGGCAATGAACCTGTTTAAGGAGGGTTACAACTGTTCCCAGTCGGTTTTGGGCGCATTTTGCGAGGAACTGGGGATGGACTTTGATACGGCCATGAGGCTTGCCTCATCTTTTGGCGGGGGAATGGGGAGAATGCGGGAGGTCTGCGGAGCGGTTTCAGGTATGCTTATGGTTTTGGGCTTAAAGTGCGGCTACAGCGACCCGAAGGCCTTTGAGGAAAAGACTGAGCACTACAAGCGGGTTCAGGAATGCGCCGAAAAGTTCAGAGAAAAGAACGGGTCTATAGTCTGCCGTGAGCTTCTGGGGCTTAACCTTAAAAAGAATGAGGCTGACAGCTACGTTCCCGAGGCACGGACAAAGAGTTATTATAAAAAACGCCCCTGTGCCGAGATTATAGGGTGCGCGGCGGAGATCCTCCAAAAGGAGTATTTTATGTAGGGGGCAGCATTCTGCCGCCCCCTACGACCCCCACTGAATTTATTGATGCACTGCATTGCAGTGCGGTGTCGGCGGTTCGACTATATTTTTATTTTTACATACAAAAAAGGCACCACACTTTCGTATGATGCCCTTGGAGCTACCTAGCGGAGTCGAACCGCCGACCTCTTCCTTACCAAGGAAGTGCTCTGCCTACTGAGCTAAGGCAGCATTGGCGATCCGGATGGGGTTCGAACCCACGACCTCCAGCGTGACAGGCTGGCATTCTAACCGACTGAACTACCGGACCA
>JABLTO010164852.1_pt1 | contig 15981 bp, 10 predicted proteins | sample 7160091 | NCBI WGS metagenome assembly JABLTO01 (sample SAMN14651225, study PRJNA627086) | human gut metagenome | isolation source: feces | host: Homo sapiens
AATTTGTAGCCCGGATAGATGAAAATCTCCGTCCATCCGCCTGCAGCATGCATGGTGCCGTCTTCATCCGCCACGGATTCCAGTGTACGTGTGCTGGTGGTACCAACGGCGATGACTCTACCGCCGCGTTTTTTTGTATCATTGATGATATCAGCGGCTTCCTGAGTGACCTGATAATACTCAGAATGCATATGGTGCTGTGTCACATCCTCCACCTTAACAGGACGGAATGTGCCCAGGCCCACATGAAGGGTCACACGGGCGATGCGGATGCCTTTGGCTTCAATGGCCGCCAGAAGTTCCGGTGTAAAATGCAGTCCGGCTGTGGGTGCAGCGGCACTGCCTTCATGTTTGGCATAGACCGTCTGGTAACGGTTTTTGTCCTGAAGCTTGTGGGTGATATATGGCGGCAGCGGCATTTCACCTAACTGGTCAAGGATTTCTTCAAAAATACCTTCGTATTCGAAATGGATCAGACGGTTGCCCTCTTCCACTACATCAATGACTTCTGCTTTCAGACGTCCGTCACCAAATGTCAGGCGGGTACCCGGTTTTGCTTTTTTGCCTGGGCGAACCAGTGTCTCCCAGACATCATTTTCTCTTCTCTTCAATAAGAGAATTTCAATGTGGGCACCGGTATCCTCTTTCACACCATAGAGTCTTGCCGGAATGACCTTTGTATCGTTGATAACAAGACAGTCTTCAGGGTTTAAATAATCAATAATATCCTTGAAGATGTGATGGCTGATCTCACCGCTTTCGCGGTCAAGTACCATGAGTCTGGAGCTTGACCGGTCTTCTAACGGATCCTGAGCGATCAGTTCTTCAGGAAGATCGTAATAAAAATCACTTGTTTTCATTGTCTGTCAGCCTCTATTTTCTCAGTTCGATGCCAAGGCCTTCAAGGCCGGCAATAATCTTGTCCATAGCTGCTGTGATATCTTTTTCTTCCAGTGTCCTGTCGTTTGCTCTGAAAGTGATGGAGTAAGCAACGGACTTGTAACCCGGTTTGATCTGTGAACCTTCGTAGATATCAAACAGATGGTAGCTTTCAAGATGATGACCACCCTTTTCGCGGATGACTTTTTCAATCTGACCAACAAGGATGTCTTTCTTAACCACCATACTGATATCACGGTTTACAGCAGGATGTTTGGCAATGCCCTTGAAATGACGGTCAAATGTTGCCATTTCTGTAATGACAGGCATATCAAGAACGGCAATGTAAGCACGTGTCTTCAGGTCATAGTTTTCGCATACTTCCGGATGAACTTCACCCATGTAGCCGATGACTTTGCCCTGGTAAATGATGTTGGCCTGACGACCCGGATGCAGAAAGTTTTTGCCGGCATTTGGATCATAATCAACGATATCATGCATACCTGCTCTTTCAAGGAATTCCTCCACAACACCTTTCATTGTGAAGAAATCACCTTCACCGTAGAAACCGAGTGTAAACTGAACACGTTCATCAGCGTATTCTGTCAAAGGCAGTGATTTAGGCAGATAAATCTTGGCCATTTCGTATAATTTCACATCTTTGTTGCGGCGGTTGAAGTTTCTTGCCAGAGAAACAAGCATGCCGTTTAAAGGTGTTGTCTTCATGATACTGTAATCTTCACCCTGTGGGTTGGCAATAGTGATTGCCTGACGCAGCGGATCATCAGCATCCAGGCGGAGTTTGTCAAATACCTTCGGACTTTCAAAGGAGAAAGTCATACCTTCGGAGAATCCGCAGAATTCAGCAGTTTCCTTGGCAACATCTTCGACTCTGTGCTTGAAGGAAACTTTACCGCTGGTGGATTCGCCGCTTGGCAGTGTTGAAGGAATATTGGAGTAGCCATAGAATCTTGCAACTTCCTCAGCAAGGTCTGCTGTGCCCAGAAGATCCTGTCTGAATGTCGGGATAATCATGACATTTCTGTCAGCATCGTATTCAAGCTCCAGTGACTTGAAGTAACCAAGCATCTGTTCAGCAGATAAATCCGTACCAAGGAGACGGTTAATTCTCTCAGGCTGGAAAGGAATTTCATGAGGCTCTTTGACTTTGCCGTAAACGTCTACCATACCGCCGACAACTTCGCCGCAGCCCAGCGCTTCGATCAACTGGCAGGCACGGTCGATGGCTGCACTGGCATTATTCGGATCCAGACCCTTTTCGAATTTGCTCTGGGCATCGGTACGCATACCGAGTTTCTTGCCGGAGAGACGGATATTGGTGCCATCAAAGCAGGCTGCTTCAAATAAAATAGCATCTACGTCATCTGTGATCATGGAATTTTCGCCACCCATGATACCTGCGATACCAACTGGTTTCTCTGCATCACAGATCATCAGCATAGAGCTGTCCAGGGTTCTCTCCTGGCCATCCAGAGTAACAAATTTCTCATTGTCTTCGGCACGGCGGACAATGATCTTCTGGCCTGCGATGGTAGAAAGGTCATAGGCATGCATTGGCTGACCGTATTCTTCCATGACATAGTTGGTAATATCGACGATATTGTTGATCGGACGGATGCCCTGAGCAGCCAGACGACGCTGCATCCATTCAGGAGATGGTCCGACCTTGATATTCTTAACCACACGGGCTGTGTAGCGCGGACACAGCTCTGTATCTTTGACTTCAACGCTGATAAAATCGTTGACATCCTCATCGTTGCCTGTTGGTTCTACAACCGGCGGACAAAATGGTTTGTCGAATGTAACAGCAGCTTCTCTTGCAATACCGAGGATACTGAAGCAGTCTACACGGTTGGATGTGATCTCGTATTCAATAACAGCGTCATCTAAGCCCAGAGCCTTGACAGCGTTGTCACCCGGTTTGATATCGTCTCTGTTCTTAAAGATATAGATACCGTTTTCAGGGGCATCCGGATACATATCGCGGCTGGAACCCAGTTCTTCGATGGAACACATCATACCGTTACTTGGTACACCGCGGAGTTTGCCCTTTTTGATCTTGATGCCCTCTTCCGGAGGGGTGCTGCCGTCATGACCGCCGGCAACTCTTCCGCCTGCAAGGACAACCGGAACAACAGCGCCTTCAAAGACGTTTGGTGCACCTGTGACGATCTGTACAGGTTCTTCCTGACCAACATTCACCTGGCAGATGACCAGTTTGTCGGCATCAGGATGCTTTTCGATTTTTAAAATCTGTCCGATAACAATATTCTCGAGATTCTTGTCTAACTCGACATAATATTCACCCTTTGAACCGGATAATGTCATAGCATCCAGATATTCCTGAGGTGTCAGATCCTCAATACCCGGTACAAGGTCTTTAATCCATTTTAATGATGTTCTCATAATCTATTTTCCTCCTGCTGCTTAGAACTGTTTCAGAAATCTGATGTCATTTTCATAGAGATGATGCATGTCATCAATTTCGTATTTGAGCATGGCGATACGCTCAAGGCCGACACCGAATGCAAAGCCCTGATATTCTTCAGGATCAATGCCGCACATTTCAAATACATGCGGATGCACCATACCGCAGCCAAGGATTTCAATCCAGCCTTCACCTTTACACATTCTGCAGCCTTTGCCGCCGCATTTGAAGCATGTGACATCCATTTCGGCACTTGGTTCTGTGAATGGGAAATGATGCGGTCTGAACTTGACCTTTGTATCTTCGCCGAAAAGCTGTTTCGCAAATTCAGCCAGTGTGCCTTTCAGATCGGCAAATGTGACATTCTTGTCAACGACAAGGCCTTCAATCTGGTGGAAGTTCGGTGAATGCGTAGCATCCAGTTCATCGGCACGGAATACACGGCCCGGTGCGATCATACGGATCGGCAGCGGCTGAGTTTCCATGGTATGGATCTGTGTACCGGATGTCTGTGTACGAAGCAGCAGATCCTTGGTGATGTAGAATGTATCCTGTTCATCTTTGGCAGGATGATTGGCAGGAATGTTCAAAGCCTCAAAGTTGTAGTAGTCAAACTCAATCTCAGGTCCTTCTACAACTTCATAACCCATACCTGTAAAGATACGTTCAACTTCTTCCTGGGCAATACTGTTTGGATGGCGGTGACCCAGGTGGTTCTTCTTTGCCGGAAGTGTAACATCGATGACTTCGGATTTGAGCTGAAGTTCTCTGGCTTTTGCAGCAAGATCTTTTTTCATCGTATCAAGAGAATTCTCAATTTCCTGACGGGCTTCATTGACCATCTGGCCGAATGCCGGACGTTCTTCAGGCGGGATATCTCTCATGGATTTCATAATGGCTGTCAGTTCGCCTTTTTTACCTAAAAAGGAAACACGGATATCATTCAGTGCATCCATACCACCGGCAGCTTTGATCTGGGCGATGGCTTCATTTCTAATTTTTTGCAGTCTGTCCTTCATTGTACGACTCGTATGAAAAAATCATACGCTCCTTTCTTTGACTAATCTTATTTTGACTGTGGATGTGGTTTGCAGGCAGGTATGTATTCGCGCGCAAAAGTGCATAAAAAAAGCCCCTTTATGAAAAATAAAGGGACGAATTCATTCCGCGGTACCACCCTGCTTCCCCGTTCAAATCGAAGTTATTCAAAAATGACATATAACGGGGCACTTGGAGATGCTTAACGGGCATCGGCGATATCTCCTACTTGGTATATGGTTCAGAGATACAGCTCCTGTGGGAAATTCAGTCATCATCAGAACTTGAGGCAGCTTCCAGCCGATGGCTCCCTCTCTCTGTAAGGAAATGATAACCTGATACAGATATGCATATACTATACATGATCTGCAGCACATTCACAGCTTTTGTTCATGTTTTATTTTAACATATTCAAAAAGCTTGTCAATAGGTCATCTTCACAGTTGTTAATTTTTGTAATCTATGATAAGATGAAGCCATGTGACGTTTTAACGAGGGGGGAATCTATGCATTCAATTTTGCGTTGGGTCAAGGGATTTTTGAAGAAAAATACAGAAGATCATCTGGGAGCTTATGCTTCACAGGCGGCCTTTTTTATTGTGCTCTCTGCATTTCCATTCTGTATTTTTTTGCTGACTCTTCTGCGGTATTCACCGTTGACCTATGAAGATCTGTTGAATATTCTCCAGATGTTATCGCCGAAGATGGCCAATGATGTCATTCGCTTGGTTATGAAGGAAGTTTATGAGCAGTCTACGATTGCGATTACATCGTTTACGATCATCTTTGTTCTCTGGTCGGCAGGACGAGGGATTTTGTCCATTACCAGGGGAATTAACGAGATTTATCATATCAATGAAACACGAAATTATTTTTATATCCGTTTCATTTCAGCAGTTTATACATTGTGGCTGGCTGTAGCATTAATCGTGACCCTCGGTCTTCTGGTATTTGGCAATGTTTTTTATCGCAAGGTGATCAAACTTCTGCCGGTGCTGCATGAGTTTGCTGCCTTTGTCATCAGTATCCGTATGTTGATCATTTTCGGACTGCTGACGATGTTTTTCATCTTTGTTTACAAGGTGCTGCCGAATAAGAAGACACCGCTGCTGTATGTGCTGCCGGGAGCAATATCCTGCTCCATCGGATGGATGATCACTTCCAGCATTTTTGCTATTTATTTCAATTATTCCCATAGTTTTATCTATATGTACGGCAGTCTGGCGGGCATCATGATGATCATGCTCTGGCTGTACACCTGTATGTACCAGCTTTTCCTGGGGGCAGAACTCAACAATCTGCTGCATCCCGAATCCATTTCAGGGGACACAGCAGAAGACATTTTTAAATATTAGGGCATTCATCGGAACCCATCTGCAGGTTCCTTTGATGCTTCATTCGAGGGTATTGACATTTTCTATGTTGATACCCTCGAAAAAGTATGTCAGAATTTCTCTATAATCATATCCCTTTTCTGCCAGTGTGTCGGCACCATTCTGGCTTAGACCGGCTCCGTGGCCGAAGCCACCGCCATAAATTTTATAGCCGGTGATTTGTTCTCCATCATTGATTTCTTCAAGGAAAAAATATCCGCTTGGCAGCAGAGACATGCCGTTTCTGGTACTTTTGTCCTGTAGAATAACGGCTGTATCCGAGGACGGGACAAGCAGACATCGGATATTGTATTCACCGCTGACAGTCAATTCCTGATTTCTGCCGATCAGTTTTATTTTCTGCAGCACCCCGCTTTCGGCTCGTTTGACAATTTTGATCTGCGAAATGTCATCCGGGTCAATGGTGCCGTCTGAAGACAAAACCGTGAAACGTTTGGGGTCTGCGGACATTCTCTTTGCAAAGGATTCGGCAATATTTGACCGGATGTGTGCCATAGAAAGCTCCGTTTGCCATCGAAACCAGGGATCAGATGATTCAAGATAAGTATTTTCTGCCGGTTGAAAGATAAAGTTTCTGAAAGCTTCTTCTGAGGAAAGTGCAGGTATTCCCGGAGGCTCTGTTTCCAGACGTTCTGTCATATGGGTATCCTGTGAGGTTGTATCCGGATAACCCCATATATCATCACTGCTTGAGAGACTCCCGCATGAAGAGGAAAAATATTTGGCGGTTACGATCTTCTGCCGGCTGGATAGAACTTCGCCGGCAGTGGCATCAACAGCCAGATCTGTCTGAGTATCTGTTTCCTGATTCATATAGACCTGGCAGGATGTGCTGTCATTCAGGTCAGCAAAATCATATTTAGGGTTTTTCACAGCAGACAGAGCATAACTTCGTGCACAGACAGCCTGTGCCTTTAATGCTTCTAAATGATAGGAAGCTGGCATTTCGGAAGGTACAACACCTTTTAAATAGGTTTCTGTCGGAAGAATATTGATCAGAAAGAGCGCGTCTTTTGAACGCATAATCTGCAGCCGGCCACTGTAGGAAGGATTGCCGCAGCTTCTGTTAATGCTGAGAATGGTCATGCAGTGATGATTTTCAGGAACAGCTTCAGCTGTTTCGCCATCCTCCGAAAAATCATCTGCATTCAGTTCGACAACTTCATCCGCCGGATATTGAATGACCTTGTTATGAAAAGTCAGTTGCCATGCAGCATCAGAAGTCAGCCGAAGGTTTTTATGTGCCTCGGATGAGAAGTCATCATTCATAATACAGACCCGGATGTCAGGAGCAGATGCTGCAGGAAGGGGGGCATTCTGAGAAAATGATTCGGAGGGGGCTTCTGCGGCCTTTGTGTTGTCCGTATCAACAGATGTAGAAGCTGTGATGATTTCTGCCTGCTGATGATCGGCAGGAACGGCCATTAACAGCTGATCCTGATAAATATAGGCAGTAACGGTTTGGTCAAGATATTTTTCGAGAGCAAGTCCTTCACAGCTGTATATGCCGCTGTCAGTTTTTACCTGCCATCTGTCCAATGTATCAGATGCAGATGGAACAGCCAGAATCTTTTGTTCTTTTTTTATTAGTTTTATATCTATGTCCTGTTCTGCGAGTAACCGGTCAAAAAATTGCAGCCATTTTTCAAGCGGCATAGGCTTCCGTTTTTGAAATACAGGAATTGAAAGCGAAATGTCAAAAAAATCAGCAATATTTGAGGCCTCCTCCCATGTCAGGTAATCAATAGGATGAAATAGATCACCGTCTTTTTTCATGATGCCCTCTGCCAGAACTGTCGTGATTTCATCGGCATACCATAAAGTGCTGTCAACATCAATAAGCGGTTCGACACTCTTTGCCCTGTCCTTATTCATGTCACATACGGTCCATGCCAGCATGCGTGCCGTTTGGGCACGTGTAATACCTTCTGTAAAAGATTGTCTGTGACTCTGTCGGTAAAATAAAAAAAGAGTCATCGCTGCCAGAAGCAGGATGACCGGTTGGATTCTTTTCATACGGGTCTCCTGTCCTTGATTGCGGTATCAAACACTATTAATCTATGTTCAGGAAGACCGGATTATGATAAATATTTGGAAGATACCAGGGTCAAAAGGTCAGAAAGCCGATGCATATCGATAACGCTATTCCCCGGAAAAATGCGAAAAAAAAGAAACCTCCAAAGTGCCGATGCCCGCATTTTTGACTCCTAGCCTTAAGCCAGGTGGGTAACCTGGTCCACTTTTCTGTCTTCCGCTGCCATTGCGGGCGGCCTGACATATTGTGGAACACGCAGTTTCCCAGTCAAAAAAATGTAGGTTCAAAATTGCGAACTGTCGCACACCCCAGATAAGTTTCTTCATGAGTGTATTATACATGATTCATTTCGTTATTTCAAGAGGAAATTCAAGTCAAAGCCTATTGTCAAATAAAAGGGGTTGACGTTATAATAAAGACGGTAAGAAAAGAGGTAATGGATTTATGTTGAAAAAATTTGCACGAACAATGGCTTATATCGGCGGCATCGCGACAGGATTTTATTTATTTGCAAGTGCGCCCGGTATTCATAAAAAGACGAAATGGCAACATCTTACCGGATGGGATTATGCGCATCGCGGTTTATATGACAATGAGCACGGCATCCCGGAGAATTCCATGGCGGCATTTCGTCGGGCAGTGGATAAGGGCTATGGCATTGAACTGGATGTTCATTTGACGGCGGATAACCAGCTGGTAGTCTTTCATGATGATACATTAACAAGGATGTGCGGAATGAATAAAAAGATTTCGAGCTTTTTATATTCGGATCTGATGCAGCTGCGTCTTCTTGGTACTGAAGAAGGTATTCCGCTTTTCAAAGATGTTCTTGAGTTGATAGATGGCAAAGTGCCGTTGATTATTGAATTGAAGGTAGACGGAAGTAATCAGAATCTGCTTTGCCCACTGGTCTGGCAGCTGTTGTCCAGGTATAAGGGGGACTACTGTATAGAGTCCTTCCATCCTTTTGTCCTCCAGTGGTTTAAACGTCATGAGCCGCAGGTGGTACGCGGCCAGTTATCCTGCAATTTCTTCAAGGAAAATCCTCATTGTGATATCGTGCTTTTCTTGATGTCGAATCTGATGACGAATTTTTTTACACATCCGGACTTTATTGCCTATAAATATCTTGATCTTGACAATCCGGCGGTTATCTATAACCGGAAGCTGTTCCATATTATGACGGTTGTCTGGACGATACCAGGCAAACCAACCTATGATCGGTTCAAGAACAAAGTTGATGTCATGATATTTGAGGGCTTCGAACCCTAAAGAGTCGATGGAATTTCAGAGGGCGTTCAGAAATGAATAAGAGCTTCGCATCCTATCAATGCGAAGCTCTATCTGTTTACTGGATACCCAGGAATTTTTTGACTGTGGCTTCCATTTCGGTCTTATCGCATACGGTTGTATGGCGAACAGGTGCTGTACGAATCTCTGTAACAGCTGCAGGTTCAGCAACATTGGAAACGGCTGTAAGCTGATCAACCAATTCAAATTCAGAATACTGGCTGACATCACCTTTGATAGCTGTCATGACGCTGCGGGCAAACTTAAATGGACTTGCAGTGGAAGCGATAACGGTTGGTGTTGTATCATGGGTCTCAGTCACGTACTTCTTGTATACAGAAGCCGCTACTGCAGTATGGGTATCGATGACATAACCTGTTTTGGCATACAGATCATGGATGACTTTTGCTGTCTCCTCTTCTGTTGCATAATTACCATAGAAATCCTTCAGATTCTCACGCATTGCAGGTGTGATCCCATAAACACCGGTTTCTGATAAGGACTTCATCAGCTGATTATCTTTGGCAGCATCCTGACCGGCAATCTGATAGATCAGACGTTCAAGGTTGCTTGAAATAAGAATATCCATGGATGGAGAGGTTGTAACGTGGAATTCTCTGTTGCGGTCATAAGTACCTGTGGCAAAGAAGTCATAAAGAACCTTGTTCGTATTGGATGCACAAATCAGTTTGGCAATCGGAACCCCCATATTCTTTGCATAGTAAGCGGCAAGAATATTGCCGAAGTTGCCTGTTGGGACATCAACATTGATCGGATCGCCGTTCTTGATCTCGCCATTATGTACCAGTGCCGCATAGGCGTAAACATAATAAACAATCTGAGGAACAAGTCTTCCGATGTTGATGGAGTTGGCGGATGAGAACTGATAGCCGGCAGCGTTCAATTCCCTGTTCAGTGTCTCACAGCCAAACATCTTCTTCACACCTGTCTGAGCATCATCAAAGTTGCCGTGGATACCGACAACAAATGTATTATCACCCTTCTGTGTCACCATCTGTTTCTCCTGAACAGGACTGACACCATCCTTTGGATAGAATACAATAATCTTTGTGCCGGGAACATCTGCAAAACCTGTCAGTGCAGCTTTGCCTGTATCACCGGATGTTGCTGTCAGAATAACAATTTCGTTCTTAACATTGTTCTTGCGTGCAGCAGTTGTCATCAGATAAGGAAGAATGGATAATGCCATATCTTTGAAAGCGATGGTCTTTCCATGGAAAAGTTCAAGATAATAGGCATCGTCAGCCTTGACTAACGGAGCGATCACTTCTGTATCGAACTTCTGATCATATGCACTGTTGATGCAGTGTTTCAGTTCTTCTTCTGTGAAATCAGTAAGGAAAAGCTTCATGACTTCATAAGCCACTTCCTGGTAACTCATATCTGCTAATCGATCAATGGATACGTCCAATTTCGGAAAAGATGTCGGAACAAAAAGGCCGCCGTCTTCGGCAAGTCCCTTTAAAATTGCATAGGATGCAGTTACAGTTTTATCAGCACTTCGGGTGCTTTTATATAATAATTCCATATTTCCTCCTTTTGCCCGCTTACAAATGTCTTTTTTGGGCACACAATCAGTCTCTTTTGCGAATTATAACATATCCATATTCCGGTGACAATATGAAAAATGTATTTTTGGCGGTGCCAATCCACTTTTTTGCGATAATGTGGTATACTGATGACGGAAGGAGGTGCTTCTGATGCATCAATTTTATTCATTATGTTCACAGATCATCGGCGGCATTGTTGTATGTCTGCTGATTATTTCTTTTTCTGTGACATTGACGTTGAATTTCAGGCCGCTTTATTATGCAGATATACAGAATCTGCACATAGCGGAATTATCAGGCAGGGAAGAAAAAGATATCCGCAGCAATTACGATGCGTTGATTGATTATAACAGTCTGTTCAATCACCAGCCGCTGAAGTTTCCAACCTGTGCAATGTCCGAATCAGGCAGAATTCATTTTGAGGAAGTTAAGAAAATATTTGATTTTTTTGGGTGGCTTTTTGTAGGAACTTTGCTGTTGACGGCTGTAGCAGCTTTCTATTTTATCAAAAAGCATGCGTGGTTCTGGCTTCGTATTGCCGGGATACTCTGTATTGCCCTGCCGGCTTTTCTTGGTCTGATGGTTGCTGTCAATTGGGATTATGTCTTTGTTACTTTTCATCAGCTTGTTTTTAATAATGATTATTGGTTATTTGACTCTGCCACGGATCCGATTATTGATATTTTGCCGGATGGATATTTTATGCATTGTGCCATCATGATTTTTGTTCTTGTCTTTGTCGGCAGCTTTTTATGTTTTATATTTTCTCATTTATTAAAACGACGTTCCGGTTGAATTTCAGGAAGTATATATGGTATAATAAGAGTACCAAGAAGGAAGGTATCTACTACTTAGAGGGGATAGGTGAAACATATGAGTGATAAGAAGGTTATTATTACATTAGGACGTGAATGCGGCAGCGGCGGTCATGAAATCGGTGAGAAGCTGTCGAAGAAGCTTGGTATTGCATTCTACGACAAGAATCTGATTGAGCTGGCAGCGAAACACAGTGGTTTGGATCTGAATGTATTAGGAGCAACGGATGAGAAGGCACCGAGTCCTTTTATTTCACCATATGCACCGACGATTGCGGATCAGCTGTACAGGGCGCAGAGCGATGTGATTCGTGATCTTGCAGAGAAGGAATCCTTTGTTATTGTTGGACGCTGTTCCAACAGTGTACTGGAAGACAGAGAGGATGTCCTGAATGTTTTTGTTTATGCACCGCTGAGAAACCGTGTCCATCGTGTCATGGAAAGGCATTTAATCGATTCTGAAGATAAGGCCCGCAAGGAAGTGCTGCGGACAGATAAGATCCGTCGCACATATTATCAGTACTATTCAGAATACCGTTGGGGCGAACACGAGAGCTATGATCTTATGATCGACAGTTCTGTATTTGGCATTGATGGTAGCGTTGATGTGATTGTGGATGCGATCAATAGAAAGTTCAGATAGACATTCCGAAGGAAATTCCGTCGAAGTGAATAAGTTTATATGACAAAGAGGCTGCTTTTGGCAGCCCCTTTTTAGGTTATAGTTCCTTAGATAATAAAGCAACGTGTATGATTAATAGATGCGGAATATCAGTCTGATGGTCATTAGTACAAAGCAGACAATCGCAGCAATCAGTGCAGTCAGTCTGCGCAGATGTTTTCCTTTGAAAAGCTCTGAACCCGAAATGTCAATCTTTTTGTTGGATACCAGATTGATAATATGCTCAATATTCAGCAGCAAGATAACGGCAATACATATAAGGGAAGCAATCCACAATGCAAAAATAAGAATGCCCTCCAGATTGGCTTTCTCTGCTGTAGATTTGACAGATAACACTTTATTAAATGTACTGCAGGTAAGTGTAGATCCGTCAGCTGCGGCATCTTCAAAGGTATTGTTCTCGGTAAAGGCAGCTTTGAATCCTTTTGAATAACTTAACTTGTAGTGAATACCATTTTTGATCTGGGAACCTTTGAGAAATCCGGACAGATTCAGTGTATCCTCATAGGTACAGTGGATATTCCATGGATTCTTATGCTTCTCGGTACCTCCGGTAAACAGAGAATTTGTCAGTTCACCACTGTTGCTCTTATTATCGTCAGATATATCAGATTCCCCGAGAACAGCCCGGGTCATTTTGGTCAGTTCATCCGCCGATTCTGCTGAAAGGACAATACTGTAGTTCGTATTGCTCAGTACATTTTCTGTATTGACAGTCATCTGGTCCGGCCATTGCTCCGCAGCAGTATTTAAGCGGTCTTCAATACTGCTGCCGATTAGATTGACAGCATCGGATGAAAGGTGAAATTCAAAGGTACGCTGGATGTTCGTATCGCTGTGGATGTCAGTTGTAATATCTACTTCATCAATATCGACGGCAAATCCCAGTACGGTTGTCACTTCATCTGCGGATGCGACGGTCATGGTTATTTCACAGGTATCGCTGCTGTAGGTGGATGATTCATCTTTCAGATAACCATAGGTGCTGCTGCAGCTTTCAACAGTGTATTCCGGAGATACATCCAGAATATAGGACATGGTTGTCCCTTCAGCTGTAAAATCCAGAAAATAACTGCCGTCATAATACTGTTTGATGGATTTCTTGGCAGAAAGGGATTCGGTATCTCCTTCTGTGGACACTTCAAAGACGGTATTATTGGTGTGCAGCGCTTTATTGACATTGGTAATGTAATCCTGAAGAGTGGCGGATTCAAAGGAGATCGTGTACGTTCTGGAACTGTCACCATCCTGATAGGTCATGGAAGCATTGTCTGGTACAAGGCCATCCATCAATGTCTTTAATCGGGTTCCGAGGGCGGCAACGACTTTGTTGCTGACGACATAGGTAATTCTGGCATCAACGGACTGGTCATCTGACAACTGAGCGGCAACGGAAACATTGTCAAAGGCATTGGACTTGATGGTAGAAATCTTGATATAGTCTTGCATTTCCATTGTTTCTCCGTTGAAAACAACTTCTGTTTTGCCGAGCTGGAAAATATCCTGGATGTTTTTGCCTTCCATAGCAGGGTATTCCTTGCTGATGGCATCCGCCAGCCAGTAAAACAGATCCATAGATGTGAAATTCTCTTCTATTGTATAGCCGTTTTTCAAAATAGAATGCGAATAATCAAAGTTGATGACAGGGGTGATGGCTGAATCCGTTGTGTTGCCGTTGCAGATGGTTTCGATCTTCTTCTGATATTCATTCCTTGAAGCAAAGTCGATGATCATCTGAATCCGAACGCCGCCGTCTTCATTCTCGGTGGCTGTACAGTACATATCACCCGGCGTATACTGATTGATCATGTCTTCAAGCGCTGTCAGACTGCCGCCGAAGGCATACTTGTATGCGGCGGCGGGAATATCTGCTGTCATCTCACGGCTGCCGTTGAAGGTCGTATCCACAGTCAGTGTTGTGTTGATATCAATGTGACTGAGTTTTCCTGAACAGCCTGCCAGCATCAGTACAAGTAATGCACTGATGATAAAAAGAAATCGTTTCACTATTTTCACAGTTTCTATCACTCCTCTTCCACTGTGCAGGGGCCCGGTTACATTTTGCCAGCAAGGACAGATTTGTTGTGGATCAGATAATCAATCAATGAGATCACGGTCAGTGCCAGCGACAGATAAATCATGATCTGCTCGATCATATGAACGGCTGCTCCGCCAAAATTCGGGATCATGAAAATGATCGTGATCATTGTGACGGCCGTTTTATATTTGCCCCATATACCGGCTGCAATGACTGTACCGCCTTCAGCAGCAACAAGACGGAAGCCGCTGATAATAAATTCTCTGGCAATGATAATAAGAACAACCCATGTCGGCATACGATGCATATCCACAAAACAGATCAGTGCAGAGCAGACAAGCAGTTTATCTGCCAAGGGATCCATAAACTTGCCGAAATTGGTGATCAGATTATACTTTCGGGCTATCTTGCCGTCAAGCATATCCGTCAGGCTGGCAACGATAAATATAATCAAGGCAATATAAGGTGAAAATGAACCAATCCAGTCTGCACCAAGCAGAAAGAATACAAAGAAAGGAACAAGGATAACTCTTAAAACAGTCAGTTTATTCGGTAAATTCATAAATCACATCTCCTACCAGATCGTAATCCTGTGCATCTGTTATCTTAACTTTGACAATATCGCCGGAGATCATATCTTCTTCAGCATGAACAAAAACGTAACCATCCACATCAGGTGCATCTCTGTAAGTACGTCCGATATAGACATCCTCCTCCGGCAGACGTCCTTCGATCAGGACATCCACTGTCTTTCCGACCATTTCTTCGGATTTATCAAAGGCAATGGCCTGCTGAGCCATCATCAATGCATCACGGCGTGTCTCTTTGACAGCTTCATCAATTTGATCCGGCATCTGAGCGGCTGGTGTCCCTTCTTCTTCTGAATAAGTAAATACACCGAGGCGATCAAAACGCATATCTTTGACGAACTGCAGCACTTCCTGATGATCTGCTTCTGTTTCGCCCGGGAAACCGGCGATCAGCGTTGTTCGGAGGGCAATATCAGGGATTTCTTCTCTTAATCGTCCGATAATGCTTCTGAGTTCAGCCTGTGTTGTCCGTCTTCCCATCCGCTTTAAGACAGCATCACTGCCATGCTGGATCGGAAGATCAAGATAATGACAGATCTTCGGTTCTTCTTTGATGACCTGAATGAGTTCTTCATTAATCTCTTCAGGATAACAGTAGAGGACACGGATCCAGGAAAGACCTTCAATACGGCAAAGCCTTTTGAGGAGTTCCGGGAGCATTTTCTGTCCGTTGTAAAGATCTGTGCCGTAAACGGTTGTCTCCTGGGCAACGATATTCAGCTCCTTAACACCTTGGGCAGCCAGTGATTCGGCCTGTTTGATCAAATAATCCATAGAATGACTGCGGTAGGAACCACGAAGCTTTGGGATAATACAGTAAGTACAGTGCTTGTCACAGCCTTCGGCAATCTTCAGGTAACTGCTGTATCCGCCGGTTGTCATGATACGCTGAACATCCACTTCCGGCATGGCCTGAAGATCATCAAACTGTTTGACTTTCTGACCTTCTAAGACTTCAGCAACAACTTCTGCGATATGCTGGTAGCTGGTTGTACCAATTACAGCATCTACTTCTTCAATCTCTGTCATGATCTCGTCTTTATAGCGTTCTGCCATGCATCCGGTGACAATCAGTGCCTTACATCTGCAGCTGTGTTTCATTTCAGCCATTTCAAGGATGGTCTGGATACTCTCCTCCTTGGCGTCATGGATGAAGCTGCATGTATTGACAACAATGACGTCTGCTTCCATTTCATCGTC